>ERZ808034.92-NODE-92-length-12202-cov-5.152825_pt1 | contig 12202 bp, 13 predicted proteins | sample MGYA00380188_ERZ808034 | MGnify/ENA primary metagenome ERZ808034 (study PRJEB31490, sample SAMN06133380) | cow dung metagenome | isolation source: M12 | host: cow | place: China: Chengdu | collected 2015-05 ...
AGTGTTGACGGCTTCGCCGTACCTTGCCCCTCTGCTTACATATGGAAAATGGAAGATATTTCGGCAAGTGATGCCGGGCGTACCGAAGATACGGTTATGGATAAAAAGCGTATCGGGCAAGTGGTAGGCGTTGAACTCAAATGGAAGAATGTTTCCATAGAAGATGCCGCTACGATCCTGACGGCGTTTAACCCCGAATATGTAAGTGTTTGCTATTTGGATGCACAAAAGGGTGCATATGCTACTTCCACCTTTTATGTGGGTAATCGTAATGCTCCCCTTTACAATGCGGCACTCGGTGTTTGGCAAGAAATCTCTTTCAATATAATCGAACGTGATGGGAGGAAATAATTATGTATCCTATTTCTCCCGAAGCGTTAAAGTTGTTCAAAGGGAACTATCGTCAAGTAGTCCATATTTTAGGTAAAGGCTACGATAGAACTTTTGAATTAACAGAATCAGATGTTATGCAGGGCGGTTTTTCATTAGACCGCTACTGTGTATCAGGGGAAAAAATCGAAATAGGCTCTGCCGTTGCAGCAGAACTCACACTAAAACTCGATAACCGAGATGACCGCTTCGCAGACGAAGTGTTTGAGGGTGCGGAACTTGAAGTTAAAATCGGTGTTAAAAAATGGGATGCCTATCATTGGGAAAACGCACAGGTTCATTGGATTCCCTGCGGTTTCTTCACTGTCGATCAACCGCCCCGTAAATTGTCGAATATAACCCTTTCTGCTCTCGATAGAATGGTTAGATTCGATGTACCTGCGAAGCCCGAAGATTTGTCTTTCCCTATGACAGTTAGTGCTTTGCTTATAAAATGTTGCGATATGTGCAATGTTCCGTTGGAAACGCTCCCTGCTTCGTTAGTAAATAGCGGATATGTTGTATCGGCTTACCCGAGTGATGATGAAATTACTTACAGGCAGTTGATACAATGGATAGCGGAAATTTCCGGGACTTGTGCGTATATTGATTGGAACGGAAAACTCCGTTTAGAATGGTACACGGACACCGACACGAAAATTACCCCGTCTGACAGATATACTTCGCAAATTTACGAACAGAATATCACAATTACGGGCGTACAAATTACGGACGATGACGAAAATGTGTACTTGGCAGGAACGGACAACTACGCTTTCAATATTGAAACAAACGGCTTAATTCAGCACGACCACCAAAGCGTGGCAGATGCGATTTTCCAAAAAGTCGGCGGTTTTACTTATCGTCCTTTCACTTGTACTTGTAAACCTATGCCCCATATCTACCCCCTTGACAAGATTACTTATGTTGACAAGCACGGCGTGGAGCATATCAGCATTATTACGAACACCACGTTCAAAATGCAGACAACTACTTCGGTATCGGGTAAAGGCGAAACGAATACGAAAAACGGCTATGCTACGGCTAACCCGTTGACGAAAGGCGAAGCAATCGTTTTGAAGAAACTCGAAAATCGTATTGATGCAAAAATCAGTAGCCGTGAAAAAGCCGCCCTTGAAATGAACGAAGTAATGACAAGTTCTCTTGGCTTATATCGTTCAAGTATCGTAGAAGAAAACGGAAGTACAACCTACTATTACCACAACGCCCCCACCCTTGAAAAGAGTACCATTATATACACTTTCAAAGCAGGTGGTTTCGCTTGGACGGATAAGTGGGATGATGACGAAACCGTTTGGAACTACGGCATTACAAAAGACGGAAATGCTGTATTGAATATGCTCTCGGTCTATAAATTAACCGCAGATTATATAGATGCAACCGATTTACACGTTTCTGCGGCAAACATTGACGGAACGCTGACGGCTTCACAGATTGATGCAACCGATTTACACGTTTCTGCGGCGAACATTGACGGTAAATTAACTGCCGAGCAAATTGAAGCCGTAAAAGTCGTTGCGGATGCAGCCGATATTACAGGTCAGTTGACTTCTGAACAAATCGAAGCAGGTGCTATTACTACCGACAAAATCGCATTAGGTGCTATCGGCGGTTTCACTATCACAAGAAATCATATTCAGCACGGCGGTAAAGCCGCCTATAACGATAATGTCGAGGGTGTATTTATCAGCCCTAACGGAATCGGTCTTGGTGCAGGAAAACTGTATATGACTGCCGCAGGAAAACTTCACGCAGAAGAAGCGGAAATAACAGGAACTATCAACGCTCATTCGGGAAGAATTGGCGGTTGGTATATCGGTGTATATGACGGCTATATTCGTTCAGCAACAAGTACTTACGGCACTTTCAAATACTCAACCACAGGTACTGACTTGCGATGGGTTACGGGATATGCTTTTCTTGCTATAACACCGGCAGGGTTTGCCTATATTATCAAAGCAACGGATGATTACGATAACAGTGCAACGCTTAAAGTGTTATCTTCGTTAGAAACAAGTAGCGGTGGCACTATTACGCCGGGCGATGATATTTTCTATGTATAAGGAGTACGGCTATGAAAAAAGTACAAGACACTCAACCCGTTCGACCTTTGAGTTTGAGAATACGAGATGCGAGAAGTGAAATTTGTGCAAGCATTACACAGTCGGCACAAAAACATAACATTTCGTATTCCATTCTTGAACTAATTATATGTGATGTCCTACACCAAGTGCAGGACGGGACGAAAGCGGAAGTCGAACAGGCACAACTGACTTACAATCAGCAGGTTGCTGAATTGCAAAAAATTCAAAACAAGGAGGAATAACAAAATGGCTGAAATTATCAAGTCAATAGAAGTTGATGTTGCAAAACAGAATACTTTTAAGGCTATCGTAGCCAAGCAGGGCGATAAATCATCCCGTTTCCTTAAAGTTCAACTTTTGAACGAGGGGACAAAAATTGCGGTTGAATCGGGTGCGTTGGTTACTATAAATGCCGAAAGAAGTGATACACAAGCAAGAGCGTTTCAGGGCGAAGTAAACTCTGACGGAACAGTTAATGTCCCTCTTACCGCTTGGATTCTTGAAATAGACGGACAGGTTAAATGTTCTGTTTCCGTTGTTCAAGGGGAAGATAGATTAACTTCTACTTCATTTGCGGTATTGGTAGAACACGCTGAATTTTGCGATGAAACCATTTACGAAGATGACGAAGCCGACTTATTCGTACAACTCTTACACGCAGCAGAAAGTGAAGATGCTCGTGTAACGGCTGAAAACGAGCGATTAACCGCCGAAGCACAGCGTATAGAAGCCGAGAAAGCACGACAAGCGAATGAAACTGCTCGTCAGTCTGCGGAAGCCACGAGAAACGGGGCTGAATCGGCTCGTAATGCGGCTGAAATCGCACGAGAAGCGAAAGTTGGAGAATTAGTCGAGGAAACCACGAACGCCACGCAGGATGCGAAAAATGCGGCTCAACAGGTCGCTTCCGCACTTCTTGCAGGTGGAATGATTCCCATCTATAACGAAGATGAGAACAAAAACTATACTTTTCAGTTAATCATTAGGAACGGCTACCCCGTTCTGTCGATGATAGAAGCAGAATAACAGGAGGTAAAACTTTATGGAAAACATTTTCCCCAACAAAGAACAATTTGACACTATGAACAGATTTCTTGCCGCTATCGCTTCCAACTCGGGCGGTATTGAAATCAAATCTTGGTCTGATGTACAGGCTCTCGTAAGACAGAACCTGCATAGCAAGGCTTTCGCCGTTGCGGATCAGTTCCAAAGCGAACGTGCAACTTCGGTAAGTGCAAGTAAGGGTAATAGTACGGGTATTACCGCCGTATCGGTGGACGATGTGGCTTTGGTTGAAAAACTCGGCTCTAACCTTAACGGCACTTTCGTACTTACCTATGACGGCAATGTATGGCTTAACAGCGTTGGTGCATCCGTGAACCTTAAAAATTGGGGTATCACTGTAACGGGTACACCTGTAAAGGATGACGAAATCGTTATCAATGTTACGGCTTCCACGCTTACTTTCGATGTCCTTGACTTCGATAAGCATAAGCCGAAGAATAACTCTCTCGCCCACACTATCGACCTTTGTTTACACGATGTATTTGCATACGGAACGATGCCTTTCTCGGCTTCCCAACTTCTGTATTATACGGATGTGGAACTTCCTGCCGGGAATTATAAATTTACGCTCGACCACGCAAGATACGGGAATGGCACGGAATATGACGGAACTTATATGTTCACGACCACGAAGCCTATCCCTGCAACGGGTGGTTTCCGTCATACGAATATCGGTGGTTACAAGGAAAAATATGCTCAAAGCGATGCAATCGGCAATTACATTACCACTTACGGGGTAAGCCCTTTGAGAACAGAAGTCGAAAAAGGCTTGACTGTCAGCGTATGGGACGGCACTACGGAATGTACTGATTTGGGAACTTTCACGGCACAACGCCTTGAATATCACACTGACGATGGTAAACACAACTTTACCGAAAGAAACGCTTATGGCTCGAATAGATGGCGTGATAGCGTATATCGTCAATGGCTAAACTCTGCGGCGGCGGCAGTTCCCTCAAGCGATACGACTACTATCAGTAATTGGTGGAAACCTGCAACCGTATTTGACAGAGTTCCCGGCGGTGCAAAACTTGCAGGATTCTTACACGGACTCGATCCTACATTCGTTGCGGCTATGGGCGAAGTTGAAATCAAAACAGCACTTCACGTTTGCGACAGGGTTGGCGATACTACTTACGATATTACTTATGACAAGGTGTTCTTGCTTTCGAGAAAGAATGTATTCGGTGCAGACGAATACAATGACATTTCAGAGGGCGAACTCTTGGAATATTTCAACGGTGCAACCAACGCAGACCGTATCAAGTATCAAAACGGAACTGCTCGTTATTGGTGGTTAAGAACGCCGTACTCCGGTAATGCGGATGTCGTTCGTACTGTCGTTACTTCGGGTACGTTGAGCAGCTACGTTGCGAACTTTGCTTTCGGCGCTGTCCCGGCTTGTTGCATAATCTAAAAATCAAAAATCGCCCTCGTTAGAGGGCGTAGAAAAGGAAGAAATCATATGTCAGTACCTAAATCAAAGCGTAGCGAGGGGCAACTTACTGTTTTGGTAAAAGCCAACGAACTCGCAACACATACCATTAAGATATGTAGCAACGAAAAGAACTTTCCCAAGCATTATCGTTGGTGCATCACTAACAAAATCGTAGATTCCGCACTCGATATAAATAACTATATCACTATGGCAAATGCGGTTTTCGTTACAGATAAAAACGATGTAGCGTTGAGAAAGCAGTTCCAAACCAAAGCGATTGCCGCTTCCTACGCTCTACTGTCTATGATGGATATAGCCTATCGTACTTTCGGCATTGAGAGTAAGAAAATTGAGTATTGGACAGGACTCGTTATCGAAGTCCAAAACTATTTACGAAATTGGAAGAAATCTGATGCCGAAAGGTATAACGATATAACGGGTTAATAATTGTAAGAATACGCCGAACTCCGGTAATGCGAATAACGTTCGTAATGTCAATACTTCGGGAACATTGAACAACAACAATGCGAACAATGCTAACGGCGTTGTCCCGGATTGTGAGAAACGCTCGTAATAAAGTAAGTCTATTTTAGACGGAAATCAATGCACTTTCACAAGGAATTATTACCCCATCCTTTATATTATGAAAGGGAAACAGAGAATGCTCGATGCGGTTTACTCAACTAACAGTAGTAAGTACCGCTATACACGGCAACCAAGCAATATATTATGGACGATAAAAATGTCAAAGAAATCGTTTGCAGTTTCGGCAATCTCTATAAGGCGATGCGGAAATGCAAGCAGAATGTTATATGGAAAGACAGTGTAGCAGGTTTTGTCGTAGTCAATGGTTTGGTTAATATCTATAAGTTAAAACAGTTGCACGAAAACGGGAAATACAAATTAGACGGATATACCATTTTCAAAGTGTACGAACCGAAAGAACGAACCATTGTCAGTACGAGAATTAAAGACCGAGTATTTCAGCGAAGTTTATGTGATAATTATTTGACTGAACAGGTATCAAAAGGCTTCATTTATGATAGCGGTGCTTGTTTACCCGATAAAGGCACGGAATTCGCTCGAAAAAGATTTTATGTAGCCTTGAAACGGCATTATAGAGAATACGGATTCAAAGGCTGTGCGTTGAAATGTGATTTGACGGACTACTTCGGTAGCACATCTCACGCCCTTGCTTCCAAGAGTATTGAAGAAAGAGTTCAAGACGGATGGGCTGTTTCTGAAACAAACCGTATTATCAATAGTTTCAATCAAGGTGCTAACCCCGATGTAGGTATGGGACTTGGTTCGCAAGCAACGCAACTCATACAACTTGCAGTGCTTGATAAACTCGACCACTACATAAAAGAAGTCCTGCGTATCAAGAATTATGTTCGGTATATGGATGATTTTATATTGCTCCACCCGAACAAGGAATATTTGAGATATTGCAGAGAAAAGATTCGAGAAAAAGTCGAATCGCTCGGCTTAAAATTGAGTGCGAAGAAAACTCAATTACAACCGATTACACAGCCTATACACTTTCTTGGTTTCAGTTTCCAACTTCTTGAAACAGGAAAAATCATTATACGGATGCTTCCCGAAAAAGTATCTCACGAACGCCGTAAGTTAGTAAGGCTTGTGGCTCGTGCAAAAGCAGGACTTATGACGAAAGCCGCCGTTGATGCGTGTTATGAAAGTTGGAAAGCCCACGCAACCGGGCGTGGCAGTAATAAGCAGAAGAATCAACCGAGTAAGCAGTTAAAACGCCACACTCACAAACTTGTGCTTGAAATGGATCAATTCTATAAAAAATTATGGGAGGAACTATAAAATGAAATATCTTTCAGTAAAAGAACAGTTAAGGGCTGAACGTAGAAAGAACGAAGCCCGTGAAGCGGAAAACGCCAAAACCAAAGCCGACATTGACTATGTGGCTATGATGAGTGGTGTTGAACTTGAAGTCGAAACGGAGGGACAGAACAATGACGAAGTTTGAAAAGGTTAAATATTACTACGAACACGGTCTTTGGGACATTACCCGTGTGAAGAACGCCGTTAAGATGAAATGGATCACTGCGGAAGAATTTTCACTTATTACGGGCGAAGATTATGAGTAAGATTACCATCGACAATATTTGTCGGCTTTGCAGGTTGCATAGTGGCAAGAAAACGCCCTGTGATACTCCCTGCAAGGAATGGAACGCATTGCTTGATAATCTTCTGAAAGACAATAATTCAGGAGGACAAGATTATGACAGAACAAGAAGTTGCCCTTAAACTGAACGACCACGACCACGAAATAAAGTCCCTCAAGCATCGTGTAGGCGATATGGAAAAGAAACAATCAGAAATAGAAACTCTAACTATTTCTGTTAGTAAACTCGCCGTAAATATGCAGCATATGCTTGAAGAACAACGGGAACAGAATCAACGCTTAAAAGCCCTTGAATCTGCCCCTGTGGATGAAGTAAAAACTATTCACAAGACTTTGATAACAACCGTTATTACGACAGTTGTTGGTGCGATTGTTGGTGCGATTTTGGCACTTATCATTCATTAAGGAGGTAAAACGCTATGAATGAACTACTTAATTTTTTCACAACCTATGGTTTGGCGATTACCATTATCGCCGTTATCGGTATTATTATTCTCGGGGTTCTTAAATACTGCAATGTGTTTAAGAAATTCGATGAGAAGAAAAGGCATTTCCTTTACCTTGCTATCTCGGTAGGAATTTCCCTGATTGCTTCTATCGTCTATCTGCTTATTATTAAAGAATTTCAATGGGACAACTTCATTGTAATTGCAGGTGCGATATACGCTCTCAATCAGACGTTCTATAATATATTCAAAACTACTTCTTTGAACGCTCTCGGTACAATGATACTTGATTTCGTCAAACGACTATTCCTTAAAGAAAAGCCGAAAGACGATGGCGATAACAACGCTACATATCTATAATTTACAAAACAAACACCGCCTCACTCGAAGCGGTGTTTTACATTGATTGCAAACACGATTTGCCCTATTAAATAGGGTGCGTATTTGCTTGTTATGGTGGAAGCGTGGAGAGTTGCACTCCAGTCTTGAACGGATAAACAAAATTTTCTACATACTTATTCAGTGTTTTAATTTCAAAGCGACAACGAGCACTGACACTCTTATATCTCCCCTAGTTTACTAATTGCCGATAAGAGAACGTAAACTAATTACCCTTACCCGTTCCTCGTCTAACTGACGCCCTATCCCTTCCCAACGAGCGAAGAAAGGTAAGACGACGCAAAAATTAAGCTGCGTATGCTACTTGATTATTGTTAGCATTTAAATTTAATCTCGTTTTAACGAAGCCGAGCCTTCGATATGCTTATATTTTATCTCACTCGCCCAATCGAAACTATGTCGCCCCCATATACTAGCAAAAAATTTGCTAGTTTTATATTTGGTCTATTTCGTATGGTGTTAATTGATATACGTAGTGATTTAACCAATTCATATATATGAGATTTGCCGTAGAAACCCAAGTCATCTTAATTTCGCCACTATTTCCGTTAACGTAATAGTTTTCAGGTGGCTCAATTGGTAGCCCTTTTTCTAGGTCGCGCAAATACTCCTTTTCTAACGTATCTCTATCATATTCTGCATGACCGGTTATAAAAATAAATTTATTATCTTTTGAACGAATTATTCCTGCACCGGCTTCCTTAGACGAGGCTAGTAGCACAAGGTCTTTACACTTTTTAATATCTTCCTCATACACCGTAGTATGCCTTGAATGTGGCATGTAAAATCTATCGTCGGTTCCTTTTAATAACCTATCATAACTAACTAGTTTTTTATGCTTATAAATACCAAACAACTTTTTATTTAATGCGTGTTTCTCTATCCCATAATAATAATGAAGACCGGCTTGTGCGCCCCAGCAGATAAATAAAGTGCTAGTGACGTTTGTTTTAGCAAATTCAAAAATCTCTTGTAGTTCAGGCCAATATTTTACTTCTTCGAACTCAATCTGTTCAACGGGTGCACCCGTGATAATCATTCCGTCGAATTTTTTATCTTTTACGTCGCTAAAATTTTTATAAAACCTGTCTAAATGATCAAGTGGCGTATGCTTGCCCACGTATGTTTCTGTTCTTAAAAGAGTAATATTTATCTGTAATGGCGTATTCGATAATAGACGCATTAATTGAGTTTCCGTCACAATTTTAGTCGGCATTAAATTGACAATAGCAATCTCTAATGGCCTAATGTCTTGTTGTTTTGCACGTTTATCGTTCATTACAAATATATTCTCAGACTGCAAAATCTTGCTTGCAGGTATGTCTTTTGGAACTATAATAGGCATAATCTACCCCTTTAATCTAAATTAAATCTTATCAAGTGCTTGTTTGATATCTTCTATCAAATCTTCGGCATTTTCAATACCACACGAATATCTAATGAGCGTTGGAGGTATTCCTGCCGCTTCAAGCTGAGCATCGGTCATTTGACGATGCGTTGCATTTGCTGGGTGTAAACAACAAGTCCTTGCATCAGCTACGTGCGTTTCTATTGCTGCAATTTTTAAGTTTTTCATAAACGTTTCGGCTTGTTTTCTACCACCTTTAACAGAAAAACTTATAACCCCACAAGAACCGTTAGGTAAATATTTTTGACCTAACTCATAATATTTATCGCCCTTTAAGCCACAATATCTAACCCACTCAATCTTGTCGCTAGTTTGTAAAAATTCAGCAACCTTTTGTGCGTTTTCGCAGTGGCGTTTCATCCTAACGTGAAGACTTTCTAATCCTAAATTAATATAAAATGCGTGCTGTGGTGATTGTATTGCACCAAAATCTCTCATAAGCTGAGCAGTTGCTTTAGTGATAAAAGCACCTTCCTTACCGAATTTTTCTGCATATACAACGCCATGATAACTATCGTCCGGCGTAGTAAGACCTGGGAATTTGTCAGCATGAGCAAACCAATCAAACTTACCTGCGTCAATAATAGCGCCACCAACTGATACGCCGTGCCCGTCAATATACTTAGTTGTAGAGTGTGTGACAATATCTGCACCCCACTCGATAGGCCTACAATTAACAGGTGTTGCAAACGTATTATCAATAATAAACGGAACGCCGTGTTCATGCGCAACTTTTGCAAACATTTCAATATCTAAAACACTACAAGCAGGGTTAGCAATAGTCTCACCGAAAACTGCTTTTGTGTTTGGCTTAAATTGTTTATGTAATTCTTCTTCGGTAATATCAGGCGAAACAAAAGTAAAGTCGATACCCATTTTCTTCATAGTCACGGCAAACAAGTTAAACGTTCCACCATAGATTGCAGAACTTGAAATAACGTGGTCGCCACAACTTGCTAAATTAAAAATCGCAAAGAAGTTCGCCGCTTGTCCCGAAGACGTTAACATACCGGCAGAGCCACCTTCTAATTCGCAAAGTTTCTTTGCAACTAAATCATTGGTTGGGTTTTGAAGTCTTGTATAAAAATAGCCACTTGCTTCAAGGTCGAAAAGTTTTCCCATATCTTCACTTGTGTCATACTTAAAAGTCGTGCTTTGATAGATTGGGATTTGCCTTGGCTCACCATTTTTTGGAGTGTATCCACCTTGAACACAAACTGTTTCTATTCTTTTTTTATCTGCCATAGTTTTATCTCCTTTTACCTATAATTCTTAATTTCACGTTCCTTTTCTCTTAGAATATCTTTTTCCATTATAGAACGTTTTTTATCAAAAGTATGTTTACCTTGACATACACCTAATTCAACTTTAACTAGCGACTGTTTGAAATAGAGTTTAAGTGGAACGATTGTCAAGCCTTTCTGTTCCACTTTTGCCTTTAACCTTAAAAGTTCATCTTTATGTAGCAATAATTTCCTATCTCGCCTAGAATCCCTAGTATTAAAAGCGCCTGCTTTATCGTAAACGGCAATATGCATGTTTTTTATATAGAGCTCACCATTATATGCAAGACAAAAGCTATCTTTTAAATTAACCTTCCCCTGCCTTATCGACTTTACTTCACTTCCCTCTAAAACAATACCAACTTCTAGTTTATCTAAAATAAAGGAATCGTGATAAGCAACTCTATTTTGTGCTACTAATTTTTCTTCCATTTTATACCTAATAAATATTTTACTACAATTTCACTAATTTTGCAACGCATATTTTATTTTTCTAAAACAAATTCTGCGCGTTTATCGCCTAAATTCACACTATCTACGCATATTTTCACTTTTTGCCCTAGCCTATACGTAGTATTTCCATCTGAAAGTGTATAATTTGCTTTATTGTAAATAAAATACGCACCTTCTTTTTTAAGTGTTTCTATCTTTACTAACCCTTCTACTCCGTTTTCAAGCTCAACAAAAATCCCAAACCCCGTCACGCCACTGATAACGCCGTCAAAACTTTCACCAACGTAATTTTCAATATATAAAAGTTTATAAAAATCATCAACTGACCTTTCTGCTTCGATTGAAACCAACTCGCGCTCAGACGATTGAATCGCACAATCTTCAACAAATTCACCATACACTTTGCTTAAATTTACATTGCCGTTTAGTAAATCCTTAATTATTCGATGCACTATTAAGTCTGGATATCTTCTTATAGGCGAAGTAAAATGACAATAATGTTCCTTAGATAAACCAAAATGGCCTAAATCTCGTGGTGAATACTTTGCCTTTTGCATTGAACGTAGCATAACCCTATTGATAATCGTATAATATGGCGTGTTTTCAGCATCTTTTAAAATCGATTGAAAAGTCTTGGAATACACTTGCTCCCTTTTACGCTTTACGTTTACACCTAGCCCTTTCAAAAAATCATAAAAATTATCTAGCTTTTCTTCACTAGGTTTTGTATGCACACGGTAAACGAACGGTGCTTCTAAATAATACATATACTCTGCAACCGTCACGTTAGCTATTATCATGAATTCTTCTATTATTCTATGCGCCTTGTCTCTCTTTGCTGACTGAACGTCAATTTTACCATCTTCGCCAATAATTATAGCGCTCTCTTTAACGTCTAAATCAATCCTACCTTCTTTATCACTCTTTTCAATCAAAACGTCTGCTAATTCATTCATTAAAAAGATACTATCTACTAAATTTGCATACTCCTTTTGAAGCGCCTTGTCATTATTTAGTATCTTTTCTACCTTTGTATAAGTAAGCCTAGCTCTACTATTTATAATTGACGGAGAAATCT
>ERZ808034.93-NODE-93-length-12121-cov-3.713882_pt1 | contig 12121 bp, 27 predicted proteins | sample MGYA00380188_ERZ808034 | MGnify/ENA primary metagenome ERZ808034 (study PRJEB31490, sample SAMN06133380) | cow dung metagenome | isolation source: M12 | host: cow | place: China: Chengdu | collected 2015-05 ...
AGCCTCCTACGCTGCTATGCGGCTGCTGCCGCTTCCGAGGTGCGTGTCGAGTATTGTCATACCCGGCTTCGTAAACAGCCCGTAAATCCAGCGGTACAAGTCAATCGGCTTAGCGGTAGGATGAAAGCGCGGGTCACTAGCTTTTCCCTGCGGTGCGCACTCAAACACCTTGGCGTTGCTGTTGAAGCTGGTCCATGCGTATTCCGCCATCGCCATGCTGAACGATTCACTGATGCTGAGTTTCCGCCAGATCAGGAAGCACCGCGTCGGCGGAAGGCTGAAGTAGTTACCGCCCCAAATTATCTGTGCCTGGGATACGCGGAAAAGTTCGTCAAAGTACTCTTTTCCAGGGGCCACGTCCCAGGCTATGATTTTTTTCCGTACTTCTCCGCCCAAGTCCCGCCTGTCCTGGCTACCTTCGTCTCCGACGGTGAGGTACTTTCTCCAAGGATCTTTCTTCCCTCCGCCGTGGAATCTGAGACGACGCTTGTTTTGTATCTCTCGAATCGGCTTCCCGGACTGCCAAAGCGGTTGTACGTCGGGGTGCCTCTCTCTCTCTCTCTCTCTCGCTCTACATTAACAGTTTGTGAACTTTCGTTGTATCGGTCGAAGCGTCCGCGCTGATTACGGTGCTCTACGTCTTCAGCTTGAAGCGCGTCTCCATAAGGGGGATCGCAGACAGCTAAATCCACACAGTTGTCGGGCATGGCACGGAGTATTTCTAGGCAATCCGCATTGAATGCGACGTTAAACTTATGCTCCGTATCTAGCGTCTGCTCGACGCCGTGTATGTCATTGAATGTGATTATCGCCATCGTTTTCCCACCACCCTATGCTCAGTTCTCCAGTAAGCACGTTGCGCAGTATCTGCACCGTGCAGTTTGTGTGAAGTTCCACTTCTTCGTAGAGGTTCACTTCGACGGTTTCTTCCTCTTCCGGGGTAACGGTTTCGTCATTCATCGGAGTTGCGAAGATCGGTGGAGCGAAGATCGGTGGAGCGTTTCACCAAATCTGCAAAAGCAGACAGTCCCCGTTCTAATTGCTCCGTGGTATAGAAGGAATTCTCTTCCGTAGCATTTTGCCTGCCCGTCTGTTCCTTCAAGAACCAGCACAGGAACGCAGCGTTCGTTGCCAGATGCCACAGATGGGGAAGCCCGCTCTCAGGGTCTCTGGCTGTCCAGTCCGTCCATAGAGCGACGCAGTGGCGCAGGAGGGCTTCGTGGAGCATCGACGGGTCTAGCCGCTGCCAGTTCGCAGGTTCAGCGTACTTGGTAAGCCCGTACCGTCTCACTTCCGCAATCGCGGTGATGATCTCAGGCGGAACGATGCTCATTTGGAGCTTGCCTTTGTCTTCTTTGGCACCAGGAATTTTCTCAGGCATCTTGGTTCCCTCCATCATAGCAACTTCGTAATCAATCTTCCGTGCCAGTATCTCGGTTGCGCGTTGCAGTACAGGACGTTGCGAATCCATGTCTTGCGATTGCCGCCCTCCCCCATCGGGAAACGCTTGGCAAAGTGAATGCAGTCCTTGATGTAGTTGATAAAGCTCATTGTAATTTCCTCCTGTTGATTTGTCGGCGTGTTTTGGCAGGGATGGCAGGATTCGGACCTGCGTGTATGGGAGTCAAAGTCCCATGCCTTACCGCTTGGCGACATCCACGTATATTCTTCACAATATCGGCGGAGGATCGGTCGCCGTAACCATACACCACGCCAGGGCACTCTGAGTTGGCCCGCGTCGCCACGCCACTTCCTCACCTTCGGTTGAGACTTCCGAAGCCTCCGCCGCTACCACGGAACTTTTCAGCCCTGCGCCCGCACAGGTCGCATCCGTTTTTGTACAGGGCCGGAGCCAGCCACTATTAGTTATCATCCGCCGGGATTGTGCGCTCCCGAACGGTGAAGCCCGTCTTCACCCCGTCCCTTGTTATGGACGCTTTGTTATAGATGAAGCTAACCGGGCGTGGAGCGAGTGACCGGATTTGAACCGGCGCTCCCAGCTTGGAGGGCTGGTGTTCTACCATTGAACTACACCCGCATAAAAAAGGGGAGGAGGTGCTTGCACCATGCGCTCTCGGAGTCGAACCTTCGTAGCTCGCGGACTCGAACCACTCTGCGCACCTCCGACTACTACCGTTCGTCGTGGTTCCCCTGTTTTGCCGCCGCATGGGAATAGGAATGACGGTTGTACCCGTGCCAGCGGACTTTCAAAGGCCGTCATCTATCGCTCTCCTTGCGCCTGACTCGCACAGGCGGCACGTCTGCCGGTGCTATCGTCGGTGTGGTCCTGCACCACTTTTGCGAACCGAGGAACTTCCCCGTCGCTCGCTGTAGCCTGGGGATTTAATGTCCCCTGCCTGCCGACGTTGGAGCTGGTGGAGGGCCTCGATCCCCCGACCCGCTGCTTACAAAGCAGCCGCTCTGACCGACTGAGCTACGGGTACACAGCAACGATACATTCAGTCTAGCACACGCACTCGCACTCCGTAAGAAATTGGGGCGGGGTGGCCTCGAACCACCGGGGGATCACTGTCCCCAGCGACGCATCGCCGTACTTCCCTGTACCACCGCCCCGTATCTACTCAAGGGGATATGCCGGATTACCGACCACGGGGCATCACCTCTTCTCCACCTCGATCTTTGGCTCCGGCCCCCAAATGTAAACGGGGTCTGCGTCAACCGTCCAGTTCTCCCGCTTGTCCTCCGGGAGCTGATGCCAGAAGAAGTTGCGGATGACCGAGTACATATCCAGTGCCACCTGAACATCCTCGGTCTTGCGGAAGTACTCAAGGTTGCCACCAGATGCGGCTCGCATCGCCAGTTCCAACATTTCTTTGCAGGCATCGCGGCGGAGGATGCGTTTGTCGAACTCCGGGTCGTCCTGCTTGTACTCGTAGTGCTGGAACGCCAGATCGGCCGCCAAGTCCCACGTCTGCCCCATGCGCAGTCGTCCGTATTCCTCGACTGCGGTGCATATCAGCCGGAGCTGCCGCTCGTTGAGCGTGACGGTGTACTTCTGCTCCGCAGGCTTCTCCGTTTTCTTTCTCGCCATTATCCGTTTCCCCCCTCGTTATTCGGTGCCATCTTTGTCTTCCGATTGAATGCCGTCTTTCTTCGAGACGTATATGCCCCACTTCTGGATGTCCGTCTCGTGCGTTTCTTCGCTGACCGGGATGCCAAGGAATCGCAGGCGGTTCTTCGCTATAATGGCATCGTTCTCCGTCTCCATGTGTACCATCATCACCGGCCCCGCCGGAGTGACGCCAACCAGCCCCTCAAGGTCTTGGATGGCAAGCACCGTCTCGCGCCACCGCCTGCGACGCCGTGCCATGAAGAACGGCGGCATACGCCCCGTCAGCGCCGCAAATGTCCACCGCTTTGGTTGCTCACTCATGTTGCCTCCTTGTATGCCCAGTGCAAAGGTAAACGTCGTGGATGGCCTCCCCCGCCCTTTCGCACTCAAAGCAGTCTATACAGTGTCCGCTCTTGCATCCCTTCCATGCGGAGTTGTCCGTGCAGTCTTGGCACAGGCACCACCGATTTCCGTATGGGCAAGTCGCGTCTTCGGTTATGGAACGCATAACGTCTCTCACGATGTTGCCTCCTGTCTCAGCCATTCCAGCCACTTATCTTCACAGTCCTTCCCGTGCCTGCACTCGTCGAAGTTTTCTACTGCGGGGCATCCCTCGCAGTCTGCAACGACGCGGAACCACGCCGCCAGTTTTTCGTCGCTCTTGCTTCGTAGCATGTCCCTGTGGGTTTTGGGTTTCTTCGGCTCCGGTTTTGCATCGTCGTACCGCTTCAGGTACTCAGGCTTGCTGGCCGGACACTCGCCGCATGGAAGCATTTCATATGGGCCGCAGCCGCCTTTCCGATAGCAAGCCATCATTTCTTCCTCTCCCAGTATTCTTTCTGCTTCTTCTTTGCCTTTTTGCTGATGGCAGAGACGGCAGCGGACACGCCGACGAAGACAGCGCAGAGAACGATGACCACGGCTGCGATAACAGCGAACAGGCCCAGGTCTGCCAACCGCCAGGACAGCCAGAATTTGATTGCCTCTTTCATGCGTCCTCCCTCGGCTCGTACACCTCGCACCCCCAGGAATCGGGATCGTCTCCCACCATCCATATCGCCTTGCCCTCGTTGGCAAACGCCATGCAGATGTGACCGTCCATCGGTGTGTGCGTGCAGCCTTTACCGGAATAGTCGTATTTCTCCAACGGGTAGTTCTTTTTGCAGTTGGCGCAGCACAGCTTCTTGACGATGGTATAGATGCTGACGCTTTCCCATTCAGGGCCGAGTGCCTTTACCTCCCGGTACAGTTCCTCAAATTCCCTGTCCATATCGTCGATAAGCACCAGTGCGTCGTAGTGCAGTTCCGCGTTCATCACCGCCTCGCCTACGGTTTCCAGTCCGCAGACATCGGCCAGCTCACAAACTTCTTTCAGCGTCATGTTTGTTTTCTTCTCCTCTCCCGCTCCATCAAGTGTTCGATGGTGTCAGCCGCCGCGAGCATTAGGCGGTTCTGACAACCGGCATATCTCAAAATTATGAGAGAACAACCGCGGCAATCTCCGCCTCCGCACTCTCGAAGATTCCGTATAATCGACGAGGGTTGCAGACCGCCCCGGTGGTCTTCCCTGCGCGGGTCATAGTCCGGGTTTCCTGCGTAATCATCCCATCCCGTGCGCCGGTTCCACTTCACAATCGCTTCCGCCGGAGTCTTGGCCGTAGGGCTTGTCATGGCCCCACAGTCCTCGCAAGCGACGTAGTAGTAGGCATCCGTGGTGAATGGAGGGTCATAGGCTCGCACATTGCCGCTGCCGTTGCAGTGCGGGCAGCGTTCGATGCTACCATCATCATAGTCGTTGGAATCGTAACCCATTATTCTTCTGCCTCCTGTCTCAGCCAGCCGAGCCAGCACTCTCTGCATCGTGGGGGAGTGCATAGTAATTCTTCCCCGTTATCACCGAAGCACAGTTCATTTAAGTCCGTTCCGGGAGGGCATCCAACACCAACGTACGTCTCTGCCAGTTCCTCGTCCCTAGATGACCGGATTTTATCTCCGTGGGTGCGCTTCGGCTGCGGGTTTGTCAACGGGCAAGCCTCCGTCCCTTTGAACTTGGAGTAGGTGACGGGGTGAGGCCAATTCTTCAAATCGTCCGTCAGCTTCGCCCGGAAGCACTCCTCCGGGCATACGCCTTTCTCATAGTCCCAGCAATGGGCGTAGTCGTGATTCATGTCGTACCAGCTCCTTCCTCCGCCTCCTGTCCCAGCCATTCGATCCAGTGAAGCTTGCAGCTTGCGCGGCTGTTTACTTCGCCGCCCGAACATTGTTCGTCAAGCATAGGGCAAAGGTCGCAGCCAGCTATAGTTTCAACCCACGTCGCCAGTTCCTCGTCACTCTTTGCCCGTATGCGGTCAGCGCGGGTCTGCGGTTTCGGCTCCCATGCACGCATGTTTATGCACCCATAGCACGGGACAAGAATCCGGTTGTAGTGCTTACAGGTGTCGCAGGTCTTCACGTCGTACCCGCTCCCCCTTCCTCGTACAGCAAGTCATACGGTTTGCTAGGGACATTTTTGTCCTCACCAGGCGCTTCTTTGCTGGGCGGGTCGAAGATCAGTTCAAACCTCGGCTGACTCTTTCCGTCACGCTCCACGGTTTCCAGCCACATATACGCCGGACGCGCCCATACCGCGTCGCCTCCGTCGTCACTCGTGTAGATGACGAGCTTTTCTGCCGTCTCGCTGTGCATCGCCAGATAAAGCACACGGTAGACGCCACCCTTGAAGTGACGCCATATCTGTCCAGGTCGAATTTCAGGTTTCATCGTTCATCCTCCTCTGCCGGGATAATCACAGGCGTTTCGCTCAGCCCCATGTCCACAGCATCCATATCAACGTAATTGCCGCCCTCCTGCTCCGCGATTTTGTCATAGGCGGCGTCGCGTTCTATCAAATCCCCATGCGGCGGGACGGGGACGAGGGGGCAATCCTCCAACCTGGCCTTGAAAGGATCAAATTCGCTGTCTTTGTCTCTGAAGAATCTGCTGCCTGTCTTGATACAGGCGAAACTGTCATAGTTCAGCGCACATTCCTCACAGGTTTTCGGCATTTTCATGCCTTTGATAAGTACGGTCATGCCTCGGCCTCCTCTTCTTCCCGTGCTATTCTGTTCCACTCGTTCCAAGCACAAAATCTGATTTCCCTTATATAGCTTTGTGCGTTTTCGCACCAATCATGCGTTCCACGGTTGTAACGATAATATGGGCACCCGACACAATCCTTGACTTTAATTTTGCGGCTCATGCTTCCTCCTCCGGCGGCTCCGGCTTGTATAATCTCCATCCGCAATGAGGGCAATAGTTTGTTAGCTGCCATTCAAACAGCCGGCCTTTATTACACTCAGGGTTGGGGCAACAATAAACAATATCGGTTGAAAACGGTTGATTATCCCCACACGCTTTCCAATGTGGCAGGGTGCGTTCCCTCGGCGGGAATAATTTTCTGAGTTTAGTCGTATCTGTCATGTTGTTTCCTCCTTCGGAGGCTCCGGGAGCGGAACTATCGGCATCCAATGCGTCGGCTCCCACCACGAATTGCTCCAATGCCAGTCTGTGTCCTGTATGTTCTGGTCTAAAAACTGAACCCCTGTTTTTTTATGCTGAAATCTGTTTCGCACCTCTATGGTTCCGGTTTTCGCGTCGCAGCACCAAACAGACGTAACGCGAATCATCATCTCTTCGCGCCAATCCAGACCTTCGCTATCCTCCGGCAACCTCTCCGTCACCGACACCCAGCGGGGCTTTACAAGACTCTCAAGAAAGTCGTGATTTTGGATAACTCCAATCAGTTCCTCAAGCATCACCAGCCTGCCCTGTTCCTCTGCGTCTTCGTAGGCTGCGAGCTTATTTACTGCGTCTCCCCAAAGGATTGAAGGATAGTTCTCACTTGGATTTCCGAGCCGCAACGATGCCTTGCTGCCGTCAGCGCACCATCGGCCATATTTATCTCGATGTGTCAGTCTCATTAGTCCTGCCCCCCGTTCATCGGTCTGTAGTCTTGGCACGGATAATCTGCACGTTGCCGTTCTCCAAGGTTTTTATATGGGCAATTCAACACCCTGTCCTCGTGTATGTGGGCCGTACAGTAAACACCTTCGTTATCTTCATCCTGCCAAACGCACCATTTCCAACCTTCCATCCGCGCCCCGCAGAACTGGCAATAGTGAGACGGCGTTTGCTGTTCTTTTCCACACTCGGAGCATCGGTAGTATTCAACGCCGCACAGGTCAAAATCAAGCGGCTGTTCAATCCATCGACCATGCCGTACCTCCACCACATCGGCAGGCGGTAAAGAACGAATTACTTCTTCAGGAACAGCAGAAACCAGATAAGGTTCATCATATTCTTGCCCGATATATCTGAGGCAATGATGCAAAATCTCATCCACATCGAGATACGTTTTCATTCGTCCTGCCCTCCGTCCTTGCGCTTGCCAGAGGCACAGTACCAATCATCAGGCATATAGCTGTATGCCATTGCTCCGGTACACACCGGACTATCTTCACCATCAAGTTCCCTGAAATAGCACTCCCGGCATCTGACCACCTCCACCACATCGGCGGCGGGTGCGCTCTCATACACGGCAGTTACCGTCTTCTCCAGATCTCCGTTTCTCGCCCTGTCATAGCCCAGCCCTTCGAGAATCATCCACGCCGACTTAATGGCTGCTTCCTGCGTCATGTGCTTCTTCATCGTCTCTTACTCCTTCCACGGCACGACCCGTACACTGACCGTCATGATCCGCAGTTCCGGGTTCACTTCCGATTCTTCCGTCTCTACTCCGCAGTATTCGTCTTTAATCAGCGCCTCCGCCAGCGTAACCGCCAACTGACGCTTCGTAGCGTCCTCCGCAACCTCGTTTAGTTCTTCGCTGGGCTGCTTACGGAACGCTTGTTGTGCGCACAGCGTCACCGGCTTGTTGTAATACACATAGGTTGGGTACGGCACCGTCTCCGTCTCCGGCAGCCCCAGCCAGTCACACACCCACCGCCGTATCTTCCGCTTCGTCTCCAGCTTCATTCCTTCACCACCGCCATTATCAGGTGAATCACACCCCATGCTACCCAATAACCTCCGAGGGCCACGAATAATCTGAACCATTTTTCTTTCTTGGCAAAATTTGATGCTACGAAAGACGCACCGCCAAGTGCGGTCCAGACAACCGCAAAGATCATATCAAGCTCCATTGTTCCCTCTCCCAATCGCTGACAGGATGGCCTCCGACATCACCTTGTCCATATCCACTTGCCCCACCACAGGGAAATGCTCCCGGTCATTCTCCAAGTCGTGCGTGTAGAATGAGGCTTTTGAAACCTTCCGCTTTCCGCTGTATGGATAAAGCACCAGCTTATAGCCATACGACGTTGCTGACCGCATTCCCCTCGCAGGTATCGAGCCTTGGTAGACAAAGTAGGTCTCATGCCCCGCCCACAGGTTGCGGAATATCGTTCCCTTCTTCATGTGTCCGCCTCCAGCTTCTGCATTACAACCGTCTTGCCGCCGCCCGCAGGAATACCACGAAACCCAAGGTTCGTTACGAATTTCTCAGATATTTTTACGCGAGACTGCACCATGTTCCCAAGACCACCATGAAACTCTGCGTACTCTGTCTCGTCGTTGAACTCTACCGTGTCAGGCACGACGAGCTGCGTTATCAGATAACCGCACGTCCGTATCTTCAAATAGAAAGGCTCTCGTCCGTCAAAGTCGATGGTCGTAAGATCGAAGTACGCCGTACCGCAATACGGGCACCGATTCTCTGCCGGGTCATATGGTGCGGCGCAGTTCGGGCAGTTCTTCATAGTCACCACACAAACTCCGGGTGCGCCTCCATGAACGGCTCCACTACTTCTTCAATCGCAGCTACCGCTACTTCACGAGACGAGAAATAAATGGTTCCCTGTTGCTTCCCCGAAACGCAAAACAAGGTATAGAACTCGTCATCGTCCCAGGCGCTGCAGATGGCGTGTTGTTTCGCAATCATCTGGTCTCCGTGCATCTCGCTGTACCGCCACAGCAGCCGGTTCAGCGTCTCGTGCAGTGCCCGCTGCTCCATCAGTCCCTTGTCGCGGCAGTAGTTGCCAATCGCGTAGAGTTCATCATCCGTAAGCGAGTTGGTATCAGCACTCATGGTAGACACCCGGCCATTGCCGTTGATAAGAAAGTAGCGTTCGTTGCGTACTCGACCAAACGGCTCCTTGAGATCCTCTCTCTTTTTCTTTTCCTGCTCCGCCACTTCCGCCTTGATCTTCTCTACCAGCTCCGCGCTCAGCTCGTACTCTTTCCCATCTATGATGATCTTGTTCATTCGCTTGATCCCCGCCTTTCCAAAAGTTTATTTATCAGGTGGTACACGCCGTAGAATGGAAGTACGACGATTCCCATTGACGCCAGCACCGGCCAAAACACCAGGAACGTCACCGCCGTCCCCTGATCTTCGCGCCAGTACCAACGCCACCCTTTACCCCGCCCGTTCCCGTCCAATCCGTCGCATATCTTCGCCGCCGCCACAAAGACCGGGAAGCCCACAAACGCATACACCGGCAGTCCCACTATCACCGCCAAAAGTATCAGAAGTATCTTCATCCCTCTCTCCACGGCTCCATCGTCACATAGCCGTCCTCCGGCTGCTCCGTTCCGATTCGGCACAGCCACGCACTCGGCTTGCAGTCGTAACAGTCCGCCGGAATCTCTATGACATACATGATATCGTCTTTGCCAAAGTCACGGTCCGACAGCGTAACCAGCATTCCACCCCAATGACCGCTTTCTGCGTGAACCTCCAGCCTCGGTCGCTTCATGCCGGGAATCGCATCGTCTCCGATACCGTAAAATACCTCCCGTATGTTCAGCTCTCGCTCTACCTTCGCCGTCAGCACTCCCGCGCTGTTCCTGATCTTGAACTCCTTGACTTCCACTTTCTCCGCCATGGTCTCAGGCTCGCGCTGTACCTTGCCTTTCTCTACCAGCTCCAACCCCCGCGTGTCCCAGGTGTAGCCGCCGCCCCAATAGAGCTTTACGCCCTCCCCAGTAAAGAGGTCATTGATAACCCTCTCGACTTCAAGCGTCCTGCCAACATACTCTTTCATCCTCGCCGACCAGCCACCGCAGTAATCTTTGATACCGCTGCCGTCCAGGACCCGCACCAGGTCCCCGGCCTCAATCTTTTTCCCCGCTTTCATCTTCCGCTTCTCCCCCTTCTTCGGCTCCATCACTCGCTCCCAATCGAAGTAACCGTAGCTCTCCGACCCAAACCGTATGAAAGTATTCCTCAGCGTAGACAGATGCACTTTCCGGCACGACACCAGCACCTGCGCCCACTCCGGCACCTTCTCGCGTTCCTCTCGCGCCAGCGCCATGCTCGGAAGCGGAAGCATCTTCAGCCCCGGTATCTTCCGCAGCTCCTTCACCCGGCGCTCGTATTCCTTGCCGTAATGGTCGTGCCCTTTTTCAAACCACGCAGTACCGCTTTTATTCAGCCGTACCCAGTAATACGCCCGCTCTCGCCAATCCATCTTTCGCTGACGCCTCCCTGCTCCGTACTCGCCGCTAGGCTCACGCTACCCTGCTCTACCGCTACCGACACCTTGCCCAGCCGCTACCGCTATGCTACCACCCACCCCCTCTCTCCGTAAGATTCCGGCTTTGGATGTAAAGTAGGCGGGGTATCACTCCGCATACCGCCAATGATACCCCGCACAGATCTTCCGTTTTCCCTTACAGCACTGGCTTATTCCACTCGACGTAGCCCCCGTAGCCGTGGCCGCTTCTTTCATGCTACTGTAAACCACCCCGGTCTCTAAACACACTACGCTCACGCACGGGTTCTTTTCTTCCCCCACACCGTCTGCGTAACGGAAGTGATAACCATGCGTTGATTTTCGTGTGCCCGCCAAGATTTCTTTAATCGTCTTATGATCGCATCCGGTTTCTCGTGCCGCAACCTTTATTCCTGGATATACAGTCCCGCTCTCAACGCAGTACACGCGCTTACCGCATCTATCAGACAGGACAGCGCTCGTCTTTATTTTGGATTCCTCCGTGTGCTTAAACTTTGTCTTCCCTCTTTCCTTCCGCTCTGACGATCTCCAACGCTCGGCCTGCGACTGTGATATTTTGAGGATTCTTTCTTCTTCCCATGGCTCTCCACCGGAAGCAACCCCAGAGCTCACCACCCTTTGGTTGTACCCCCGATCAGGGTCAACTGCGTTGTGTAACTCGATCTGCCTCACCTCTTCGCTCTTTGCTTCCTCTTTCGTCAACCCACGAGATAAAACGTCGTGCGACCAGTCTGCTTCCGTCGTCGAGCAAATATCCGCGTTGAGCTTTCGATTGCTCCTGTATTTGTCCTTCCATCTAGCCTGCCAACCACGGCGGCTCGCACCGATATACACCTTCCCGTTCGTCAGGTTCGTATGACGGTACACCTCGTAGTTTCGTTCGTCCACCTTTCGCTACCCCCAACATAAATCAATCGCCCCAGCGGAAGGTAGCAGCTTCCACCAGGGCGACTACATCATCAGGGTATTCCTACCCCGTTAATGTCTTTCTCCGTAAGTGCTGCTACCGCTTACACAGGCATTGTCTCATCTGTGACCGATAATTTGATGCCAACTTGAACGGTAATACGGCGGTAAGGGCTTCGGGCCTGCCGGGCCTGGGTGCAAGGTTTTCATCTGGAAAGCTCCCCTCCCCGTCTGCTCCGATCCGTTGCCGTTATAGGCATAAGGGCAACGCCTCCGGGCCTGCTGCCGCTGCCGGTCCGGGCCGCCTGCGGTCCGGCTTGCTCCGGGCCGGGCCGCCTGCCGGGGCCGGGATCGTCTCGGAGGGCAGGAACTCCAGAACAGGGGCCGGGCGGAGGTACTTTTCCGGGCTGCCGGTTTTCGTGCTGCGGCTGCCGTTTCGGTCTTCTGCTCCTGCTGCGGTTCCGGTCCGGGCCGGTGCTGCTGCGGTAGCTGCTGCGGCTGCGGTTCTGTTACGGCCTGCGGTGCTATACGGAATTGTCAACGGGTCCAGAGGTCCGGGCGCGTTACGTTCCGGGGGCGGCCGCGGGCG
>ERZ808034.94-NODE-94-length-11978-cov-6.388035_pt1 | contig 11978 bp, 17 predicted proteins | sample MGYA00380188_ERZ808034 | MGnify/ENA primary metagenome ERZ808034 (study PRJEB31490, sample SAMN06133380) | cow dung metagenome | isolation source: M12 | host: cow | place: China: Chengdu | collected 2015-05 ...
AAACATTCAAGAATCTTAACATTGACCATGGGTGCCTTGGCATTCAGCAGCGGAAGCACTATGAGCATTATTACTGCACACCGAAGGGAGCAATAATCATTGGCTCTGCTGGTGTAGATGGCATTCACTACTGCACCATACCCGAATTTGGTGAGATGATTTTTGCTGTCAACCCTATGGATTTTGGTGACTGTGTTCACCCCATTGCCAAAAACTTTGAAGATCTGTTGCGATTGTTGCTGTCCTGCGCGGATATGGCGGTTCTGGAGCAGTGCTATGCCTGGGACGAAGAAGAATACAAGGCGTGGCTAATTGACTGTCCTGCTACGAAGGAACAGGCTCAAGCTCTGGCAGCAATTCAGACAGAATTCGGTTTGGAGCCGATGGAAGATGCTTTTGCCTATGTGAAACAGCTGCAGGCAGAATTCGATCTTTCCAAGATTCCCTATACTGAGGATTTCTATGACATCGACATGAATCCGGCTGCCCCCAAACCTGCTCCTGAGTGGAAAGTAACCTTCCGGGGAGACTTTCATTCTGCAGATCAGCAAGGTGCACCCGGTATCCCAGTTCGCACGAACAAGGAATTCCGTTGGGCCGGTATTGACTGGGTCATTCCGGAGGTATATGCCTGCGAAGAAGGCATTGTAGTACTCACTTTGGGTAAGATCGATCCGGCCGAGGTTCGCAAGTACATGACCGGAGAGCCTAAGACCCAGGAAGAAATCGAGCGCATGGATGCGGAGTGCCCCTTGAACATCCATCTGAGATGTGCTGCAAAGATTAACGGTTCTGACGGCGTGTACTGTGGCGGCAGCGGTATGGCATGGATGCCGCCCATGCCCGGTGAAGGCAGTGGATACGATGATGCAAGATGGGTGCTGGAACACTACGGTTATGATACCAATTACGCGTGGATCATCAACCGGGATAATTACCGTTGGCCGGGTGGCACCAGACCCGAACTGAATTCTCTTGAAGTTACGATCACCCAGAGACCAGTATCTCTCTCCGGAGCCCGTTTCAAGACCCCTTTGGATGGAAATACAGTGAAGGTGCAGCATCCGCTGAGTGGTAAAACCTATATGCTGACCATTGAAAATCTCAAGCATGAGGAAGCCGATATACGGCATGTTCAGAGTATGGGCCTGGAGTTTCCTACGAAGTACACCCAGATGGAGTATAGGATTGAGCCGGAGTTGGCATCTCGCCAATACCGCGTTATGGACTGCAAGCAGAGCGATGAACCGAGACCTATGAAAATCACTCGCGCAGAAGGACCTGCAGAGGTGCAGATCAACGGAGAAGCTGTTGCCATCGGTATCATCGGTGGTGCTGACGGTCCCACTGCGGTCTTTGTGGGCCGCCCTGCTGGCAAGACCGGTCAGCCTCGCATGGCGTCCTCGTCTATGCGCTTTGAACACGTGGACGAAGTGGAGTGGCGCATTGTCTTCTTGGAAAAACTGCACGAGGATATTACTATTCAGGTCATTTGACCCGGAGGAATATTATGAATTTGGAAGATAAATTAAAGGATCTGATCGGCGGGATGACAGTTAATCCGGCCGCTCCGGCTGAAACCGTGGAACGGCAAGCAGTATACCTGGATCGCTCAGAAATCACGGACTTGCGGTGGAAGGCCTTAGTATCCGAACGTTTGAAGACAGCAAAGACATTTGAAATCCATTGCTGGAATGAAGAAACTGAATGGATTCAGGTCGCGTTGCAGTACGGTGAATTGAGGCACACCAATTGGGTGCACGGGAAAGTGATTGCAGGATCTGTCACACCCGAGTTCACAAAGATGCTGCTTGGCCTCCCTAAGCCTACTGATACCGAGATTTATAATAAAATGACACCGTTCTTCAATGTGTTCCTGGACGACAACTTTGACAGCAGCCATTACGGAACGGAAGTATACCTGTAAGGCTCCCAAGAAGAGAGGATAAGTACATGGCTAGAGTATCTACGAAAGAGAATAAGAACATATATCAGACTACCCGGGAAGGCTTGAAACTGACCCGGGAAGCTGCCAGTGACCTGCTGGAGACCATTGCTCCGGAGCGTATTGAGAAAAGCGAGAATGAACGAACAATGCCCCATCCGGACGAAGTGCTGGTAATGGCTCAAAAATATAAGCAGCCCAGCCTGTGCAACTACTACTGCGCCAATCAGTGTCCTATTGGAGCGCAGTATGTGCCGGAGATCAAGGTCAAGGATCTATCTCAGATCATTCTGGAGATGCTGGCTTCTCTGAACAGCATGCAGAAGGAAAAGGACCGCCTGATCGAGATCACGGTGGACGGAAAAGTATCCGGTGATGAGCTGGCAGACTTTGTTGCCATCCAGGAGCAGTTGGAGAAGATCTCTGTGGCAGTAGAGACTCTGCAACTGTGGTGTGAGCGTATGCTGGCAACAGGCGCTATTGATCCGGAAGCATACCAGGCATACCGGGATGCCATGCGCGCAGATCAAGGTTAATTTGCTGCGCGCAGAGAAAATACCGTCCTTAATTTGCTGATTCTTTCCTATATTTCCATCATTACCACCGATACAATATGAGTATGATAAACCATTGTATCCGGAGGAGGGATCATATGAGTGTAAAGGAAAGGATCCTGGCGATTCGGCTCATGGAAAAGCTTCAAAGCCGCCCGGATTTTGCAAAGGCATTGGGCGTTGAGGTTCGTAGCGAGATGGCACCCCCGGGTGCTGCAGAGAAGAAGGAGAAATGAAAATGGGTATGGGATTTGGCTTTAACGACTTCGGCTTTTCCGGTTTCAGTACCGGCTTCGGTATTATGGGCGTTTTTGTAACCCTCATATTTGTTGTAGTTATCGGTATGTTTATCGTTATTGCAGTGAAAGGCATTAGCCAATGGAATAAGAATAACCATTCTCCCAGACTGACCGTGCCGGCAACCATCGTAGCAAAGCGGACCAATGTGTCCCACCATCATCACCACAATCACGGCGGCACTGGTATGCACCACACCACACACTCCACTACTTACTATGTTACCTTCCAGGTAGAAAGCGGAGACCGGATGGAACTGCATGTGGCAGGCCATGAATTTGGAATGCTGATTGAAGGCGACCGTGGTAATTTGACTTTCCAAGGCACACGGTATTTAGGTTTTGAAAGAGTCTAAGGAGGTTCCTACATGAAGAAAACACGTGTTTGTCCCAAGTGCAATGGTACGGATATCATTAGAATCGAGGGTAAAGCAGGTTCTTATGGCGTTGGAAACAATATTCAGACTGGCTTGACAAATTTCTCTGCAGTGTTGGTGCATCGTTACCTGTGCTGCTCTTGCGGCTACTCAGAGGAGTGGATCGACCAGGAGGATATTGAGAGACTGAAGAAGAAATTTGGTTGAGGACGAGATTCGAAATGAAAGAAGAAACTGACACGCAAGAGGAATTTACCGCTTGGGTAAATAAAGAGGAGCGAATCGTGACCTTCCGTCAGACTGAAGGCTTCGAGAAGCTTACATTCCGGACGCAGGAAGATAAGATGTCTTATGTCTATAACCTGTGCGAGTCCGGGTATCGGATCCTGTAAGGAGGGGTGTCTATGAAGCTGTACATAAAGCAAAAAGTGTTCTCCTGGGGCGATAAGTTTACCGTTAAGGACGAAGCTGGCCGGGATCGCTATTATGTTGAAGGCGAGATATTCACCTTCGGCAGAAAACTTCATGTGTACGATATGAGTGGCCGAGAGGTTGCCTTCATCAAGCAAGAGGTATGGAGCTGGATGCCCAGGTACTATGTGTTCTGCGGCGACCGACAGGTGGCTGAGATCAAGAAGGAGTTTACCTTCCTGTTCCCCAAATACAACATTGAAGGCTTGGGTTGGGAGATCAACGGCAGCTTCATGGCTCATGACTATGAAATCACCAAGAATGGCTGTCCCATTGTTTCCATCAGCAAAGAATGGATGACCTGGGGCGACAGCTATGAGCTTACCATCTCCAACCCACAGGATGAAATTGTGGCACTTGCTGTGGTGCTGACCATCGACTGTGTTATGGCCGCGCAGTCCTCTGCTGCAGCATCTTCGAGCAACTAAGGAGGCCGCACTATGAAATGTCCCTATTGTGATGTTGAAATGATCCCCGGTTTCTTAAACTGCGGCAATACCATATGGAGCGAGCGAAAGCACAAGATCAGCACACTTCCCGGAGGAAAGGAAAAGTACGCCCTGCATCTGGAAGTGCCGATGTTATCGCCCCACCATGTTGAAAGCCACTGCTGCCCGAAATGTAAGAAGATCATTATTGATGCTTCTAATTACGAAAACAATCTCGATTAAGGGAGTCAGCTATGGAAAAGAGATTATATAAATCCAATAAGAATAAAATGATCGACGGTGTGTGTGCAGGCGTTGCCGAATACTTCAATATTGATCCTACACTGGTTCGCCTCGGTGCTGTGGTGCTTACTTGCGCTGGAGGCAGTGGCATTCTGGCCTATATCATCTGTGCAATCATCGTTCCCCGAGATCCTAATTGAGGATAAGCAAATGTTTAAGCGTGTCATAAAATAGAGAGGATGTTTATCGTGCTTGATGTATCACATGTAACAAAAAAGTATGGAAAGGTGACGGCCTGCAACGATGTAAGCTTTCACCTGGATCCCGGCAGCGTTACCGTTTTGTTAGGACCGAACGGTGCCGGTAAAAGTACCATTATGAAATCGATCATTGGCTTTCTGCGCTATGACGGTGAAATCACAGTTGGAGGGTTTCCTAACAAGACTACCGATGCCCGGAGATTGCTGGGCTATATACCCGAAATGCCCTCACTCTATCCGAATCTGACGGCATCGGAGCACATGGAGTTTCTGGCCCGTGCTTACCGGCTAACGGATTATAAGCAGAGAGTGGATGAACTGTTTGAACGCTTTGAACTGGGCGATAAGCGCAAGAAGTTTGGTGACGAACTTTCCAAGGGTATGCAGCAAAAACTGAACATCTGTCTTGGCCTGTTGCCGGAACCCAAGATGTTGCTGCTGGATGAACCCATGATTGGCCTGGACCCCCATGCCATTAAGCAGCTGAAAAGCATCATTGAGCAGATGCGTAACGAAGGCAAAACACTGCTGGTCAGTACCCATATCATCGACAGCGTGGATATGCTTTGGGACCGCACGATCATCATGCAGGATGGTCAGATTCGTGCCAATTTGACCCGTGAAGAATTGGAGCAAGATGGCAGAACCCTGGAGCAGCTGTTCTTTGATGTAACAGAGGGCATCGGCCGGGACGCTATGTCCCATACTGAGGATTCTGCATCCCAGGGAGGCTGATTCTATGCGGTTATTTGGATATTACGCGTGGCATTCCTTTGTGAATCAGCTGCGCAAGCTATTTAAAACCTGGGTTTTGATTTTCCTTGTCATTTGCATGGCAATCGGCGCGTTGATTGGTTTTGGTGCTGCCATGCTGGATGACGCCGCTGGCGAGGACGAAGAGATCGTTGACAGCGAGGTGATCGAGGAGGAAGAACCTGACATTCAGCTTCAGCTCGATATAGAACCAATGGAACTGGTGGAGCTCATCGTCGGCGGTGTGATCCTCGCGGTCTTTGCCTTTGGGGCGATCAGTGCCGATAAAAACGGCAGCCGGATCTTTTTGCCCGCAGATGTCAATCTGCTGTTTGCCTCTCCCATGAAACCCCAATCCGTACTTCTTTTCCGGCTGATGACGCAGTTAGGCACCAGCATTCTGGCAAGTGTGTATCTGTTATTCCAACTGCCGAATTTGGTGCTGAATCTTGGCTTGAGCATTTGGGTGGCACTGGCTATGATTGCGGTATGGTGTCTGACGATCGTGATGAGCAAGCTAGTGCAGATTTTGCTGTACACCGTTTGCTCTACCCATGTGAAGCTGAAAAAACACCTGCGCAATGGTATTTATGCCTTCCTCCTTGTGCTTGCAGGCGCATATCTTATGTACTGGAAAGCAAGTGGTGACAGTTATTTGGCTGCCGCAGCTGGTTTCTTCAACGGTCCCGTCTCCCGCTTCATCCCCCTGTGGGGCTGGCTGAAGGGCTTCTGCATGTTTGCCATAGAAGGTAATGTTGCAGGTCTGCTGATGAGTTTGGCTGCGATCATTTTGGGCGGTATCCTGCTTACCTATATTATCTGGCATGTTAAGGCAGACTTTTATGAGGATGCCATGGCAAAATCTGAGGAAACTGCAGAGTTGCTTGCTGCTGCCCAGTCAGAAAAGGCTGGTGTTACTGTGATCCGGCGCAAGAAGGATCGCAGCGACAAGTTGCGGCGGGATGGAATGCAACATGGCTCCGGTGCGAACGTATTCTTCTATAAAGCAATGTACAACCGCTTCCGGTTTGCCCATCTTGGCATTTTTACAAAAACCTCTGAAACTTACCTGTTTGCAGCTGTTGCGGTATCTGTCCTGTGCCGTTTTGTCATTCAGGCAGAAGGGCTGATTCCTGTCATGCTGACTTTGGGTGTGCTTACCTTCTTCCGTGCTATGGGTAATCCTCTGGAGCAGGACACACAGATGGACCACTTCCTGCTGATCCCGGAAAACACCTGGCACAAGCTGTTTTGGTCGTTGATGGGCGGTACTGCCAATTGCTTCCTGGATCTGCTGCCCGCAGTGATCGTTGCAGCGCTTCTGCTGGGCGAGAATATGCTGATTGCGTTGGCATGGATCCCGCTGATCGTTTCGGTTGACTTCTTTGCAACTACGGTTGGTGCGTTTATCGGGTTGTCCGTACCGGTATCTGCAGGTAAAATGATCAAGCAGCTGATTCAGATCCTGTTTATCTACTTTGGTCTATTGCCGGATATTGCTATCATGGCGATTGGTCTTGTTTTTGAGCAGCCGGTGTTGGCGGCTATTGGCTGTGTAGTAGTTAACATTTTGCTTGGTTTGGTATTCTTCTTCCTGACGCCGCTGTTCCTGGAGCCAAAGGATGGCAAGAAGTATGCGCCGGAAAGAACTTTCACTGGAAATCTGAACGAAGCAAAAAAGCATTTCTCAAGACTTGGTCTCGGTACCTTTGTCATTCTTGGTTTGGGTGCCGTGGTGCAGATCCTTGCAATGGGTGTGGTTGACAGAGTCTTTCCTCAGTGGATGGAAAATTCCTGGGGAATGTGGCTTATCACCTTTGCACCGCTTTACCTGATAGCCGTTCCGGTTGGTCTACTGCTACTGCGCAAGGTTCCTGCGAAGCCTCTGGAAAAGCACGATTTGAAACCGGGAAGATACATCGTTTCCGCCATTATCTGCATCTTCATGATGTATGCCGGTAACATTTTGGGCACGGTCATCACGGCACTGCTGCAGCTCCTGCCCGGAATCTCCGCAGGCAACCCGATTCTGGGCTATGCCACGGACAATGCACTGCTTCCCAAAGTGCTGTTTATGGTCATCCTGGCTCCTGTGATTGAAGAGTATATCTTCCGCAAGCAGCTGATCGACCGTATGCATATCTACGGAGAAAAAGTGGCAGTTATTACCTCCGCTTTGATGTTTGGGTTGTTCCACGGAAATCTGTCTCAGCTTTTCTATGCCTTTGCATTGGGTCTGGTCTTTGGCTATGTGTATCTGAAAACCGGAAAGCTTCGGTACAGCATTGGCCTTCATATGCTGATCAACTTCATTGGCAGTGTGGTTGGGCCGTTCTTCTTGGAGAAACTGGCTGTTCTGGATACGATGGAAACCATGGATATGGCAGCTCTGGAGCCGATATTGCCTTGGCTTTTAGGCTTCGGTGCCTATGTGCTGGTATTGATCGGTCTTGCGATTGCAGGTCTTGTCCTGCTGTGTATCAATAAGCGCAAAGTATCCTTTGCGCCCGCAGAGCTAGAGCTGCCCAAGGATGACCGCTTTATGACTGTTTATGGGAATGTTGGCATGATCTTATTGGTTGTAGGCTGTACAGCACTGATTGTTGCCAGTCTGATACCGTTGTAATAACGGAGAGTGGTGCATTGAGAAGTTCATTTTTGCGAAACTCTATGTCGGTGGATTCTCGAAAAAGCTTTATCGTTTATTTGAATACAAACGATAAAATGGACAATGCAACCTGAAGTTTACATTTAGAAACGGCGAATTGGTGGTATGGTTTTGCCAAGTGTTCTATAATTGGGGCAACGCTGCGTTAAAAAACATAGGGAGAAATGATTATGACACTTGGCGAAAAGCTATCAAAACTCAGAAAAGAGTATAACTACACACAAGAGCAACTTGCCGAAATCCTTGGTGTTTCTCGGCAGTCCATCAGTAAATGGGAGTCAGATATCGCATATCCCGAAACTGAAAAATTGATAGAGCTTGGAAAACTCTTTGAGTGTTCAATGGACTATCTTTTGAAGGAAGATATCACCGAAAAACAAGGACTGCAGCCTACTGAAAAAGAGAGCATCTGGACGGGATTCAAAAAGCAGTTCCGTGAACACAAGAGCAAGAAGATGATCTTCGGTATGCCCCTTTATCATATCGGCAAAAACGCACACGGATTCTTTGCAATAGGACTTAAGGCGCGTGGGGTGTTCTCGCTCGGCCTGATATCACGAGGTATTATCTCGGTCGGTCTGCTCTCTCTTGGAGTCGTTTCCTTTGGTCTATTATCACTTGGCTTGATTTCCGCAGGTATATTCTCAGCAGGACTTCTTGCAGTAGGTTCGATTGCTCTCGGCTTATTTGCGGCAGGAGCAATCAGCGTAGGACTAATATCCTTCGGTGCGCTCTCGGTTGGTTACTTCTCATCCGGTGCGCTTGCTATCGGTAAATATATCGCCGTTGGCGACCACGCCCACGCAATGATTGCTATAGGTCAAACATTGGCAGACGGAAATATTTACAGCCACATTGGAGATCTGACAACGGCAGATATACCGAAGGTTGTAGAATGGCTTGACGGCAACGTTCCGTCTTGGCTCGGTTGGGCAAAAGAGATTTTCAAATTCTATATACAGTAAAAAACAGCCCTCGTTCTGTGATGGAACGGGGGCATGGTATAATGAGTTATACAAATAAGAATTTGTCTGTGAAAAGCCGATAAATAAGCGGATGTTAATATGCGTTGCTTGTGGCAACGGCTCTTTTGATATAGAATAGAGCCATCCAAAACAAGGAGGCACAGATTATGCTAAACGAAAATATCAAAAGAATTAGAAAGTCAAAAGGGCTATCGCAAGAAGAACTTGCAATTAAACTGAACGTAGTAAGACAGACTGTATCAAAATGGGAGAATGGTTTGTCAGTTCCGGACTCCAGTATGCTGATTATGTTGGCGGATGAATTAGACACTACTGTAAGTGAATTACTTGGAGAACCTATAGCAGAACCGACTACCGATGATTTAATGATTCTTTCTAAAAAGTTGGAAGTTATTAATTTGCAGCTTGCAAAAAGAAGTATAACAAAGGTCAGAACGATTCGATGGATTCTTATTTCATTGTGTGCGGTTATAATGATAATATTTATCACACTTGCATCTATGAATAGTTCTTATCTGATTTGGAATTACAATGACCCTGAGTTGGCAGTGGCAGGAACAATAATGCATGGGTTTGAATTCTTGTTCGTAAGACTTGCACCGATTGCTTTTTTGGCTTCTGTTGTTGGAATTGTAGTGACATATAAGAAAAGATAAATTCCAATTTGACGAGGTGAATTAATATGAAAAACAATAAAAGTAATAAAATTGTATCAGTTTTGAATTTCCTTACATCCTTCTGTTTTTACATTTGTGCAATAATTAATTTTATTAATGACAGTGGAATGGGAGCATTATATTTATGCTTGGGTTCAACTTTTTTGTGTTTAGGTTCAGTCGGGCTAAATAAAGGCAAAAAAGATAAAGATGATAAGTAAATTCCAATTTGACGAACAGTTAGGCAAATAAGAATTTACGGAGGTATTATTATGAGAAAATGCATACGTTGCGGAAGTGAAATGAAAGAGGGCTGTGCAATAAAAATTGAAGGTGCAGGATACGGAATCGTTATGTCTTCTGATGAAAGCAAACTTTTTGGAGGCAGGATTGGTAAGCCTAAAGTAGCTATTTGCCCTGAATGTGGTGAAGTGTCTATCTACGTGGAAGACCTTCATAAACTGAAATAACTTCCAATTTGTAGCTATGTAAAAGTCCTTTTGCATCGTGATTTGGGCAAATGTAAAAGGCGTTTGATAGACAGAAGAATGAAAACCGTAGCATTTACAGAAGGAAAAAGACTTGACGAGATCGAACAAGCAAGGGAAAGCGGCAAACGCCCTTATCAAAGAATCCTCTTGGTGATCGGAAGCGCAGCGATTACATTTATTGTTTGTTTGATTATGGGGTTACTTCTACCATAATGAGTAGTAAAGACGTCGCTTTGTAGCGGCGCCTTTATCGTTATTATAATAATGTGTATTTAGCGGTTAGCACTTCTTCGCAATCATCCTTGGTGTTATCCGTAAAAAGCTCACGCTCAAATCCGATACGATTCTCCATCAGGCAAAGATCAAGAAAGCATAGGAAGATACCGATATCTATGCGGTTATAGTGCGCCACCTTGTCGGCGGGCATAATACCTCGCTTACCCGACTTTTTATAACGGTAAACCGTCAAAGATTTTTCTTCTGCAGTTACTTTCCACGGCTGTGTGTTGCAGGCGCTTGGCGTAAAGCGAACAATTTTACCTATTTCACGATGATGCTCGCCGTTCCATATCTCATCAATCGGTTTGCGTTTACTTTTAAACATATCTTTGCGGAACTTATCGTCTGCGACCTTTGCAATGGCAATCATTATGACAAAATCAAGACCGTTATAGGTTGGCTCATCAGGTTTACCGATACCGAACCACAATGCACCAATTCCAAGAGAAGCAAGATATAGGTCAAGCTGTTCACCGATATAACCGATATTTTGCAGATAATTATCTTTTTTCTCGCTATATAATAAGATGCAATATTCTTGCCCACGCCTGCAGGTGGTTTGATCGGCAGGTACAATACGGATAGCGGTCTGTATGCCGTTTATCAACGGCGTAAGATTGTTGTATTTTTCTTCGATGCTTTGTAGTTCATCAGGGTTTATATTGCCAATATCACGAAATATATGAAAGGATTTTCTTTTGAAAATCATAGAGTAAAGTTCTTTTTCCATACTGCATTCGCCTCCTAAAGACAAATATATTTTATCAAATCAAATTTTAAATGTCAAGAAAAGTTAATGTAAAATATATATAATTTAATGTATATCATTAAAAACATATTGACAAACATTAAGGACTGTGTTATACTTATGCCAACAAATCACTCAGGAGGTATGAGTAATGAAAGGTCTTAATAAACTCGGAAAGGTTATTACAAAAATTTTAGAGGTATTCCATTGGATAGGGGCAGTTGGAATGGGGATCGCCTCTATTGGCATCATTATTGCAAATAACAGCGTAGAGAACTTTAGAAGCTTAGTTGCGGAAAATTTCGTCCGTGAGGATTTTGCAGTTTACGGTTTTCAGATCAGCGCCCCCGTTGTAAATGGAGAATTGAACGTAGCAGCCTTTATCGTTTTCTGTATTGGTGCAGCCGTGCTTCTTGCTGTAATGGCTATGATTTTCCGTAATCTGCATCTGATTTTCAAAAAATCGGAAAACTCCACACCTTTTCAAAAAGACAATGTGCGTATGATGAGAGAAATCGGTATTTTTGCGATTGCCATTCCCGTAATCGGCTTTATTATGAGCGTGATTACTCGTTTGGTATGCGGAGTGGATTTTGCAGAAATCAGCGTTGATATGGGCGGTATCTCTATGGGTATTATCGTTCTTTGCTTCTCACAGTTCTTTGCTCACGGTGTAAAACTTGAAAACGATGTAGATGGATTGCTGTAAGGAGGTCATTATGGGTAAAATCATTCTCCGTTTAGACAGAATGATGGTTGAGAGAAAAATGTCCTTAAACGAGCTTGCAGAGCGTGTGGGGATCTCCAACGTCAACCTTTCCAA
>ERZ808034.95-NODE-95-length-11970-cov-3.398470_pt1 | contig 11970 bp, 10 predicted proteins | sample MGYA00380188_ERZ808034 | MGnify/ENA primary metagenome ERZ808034 (study PRJEB31490, sample SAMN06133380) | cow dung metagenome | isolation source: M12 | host: cow | place: China: Chengdu | collected 2015-05 ...
TCTTGCGTAGAACAGCATCAGTGCTTCGGTGGTTACAGAATCAATAACTGCTTCCGGATAGCGGAGGCGTAACTGTTCTTTGTTCCTCACAAGAATCTCGCATCCGAACTGATTCTTTCTGATGCGAAGAAGTCCGTCTCTTTCTGCATCGAGGGCTTCTGCTTCTTCTGCGCTGCATTTCAGAATACCTGCTTCTCCTAAGAGTTCGTCGGTTGTAACCGAGAAGAGAATCTCTCCATCGTGGATGAAGGTTAAGTAGTCTGCAATTTTGTCGATGTCGCTTGTGATGTGCGATGAGAAGAGGATTGCATGGTTTTCATCCTGCATGAAATCCTGAAAGATTTCCAAGACCTCATCGCGTACAACGGGGTCAAGACCTGCGGTCGGCTCATCTAAGATGAGAAGGTCTGGGTGGTGTGAGAGAGCTACAGCGATTGATAACTTCATCCGCATTCCGCGGGATAAGTCTTTGATTTTCTTTTCTGTATCGAGGTTGAAGCGGTTTAGGTATTCTTTGAAGAGACTGCTGTCCCAATCCTCATAGAGGTGCGGGAATATCTTTGCAGCCTGACGGATGCGAAGGGTTTTGTGCAGGTGTAAGTCGTCGAATACGACACCAATCTTTGCTCTGGTTTCTGCATCCTCGATGCTTCCGCCAAGAACTCTGATGTCTCCTGCATCTTTTCTTATAAGCCCTAATATGGCTTTAATCGTCGTTGTTTTTCCGGCACCGTTCTCTCCTACAAATCCCATTACAGCACCACGAGGAAGTGTGAATGAGACATCTTTGAGAGAAAATCCGTTGTAGGTTTTTTTCAGGTTGTGTACTTCTAAAGCATTCTGCATTGTTTTACTCCAAGTCGAAGAGTGCATCAAGCATCTCTTGTAACTCTTCTTTGGTTATTCCGTAGGTTTTCGCGGTATCAACTGCCTTTTGCAGATGTTCTTCGGCATTTTTCAGCTGCTGTTCGCGTAAGATGTCTGGATTCTTTTGCGAAACAAAGCTTCCTTTGCCGACAACTGTCTCGATAAAGCCGTCACGTTCAAGGTCAGTGTATGCCCGTTTGGTTGTAATGACGCTGATTCTAAGCTCTTTAGCTAAAAGACGCATGCTTGGAAGTGCTGCGCCGTCTTCTAATTCGCCTGACAGAATCATCCGCTTTATCTGAGCTGTTATCTGCTCATAAATCGGCTTCCCGCTTGAGTTGCTGATAATGATGTTCACAAGATGTCCTCGTGCAATATTGTATATATTGATTATATACATTAATACTTTCGGTGGAAAGACAAAAGTCTTGTAGATTCGAAAAGATACAATAGGAATAGGAAATGACAAAATTCAGATTTGAGACCACATCAGCAACTCTCCACATCTTAGCGATGGCATTTATGCTGTGTGACCATCTCTGGGGGACAATAGTTTCCGGAAACGAATGGCTTACATGCATCGGACGCTTAGCGCTTCCGATATTTGCATTCCTGCTTGTTGAAGGATACCTCCACACCAAAAATCTGAAAAAATATGCGGGACGTCTTTTCATCTTCGCGCTTATCTCTGAGATTCCATTCAACCTCATGATGGGCGGAAGTTTATTCTTCCCGATTCATCAGAACATCCTCTTCAGCTTCCTAATAGCTCTCGGCTTAATCCATCTAAACGAGAAAGCAAAAGCGACTGAAAAAATCAGTCTTCGGATATTAACAGGCGGCGGAACTGTTATTCTTGGGGCAGTGCTTGGACTTCTTACAATGGTGGATTTCTACCATGCAGGAATACTTACTGTTCTTGTATTCTACTTCTTCCGCGGGCGGGCATGGTGGTGTTACGCAGGACAGTTCTTATGTCTTGCATACATTAACTTCGAGTTGTTAGGTGGTCTTGTTTACGAGTTTGCATCCTTTACATTCCCGCAGCAGGGCTTTGCACTCTTTGCCTTAATATTTATATGGCTCTATCATGGAAAACAGGGATACCACAGTAAACCATTCCAATACTTCTGCTATGCATTCTATCCGCTCCATATGGTACTCATTGTTATTCTCAGAATCCTGCTGACCTCATGACCACTGTTAAACCCTAGGAAAACCAATATTACTGTATGGTAAAAGTAGCAGCATTCGGTATGGGCCGCATTGGAGGAGAAGCGGCCTACATCTCCGCCGTCAACGGGTTTGCCGATGAGCTTGTATTATACGATATTATGCCGGAATTTTTGCATGCACAAAAACTCGATATCATGCATGCAAGGGATGTTCCAATCTCTACAAACATCTCCGACATGAAGGATGCGGATTACTGTATCTTCTCTGCAGGATACTCCCGCTCTCCGAATGTAAAAACCAGAGCTGATTTATTCGACAAGAATCTCCCGATTGCCCGCGAGGCAGCAGAGCTTCTCAAAGGTTTTTCAGGGAAACTGATTGTAATCACTAATCCGATGGATGTCTTTACCTGGTATTTCGCAAAGCACGCAGGCTTAGACGAAGGTCAGGTTGTAGGATTTGGAGGACTTCTTGACAGCCGCAGATTTACTGTTGCTCTTTCTTCTATGGGAATCAAAGAGGAGGGTATGGTTTTGGGAGAACACGGAGAAAATCAGGTGCCGCTTTTCTCAAACCTATCTGTAGATGTCCCGGAGGCTGTTCGCGAGGAGGTGCTCCTCGGTCTTCGCGGATCTTCCATGCCTGTCATTAAAGGAAAGGGTGGAACTGTCTTTGGTCCTGCATATCATATCTTCAATATGATGCAGAAGATTGAGAGAGGCGAGGAGTTTATCTGTTCGCTTCCGGCAAACGGTGCATACGGTATTGACGGTTGTTCGATTGGTCTGCCGGCCAAGGTTACCAGAAACGGTGCAAAGATTAACGAGAATTTACAGCTCGATGACTGGGAGGCTGGAAAACTCAATGCCGCAGCAGAGTTCCTGACTGGCCTTTGCCGGAGAGTGTAAATGGATATCGCCATTAATCAGGCTGAATATTCAAACACTCCTGCAGGCCCTGTAGTTCATATTTTCGGTCGTGAGGCGGACGGAACAGCGCACGAAGTAAAGGTGACGGGTTTTCGTCCGTACTTTTGGGTTCGCGAAAGCGAAGCACACCGTCCGCATTCGGATAAGGTCGAGGTTACGGATGATAGGGCCTTTTCGATTAAAGGCGAGCCGCTTATCAGGCTTTATACTCAAAAGCCGACTGATGTCCGGATTGTTCGCGAGAATTATCATCACTTTGAGGCTGATATTCCGTTTGCAACCCGTTTTCTGATTGATTTGGGTTTAACAGGCGGCGTGTCTTTCCCGTCTGAGACTTGCAGTTACACTGAACTCTCCCCCGCACATGTTCTTTCAAAGGCAAGGGTTTGCATGTGTGATATCGAGTGTGACGACCGATACGGTTTCCCGGAAGCGGAGCGTGATGCGATTAACTGTATTACATGTCATGATTCGTTTGATGACTGCTATACTACGTTCTTCTTAAACGGCGAGACGCCGCTTTCGAAAGCAGAGCCGCTTCCAAACGGATGCTTTGATGAGAGCCGCCACAAAATCCTCGCCTTCGATTCCGAGCGCGAGCTCTTTAAGGCGTTTATCAATTATGTTCAGGAGAAGAATCCTGATATTCTGTCCGGGTGGAACTTTGCGGATTTCGATGCGGCGTATATTCTGAAAAGAGCTGAGGTTCTTGGATTCAAGGCTGATGTTTTCGCCAGAATTCCGGGCGTTGTTGACAGGAATGCGATGAGGGGCCGCGTTATTTTCGATTTGCTTACTGCATACAAGAAGATGCAGAGCGGGCAGAAGGAGTCGTACCGTTTAGATGCAATCGCAGAAGAGGAGCTTGGGGAGCGAAAGGTTCGCTATACTGGAACTTTAGGTGACCTCTGGAACAATGATCCCTTAAAGATGATTGAGTACAACTTTAAGGATGTTGAGCTGTGCGTTGGAATTAACCGCAAGAACAGTATTGTTGAGTTCTTCCAGGAGGTGTCGCGTTATGTGGGCTGTCCGCTTGATAAGACTTTGAACTCTTCGAATGTGGTTGATATCTTTATTCTTAGAAGAGCGTTTGGAAAGTTTGTTCTTCCGTCGAAAGGAAACGGTACGGGTGAGGAGTTCGAAGGAGCTACTGTCTTTGCTCCGTCGAAGGGTGTTTGTGAGAATGTTGTTGTGCTTGATTTGAAGTCGCTCTATCCGATGGCTATGATGACCTTGAATGCGTCTCAGGAGACAAAGTCTCCAGACGGTGAGATTCATGCGCCAAACGGTATTAGGTTTAAGAAGTCGCCGGATGGTCTGACGAGGAGTATTATCGGAGAACTTCTAACGGAAAGAGACAACAAGAAAAAACTTAGAAACACTTTCCCATATGGTTCTGATGAGTATAATCTCTATGATATGCAGCAGAATGTGCTTAAGGTCATCATGAATTCGTACTATGGGGTTTCCGGCTTTGCACGTTTCCGCCTCTACGATAGGGAGATTGGTTCTGCTGTGACTTCTGTTGGACGCGCTATTATTCAGCATACGAGAAAAATCATCAATGAGAATGGATACGAGGTTATCTACGGAGATACGGATTCCTGTTTCGTTCAGCTTCCGATGGTGTCTCAGGAGGAGACAATCGAGATTGCAAGAAAGCTTGAGGCAGAGCTGAATGCAAGTTATCCAACTTTTGCGAAGGAGACTCTTGGTGCTGATGACTGTTATTTTTCGATTAAGTTCGAGAAGATTTACCGCCGTTTCTTCCAGGGTGGGGCAAAGAAGCGGTATGCGGGTCATTTAACCTGGAAGGAGGGTCAGGAGATTGACAAAATCGATATCGCAGGTTTTGAGATGAAGAGGTCTGATTCTTCACATATTACCCGCGAGGCGCAGGGTGCGGTTCTGGAGATGATTTTGAAAGGCAATGGTAAGTCTGATATCAAGTCATATCTGCCTCCAATTCTCAAAGATTACCGCGCCGGAAAGTATCCGCTCGATAAGGCGGGAATTCCAGGCGGTATTAATAAGTCTCTTGATGATTATGCGCATCTTGATGCTCACGGAAGAGGTGCGCAGTATGCGAATCAGTATTTGGGAACAGACTTCAAACGCGGAAGTAAGCCGAAGAGGGTTTATATTAAACGCAGTCTTCGCCCGGATGAGTTCCCGAATACGGATGTTATTTGCTTTGAGTATCCTGATCAGATTCCGGATGATGCTTTCGAGATTGACTGGGAGACTATGCTTGAAAAGACGATTCAGGCTCCGCTTAACAGAATTTTTGATGCTCTCGGATGGGATTGGGATGAGTTTGATCCGAAGGTTGCAAAAAAGACGACTCTTGATATGTTCTTCTAAAGCGGTTTTTCCGCTTTCTTTTTTTTAGAATTTAGAAAAGAAAAAAATTGAAGGGGTTTAGATGCAGTCCTTTAAGTTGAACTTGAATGGACCGAGGTTTCCGCCGTAGTTTCCTGCGGTGATCTTAACGACACCCGGAACTCTGCATGCTGCCTGGACACCAGCCTTCATTGCTGCCTTGACTGCCTCTTCGGAGACACCGTCGATGACAATCTCGTAAACTGCCTTGACGCCTTCTGGAATCTCGGTCTCGAGACCTTTCTCGATGACTGCTTCGCGGATGGTTGGGCAGAACTTTTCGTTGGTGGATGCTCCCATGAACTTGTAGTTTAAGGATCCAACCTTGGAACCGGAGGAGACAACTCCTCCTGGGAATGGAGTGATTGCGCCGTCGACTTCTGCGATTGCATCAACTGCTGCTTCTGCTGCGATTAATGCGGACATCTGGGAGTCACCGAGGATTAAGAAGTTACCGCCTGCAACACCTTTGATTGCGCCGATTTCTTCCTCAACGATGAAGTCGCCGCCCATGATTGGGATAGACCAGCACTGGATTCCGCCGACTTCGACCTTCTTCTCGAACTTGTCTCCGAAGAAGTGGAGCTTGATTGGGATGATTTCCTCTTCGCCTGCGTGTCCGTTGAAGACTGCAGTGGTTGGTGCGGTTAAGACACATTCAGAGACACGCTCTAAGACCTGCTCTTTGAGTGCTTTCTTTCCGCAGCAGATGAGGATGGAGTATCCTGGACGGTTGTCCGGAGTTTCGGATGCTGGGAGGAACTTCTCGATTCCTGCTTCACATGGGCATCCGATGGTGGAAGTTGCAAAACCGGTTGCTTCGGTTGCTGCCTTGTATGCCCATTCCTTCGTTACTGCAGTGATAATTACGCGGGCTGCCCAGACTGGGAAACCTTCTGCGTAAGTATCCTCGATAATTACACCGTTAAATTCCATATGTTCACCTATGTAGTGATAACATATGAATTGGTCTGAAGACTAAATAACTCTTTTTACCTGTACTCACCTTCTGTGTTCTTTTATTCTCTGCCATACTTCGTCATGATGTCTGGATACGGAGTTCGGGAATGCTTTTGTGAGGCGAAGGATTGGTTTTTTGGGGCCTTTGAATGCTTTAATTATGCTGTCTCTAAGTTCTTCAGCATCTTCAAGGAGGTCGTCTGCTGTATTTTCTATTTTGTAGTGTATGTTTTCGAGATGTGTTTTCAGGTGGATAAGTGATGAGATGGTTACTGAGAGGTCGATTGTAATGAGGACTAGAAATACCAGAGCTAACGGGTTTTCGATGTTTGCCGGAATGTTTGGGCTGATATTTGATATGACGGGTTGTACTATGTAGATGATTATAACAGACATCACTCCGAAGAAGAGTGCGCTTTTGAGGCAGATGCGGCCCTGAAAGTTGAATCGCTGTTTTGAGTAGTCCCACCAGCGGATGTGAAATGCGCTTTCGAGGATGACTGCTGTTATGTACTCAAGAATTGTGCAGATTATCATTCCGGCGATGAAGACAATCGGGATGTCAATTAACGGCAGGTGGACTGGTATGATGGGTGCTGAAAGTGATAAGGCGATGATTACAAATACTGCTCCAAATCCGTAGACAGGAATTATTGGGCCGTTTAGGAATCCGCGGTTTATGAAGTGTTTGGCTCTGATGGAGCAGAATGAGGTTTCCCACACCCATCCAAGGAAGCCGTATAGGATAAACCAGAGAAATAGGGTTATAATGTCGGGCATTAACAGCTTTGTATGCTGTAAAAGTTATAATAACTGAAGATTGCGGCAGAAAATTTTACAAAACAGAAAAACCCGAGAGGGTGGGTTTTAAAAAGATAAAGGGAAGGGAGATTACTCGAGGTAATCCTTCGGGGTTGGAATCTCTTCCTTGAGTCCCTTTCTCTTACGGATACCCTTAACGATTTCCGGAAGCATACCCTGCGGGACCATTGCGAATCCTGCGAAGGACTGAGACCACATTGCACGACCCTCAGTTGCAGAGCGGAGGTCGCCTGCGAAACCGAAGAGTTCTGCAACTGGTGCCTGACCGTTGACAACGATCTGGTCTCCCTCGACATCGGTGGTGGAGAGCATTCCGCGTCTTCCCTGAATCTGGGAGATTGCTGCACCCATCTGGTCCTGTGGGACGGTGATCTGAATGTTCTGCATCGGCTCTAAGAGGGTGTCGCCTGCCATGAGGAGTGCTGCCTTCATACCGCCGCGAACTGCCGGAATGACCTGTCCCGGACCGCGGTGGATTGCATCTTCGTGGAGCTTGACATCGTGGAGCTTGATTAAGACATTCTGAACCTGCTCATCTGCAAGCGGTCCGCCGTCGAGAGCCTCGTGGATACCATCGATGATAAGTTCCATGGTTTCGTTGAGGTACTGAATACCCTTGGTACAGTCGACGAACATGTTGGATCCGTAGATGTCCTTAACAGACTTTGCTTCTTCCTTGTCCATACCGAGTGCGACGAGTGCGTCACGGCGTGCGATGTTGTCCATGTTCATGGTAACTTCGTTTGCCTGGATTGCATCGAGGATGTTCTGCGGCATTGGCTCAACAGAGATGAAGAATCTGTTGTGTCTGTTCGGGGACTTTCCTTCTACAGTGCCGTTGAGTGCCTGAGAGACGGTCTCACGGTATACAACGATTGGCGGGGAGGTAATGATGTCGACACCTTTGTCTCTCTTGATACGACCAGTGACGACTTCAAGGTGAAGTTCACCCATACCTGCGATGAGGTGTTCTCCGGTCTCTTCGTTGATGTTGACACGGATTGTCGGGTCTTCCTTACCAACCTGGTGAAGAACTTCGATGAGTTTTGGAAGGTCTTTGGTGTTCTTTGCTTCGACTGCGACGGTCATAACCGGCTCAGAGTAGTGCTGGAGAGACTCGAACGGGGTCATTTCCTTTAAGGAAGTGACGGTGGAACCGACGATTGCGTCACCAAGACCAGTAACTGCTGCGATGTTTCCTGCAACAATCTTGTCGACATCAACACGGGTTGGACCCATGAAAATACCGACCTGCTGGAGTCTGTTCGGCTTACCTGCAGTTCCGGAAACGAAAAGTTCCTGACCGCGGGTGAGAGTTCCGGAGAACAGTCTTCCGGTTGCGACTTCTCCTGCGTGCTTGTCGAAGGAGATGTCAGTAATCATAAGTGCAACTGGTCCGTTCGGGTCGCATGCGTACATTGCCTTACCGACAGTGGACTCAACATCGCCGTGCCAGATGATGTGGCATCTGTTACCCTGTGCCTGGAGCGGGTTTGGAAGGAACTCAACGACCATATCGAGGAGAACTGCGTGAAGCGGGGATGCCTTTGCAAGGTACTTTGCGTCGCCTTCGTTACACTTGTCAATGATAGTCTGGAGGGTGACACCGGACTTCTTCATGTATGGGATTGAGATTGCCCAGTTGTACAGTGCGGAACCGAATGCTACGTTGCCCTTTAATGCATCGAGCTTCCATCCACCGTTGTTGTAGAGCTCCTCGTTCATTCCCTTGATGAGCTTGTTAACTTTGTCGATGACTTTTCCTAAGCGGATCATCATGTCCTGCGGGTTAACTTTAAGCTCGTTGATAAGTCTGTCAACCTTGTTGATGAACAGTACTGGGTGAACACCTTCTTTGAGTGCCTGACGGAGAACAGTTTCAGTCTGCGGCATTGGACCTTCGACTGCATCGACGACAACGACTGCACCGTCGACTGCTCTCATTGCACGAGTAACATCTCCACCGAAGTCGACGTGACCTGGGGTGTCAATCATGTTGATGAGGTATTCCTGACCGTTGACTTCGTGAACCATCGAAACGTTGGAGGAGTCGATAGTAATTCCACGTGCCTGTTCTTCCTCGTCGGAGTCAGTCCAGCATGCCTTTCCTGCAAGTTCCTCAGAGAGCATTCCTGCTCCAGAGAGAAGGTTGTCAGAAAGGGTAGTCTTTCCGTGGTCAATGTGTGCTACGATACCGATGTTTCTAATGTGCTGAGTATCGTTCATCAGCACATTAATACGCTCAACCATCTTCTTTCCGCGTGACATTTTCTTTCACCTGAAAAATAAATTGTATGGGGGTGATTAGCGTGCAGACTTTGCCATACGCTCGACTTCGTCTTTCTTTCCGACAGAGAAGCACTTGGTGTCGCCCTTTGCTGCCATGATTAACTCATTTGCAAGGACAAGGTATGCCGGCTTCTTTGTTTTGTGGGATCCCTTCCAGGTTGCAAGGGCAATGTATCTGAGTGCAGTGTTGACACGGCGGATTGGTGCAGAGTCAACGGACTTTGGAACATTGATACCACCGTACTTTAAGCGGACAATTTCCTCACGCGGTGCTGCGTTGGAGATTGCATCAACTAAGACCTGAAGCGGGTTCTGCTTGGTCTTCTTGTTGATCTCGTCGAATGCATCCATGACCATCTTGGTACAGTGCATCTTCTTACCGGTGTTGGTTTCGGTCTGCATTAAGCGGTTGATAAGTCTCTCGACGATTGCCATCTGGGACTTGGTGAACTGCTGCTGGGTAAGTCTTCCACAGGAGCTTGGGATTTCAGTGGAGCTTACAGTGATGTAGCGGATGAGACCCTGATCTTTTACAACGACTTCGGAAGTATCCCACTTGCCGAAGAGGAGAATCTTGGAGGTTGCGTTTTCTTCAGTCATGATATTTACCTTCTTGCCTTCTCCTGACGTCCGAGAACAAGTTCATGTAAGGTGACACCGTTTACTGCGATGACAACGAAACGAACTCCCGGGATATCTCCCATAGAACGTCCTGCACGACCGCCGATACCACAGATGGTAACTTCGTCGTGTTCATCAATGAAGTTGATTGCACCGTCACCAACTGCGAATGCAGTGACCTGACGGCCGTTCTTGATAAGCTGAACTCTGACGCACTTTCTGATTGCGGAGTTCGGCTGCTTTGCTTCAACACCGACCTTTTCGAGGACGATTGCACGTCCGAGCGGTGCACCCTCTAACGGGTCTGCTTTCAGTTTCAGTTTAAGTGCCCTGCGGGAGTAAACTGAGTCGCTCCACCGGAATTTCTTGGCGTTGCGAACTAATTGTCTTGCTGCGAATTTTCCCTGTCCCATTAAAGTTCCTCTTTATACAAGTTGGATTAATGTGAATTGGTATTGTGACTGTTAGCGGAGATCTCACGCTAACATGTTCCTATACTTATGAGTTAGATGAGGTTATAATAGTGACGGAGGTCAAAATAAGGCCATTTTGGGCTTCAAAGCACTCATTTTCGCGACTTTCTGCACGTCAAAACAACTATGTTTAAATATGATGAGCCGGGTTGATTGCATTTTTTGCAAAAACAAAATGTTCGCAACCGAACATTGTTGTGTTGCTGCTGCAAAAATCTATGCGCGCTAAAAGCGCGTGAAAAAATTACTGCTGAGATGCCCTAAAGCGCGGGGCATCAAAAAGCGGTGTGTCAAAAAGGTCAAGCGGTCCGGTAAGCAATCCGTTGCCTAAGGAGAATCCAAGAGCAACAACCGGGGTTACTTTTGTTCTAACGATTGCCGAGTCACAAAGGCTCACAGGAGATATTCCGCGAAGGCTTGTTTTCTCATCTGCAAATGTTTCGAGGAGTTCTGCTGTAGTGGAGAACTCACCTTCAGTTCTGCAAAGCATTATTGATGCGGAGGCGGAAGCCTGGTTTTCTCCATTCGGAATTAATCCGTTCCAGAACTCTTTATCAGATGAGCCTGCGAGGAAGAGAATAAGTGATTCGGATTCACGCTCTTCAAAGGTTAGGGAGATTGAAGAATCCTCCGCCTTGTTTTTGAAGAGTTTTCTTTTCTCTGCAATCTCTTCTCCAACCGCATATGCTTCCTTAATTATTTCTTTAACATCTCCGTCTGAAACAATTAAGGAAACAACTCTGTCTCCAATGTGTGTGACAACAAAGTCATGCAGAATGTTTCCTTTTGCTTTCCGGAAAATTTTATCTACTGCCTGTAAGACATCCGGAAATACACGGGTGCATCCTGCAATTCCGCCGAGAGGTTTTGAGTAAACCGTGACTGTGTACATTACTCGGTTGCTTCAATCTTGGCAATCATGCCGTGGCTTCCGACATAGACGATGGTTCTCTGGTGGACTTCTTCTGGAACAATGTCCAAGGTGGTCTTTGTTCCGTTGGAAACAGCTCCTCCTGCCTGGACTGCAAGGAATCCAATCGGGTTTACTTCAAAGACTAAGCGGAGCTTTCCGTTTGGCTGTTTCTCGCTTGGCGGGTATGCATACACTCCTCCGTACTGGAGAATCTGGTGGAAGTCTGCAACAAATGAGCCTGAGTAGCGGTTCTTTGCTCCTTCGTTTTCGATGCGGTTGACGAACTTTGCGTGTTTTCCAAGCCACTCGGTTCTAACTCCTCCGCTTCCGTAGAGGTTTCCTTCCGGAATCTTGACATGGTTTTTGAGCATCTGGTAGACGCCGTCTTTGTCCTGAGCAAAGATTGCAACGCCGCGTCCAACAGATACGGTAAGGGTGGTCATTGGACCGTAGAGAACATAGAATGCAGCTTTGAGGTCTTTTCCAGCCTGCATGCAGCTTCCTTCATAGATTCTAACGATGGTTCCGACACAGA
>ERZ808034.96-NODE-96-length-11937-cov-5.683474_pt1 | contig 11937 bp, 10 predicted proteins | sample MGYA00380188_ERZ808034 | MGnify/ENA primary metagenome ERZ808034 (study PRJEB31490, sample SAMN06133380) | cow dung metagenome | isolation source: M12 | host: cow | place: China: Chengdu | collected 2015-05 ...
ATATTGGACAAAAAGATTATAATACAGTTTTATCAAGTGCTAATTCGGTTTATTTCGAATATATTTTAAGTAGTCTCGATAAAAGGGGAATCCGTGCGATAAGCGTAGTTAGTGACAATTATCCAGAATTTTTAAGGGAAATCACTAATCCACCTCTAATTTTATATGCTAAAGGCAATTTAGACTTATTGGCTGACCAAAATATTTTTGCAATCGTTGGTAGTAGGAGAAATTTGCCGTTATCTATTAATTTAGCAAAAGATTATGCAAAAACTCTCAGTCAAGCAGGTTTCACGCTTATCACGGGCATAGCTGAAGGTGTCGATAGTGCCGTGCTTTCATCGGTATTAGAAAATGGTGGAAAAGTAATATCGGTTTTAGCAGGTGGCTTTGATAATCTTTATCCAAAAGCCAACCAACAGTTGCTTGAAAAAGTAGAAAAACACGGGCTTGTCATAAGTGAAAATCCACCGGAAGTTGCGCCTAAGCCGTATATGTTCCCAATTAGAAATAGAATAATATCGGCATTAGCAAAGGGCGTGCTAATTGCAAGTGGTGGAATAAAGAGTGGAACGCAATACACTGCAGAATACGCATTGGAATACGGAAAGGATTTATTTGCTATTCCATACAGCGTAGGTATCAGTAGTGGTGCCGGTTGCAACGATTTAATAAAACGTGGTGCTATTTTGACTGATACGCCTAATGACTTGTTAGAGTTTTACGGACTGCAAAAGAAAGAACAAAAGATTTCGCTCAGTGAAATAGAGCATAGTATTTGTTCGTTGCTTAGCGACGGGCAAATGCACGTTGAAAAAATATGTGAACAACTTTCAAAACAAGTGTTTGAAATAATGCCGACTCTGTCTATACTAGAAATTAAAGGGCTAGTGGTAAAGAGTGGCAACTTTTACGGACTAACTCGCAATAACTTGGAGGAATAAATGAAACTAATTATAGTAGAATCACCACACAAGGCAAAGACGATAGGTAAATTCTTAAAAGGTGAATATACGGTTGAGGCATCAAAAGGACATATTAGGGACTTGCCCGTTAATTATATGGGCGTAAATATCGCTAATAATTTTGAGCCACATTACGTAATAGCAGACGAAAAGAAAAAAGATATAAAATTATTGTCAAACGCATCTAAAAAGGCAGAGCAAGTTTTTCTTGCAACCGACCCGGATAGAGAAGGTGAAGCAATTTCGTGGCATTTATCGGAAGTTTTATCTCTTCCAAAAGATGCCCTAAATAGAATAGAATTTAACGAAATAAGTGAAAACGCAGTAATAAACGCGCTTAAACACCCACGTAAAATCGATATGAACTTGGTTAACGCACAACAAGCAAGGCGAGTTTTAGATAGAATAGTGGGTTATAGCATATCACCTGCCGCAAGTTCACGATTAAACGAAAATCTTTCTGCAGGTCGCGTTCAATCAGTTGCGCTAAAAATGGTTGTCGATAGAGAGCGCGAAATTAAAAACTTCAAACCGGTAGAATCATGGAACGTTAAGGCAGACGTTCAGCCTAACGGAAAAGAAAACTTTAAGGTTTTATTACAAGAAAAGAATAAAAAGGCATACAAGCCTAAAGATAAAGAAGAAGCTGAACAGGTAGAACAAATACTTAAAAATTCAGTTTTTACAGTTGATAGCGTTAAGCGTTCGGTTATTAAATCACATGCTAAACCACCGTTTATAACCAGCACTCTTCAACAAGACGGGTCGAACAAACTAAATTTGACGGCGCCTCAAGTTATGCAGATTGCTCAAAGGTTATATGAAGGTGTGGAAACGCCTCGTGGCAATATTGCGCTTATCACTTATATGAGAACGGACTCGGTAAGAGTTTCTGTAGAAGCGCAAAAGAGTGCGCTTAACTATATACGCACCACCTTTGGTGAAGAATACGTTCCCGATAAACCTAACGTATATAAATCAAAAAAAGACGCTCAGGACGCGCACGAAGCAATTAGACCGATAGACGTTAATAAAACGCCCGAAAGCGTTCAAGACATACTCGATAAGAATCAATATAGGCTTTATAAGTTAATTTATGACCGTTTTATAGCTTCTCAAATGGCAGAAGCCAAGTTTAACGGTGTGTCCGTTGAAGTTAAAGCAGGTGAATACGGGCTTAAAACAAGTGGAAAAACGCTTGTGTTTAAGGGTTATACTGCCGTTTACGACGACACTAAAAAAGAAGAAGACGATGAGAGTGGCAACGCTCTTTTACCAAATATTATTGAAGGTGAAAGGTTAAACTTACTAGGCTTAACAAAAGAACAAAAGTTTTCTAAACCACCTGCAAGATATACTGAAGCAACGCTTATTGAAACGATGGAAAAGAAAGGGATAGGCAGACCTTCTACCTATGCCACTATTATGGCTAAACTTTCTGATAAGAAAAGGGCATACGTAAGTAAAGATAAAAAGTATCTAGTGCCTAACTCTATCAGTTATGGTTTGATAGATTTTTTAGTTAAATACTTTCCTAATATTATGGACGTATCGTTTACGGCTAATATGGAAGATAGTCTAGACGATATAGGCGAAGGTGGTAGAGATTGGCATAAACTTATTGCAGATTTTTACAAACCGTTTGAGGAGCAACTACGAGCATCAAAACTCACTGACGTTTTATGTGAAAAGTGTGGCGCTCCAATGATAATTAATAGTGGCAAATACGGAAATTATTACGCATGTTCTAATTATCCAACCTGTCAAAACATAAAAGCAGTAAATGAAAAGACGGTTATTCCAACCGATAAGATATGCCCAAAATGTGGTTCTATCATGGTTGAAAGGGAAGGTCCTTTTGGTAAATTCCTCGCATGCTCAAACTATCCAAAGTGCAAAAAGACGATAAGTTTAACCGAAAGTGTGGGGATTTGTCCGGATTGTGGCAGACCTACTAAAAAAATGACTAGCCGTGGTGGAAAAGTGTTCTTCGGTTGCTCTGCTTACCCAGAGTGTAAGTTTATGAGTTGGGATATGCCTACGGGCGAAAAATGTCCGGATTGTGACGGATTTCTAGTAAAAGTAGGCACAAAAATTCAATGTTCTAACAAGAAGTGTAAATATACTAAAGATGCAAACAGTTAAGGTAATAGGTGGTGGGCTCGCTGGTGTTGAAGCGAGTTTATACCTTGCAAAAAAAGGAATAAAAGTAGAACTTTACGACATAAAGCCAAAATCTTTCACTCCAGCGCACCAAAGTGAGAATTTAGCAGAATTAGTGTGTTCAAACTCACTAAAGAGCAACGACGTTTATGGTAATGCGTGTGGGCTTTTGAAAGAGGAAATGCGACTTTTAGGTTCTAATATTATTTCCGTTGCCGATAAGGTAAGAGTGCCTGCCGGCAACGCCTTAGCCGTCGATAGAGAGAAATTTTCTTTTCAATTAACCAAAATGGTTAAAGAAGAAAAGAATATTACTTGTATATGCGAAGAAGTTTCTCAGATAGATTTCGACGAGTGGACAATCGTAGCGACAGGACCACTAACAACGGATAAGCTTTCAAAAAGGTTAAAAGAGATAGTCGGTGGGGGATTGAGTTTTTACGATGCTTCAGCGCCGATAATAGATTTTGAAAGTATCGATATGGGAAACGCCTTTTTTGGCGATAGATACGATAGGGGCAACGGCGACCATATTAATTGTCCGATGACTAAAGAACAATATACTCAGTTTATAACCGAACTAAACGGCGCAAAGCGATTTGAACTGCACGGATTTGAGAATTCTGCAGTATTCGAAGGGTGTATGCCGATAGAAGTTATGGCAAGCCGTGGGCAAGATACGTTAAGGTTCGGGCCACTTAAACCGGTTGGACTTACCGACCCAAAGACAGATAGATGGCCTTATGCGTGTTTACAATTACGAAAGGAAGATAGCGAGGGCGCTATGTATAATATGGTTGGGTTTCAAACCAATTTACTTTGGGGTGAGCAAAAAAGAGTATTTTCACTCATACCAGCCTTAAAAAACGCAGAGTTTTTGCGATATGGCGTAATGCATAAAAACACTTTTATCAATTCGCCAAAAGTATTAAACGTCGACTATTCGCTAAAAGAAAGCCCAAAAACCTTTTTTGCAGGTCAAATTACGGGCGTAGAAGGATACGTTGAAAGTGCTGGCAGTGGGCTGATGTCTGCAATTTACTTAGAACGTAAGATGAAAGGCGAAACAGAATTAATTTTACCTGATAGCACGGTGTTAGGTGCGCTTGCGAAGTATATCACGACTGAAAATAAAGATTTTCAGCCTATGAACGCTAATTTTGGGATACTTCCACCACCGAACAGAATTATTCGCGATAAAAAGTTGAAAAAACAAGAACAGGCTAGCGCTAGCTTAAATGCAATAAAAGAATTTATAAAGGAGATTAATTAACATGGGCGAATTTATGGGGACGACCATTTGTGCCGTAAAAAAAGATGGGAAAACGGCTATTGCCGGTGACGGACAAGTCACTTTGTCTCAATCGGTAGTATTTAAAAATAATGCCGTTAAGGTTAGAAGAATTTATAACGACAGTGTAATATTAGGGTTTGCAGGCTCGGTTTCAGACGCGTTTACCTTATCCGAACGTTTTGAAGAAATGCTCAATAAATATTCGGGTAATCTTATGAGAAGCGCAGTTGAACTTGCTGAACTTTGGAGAAGCGATAAAGTGGGTAGAAAGTTAGAAGCGATGATGATTACTGCCGATAAAGACAATTTACTTATTGTTTCGGGCTCGGGCGAAGTAATTGAACCAGATGGTGGCGTGTGTGCTATCGGAAGTGGTGGGAATTACGCATTGGCTGCAGCAAGGGCATTACAGCAAGAAACAGATTATTCTGCTGAAGAAATAGTTAAAAAAGCATTAAAAATTGCAAGTGAGATATGCGTGTTTACAAACGACCATATCACTTGTGAAGTATTATAAGGGGGAAAAGTTATGAATTTAACTCCTAAACAAATAGTATCTGAATTAGATAAATACATTATCGGACAGGATAAAGCGAAAAAAGCAGTTGCTATTGCGCTTAGAAATAGGTATAGAAGAAGTATGCTTTCTCCTGCCGAGATGGAAGAAATAACACCTAAGAACATTATAATGAAAGGTCCAACAGGTGTGGGTAAAACCGAGATAGCAAGGCGTTTAGCAAAACTTGTCGGTGCACCTTTTGTAAAGGTTGAAGCAACTAAATATACCGAAGTAGGCTACGTTGGTAGAGACGTTGAGTCTATGATAAGAGATTTAGTCGAGTGTTCAGTAAGACTCGTTAAAGAAGAAAGGTTTAACAAGGTAAACGAAAAGGCTGGTTCGATAGTTGACGCGCGTTTAACTAAAATAGTAGCAGAAGCAAGAAGGGCAGAGCGTGGGGAAACGCCTGCTGACGTTTTTGAAAAAAATATTTTAGACGGATTAAAGAAAGGCTATTATGATAACGAATTGATTGAGATTGAACTAGTTGATGCTGGAAAGCCAATGGAATTAATCCCAGGTGGTGCAGAAATTAGTATCGGCAGTATTTTCGGCGACATGTTGCCAAAGAAGAAAAAGAGAAGAAAACTCACTGTAAAAGAAGCGAGAAAACTCTTAATAATCGAGGAATCCGATAAACTTATAGACAAAGATTCTGTTGAAGAAGAAGCGATTAAAAGGGCTGAAAATGAAGGTATAATCTTTATTGATGAAATCGATAAGATTGCGGCGAAAGCCAATAAGGGTGGACAAGACGTTTCTAGAGAAGGTGTTCAAAGGGACATCTTACCTATCGTAGAAGGTTCGACCGTTATGACTAAATACGGCGCTATAAAGACAGACTATATTCTATTTATTGCTGCAGGTGCTTTCCACGTTTCTAAAGTAAACGATTTAATTCCAGAACTACAGGGTAGATTTCCTATTTTAGTTGAGTTAGATAGTTTAACTAAAAAGGATTTCATTGATATTTTAACGATTCCACAAAATGCAATTACTATTCAGTATGCAACCTTATTGAGAGTTGAAGGGGTTGAATTAAAGTTCACAAAAGACGCCATTAGTGAAATTGCAGAAATAGCAGAAGAAATGAACAATACTTCTGAAGATATTGGTGCAAGGCGACTTCATACGGTTATGGAAAACCTACTTGAAGAAATATCTTTCAATGCAGACGGCGTGAATATGGCTGAAAGCGTGACAATCGATAGTAAATACGTCATTGAAAAATTAGGTAAGAAAGCAATGACGAAAGACCTTAAAAAATATATAATTTAGGAAAAATTATGATAAACATACCAAAAGGGACAAAAGACGTTTTGCCACAAGATAGTTATAAGTGGCAATATATAGAAGCAAAGGCAAGAGAAGTTGCTTCACTTTTTAATGCAAGTGAAATTAGAACGCCTACTTTTGAACACACAGAAGTGTTTTTGCGTGGCGTAGGGCAAACGACTGACATTGTAAATAAAGAAATGTATACCTTTTTAGATAAAGGTGATAGAAGTATTACCTTAAAGCCGGAAGGAACTGCAGGTGTAGCAAGGGCTTTCGTTGAGAACGGTTTAGCGAACGCTACTTTGCCAGCAAAACTTTATTACATTACTCAATGTTTTAGGTATGAAAGACCACAGGCAGGTAGGCTTAGAGAATTTCACCAATTCGGCATAGAATTTTTGGGTTCAACCGATGCGAATATCGACGCAGAAGTAATATTGCTTGCAAAGACCTTCTTAGATAAGGTAGGAGTGACGGGAATTACTTTAAATCTTAACAGTATAGGTTGCCCTACTTGTAGAAAAAATTATCAACAAGCATTAAAGGATTATCTAAGTGATAATTTTTCTAAGCTTTGTCCGTTATGTCAAGAACGATTTAGTAAAAATCCACTCAGAGTTTTAGATTGCAAGAACGAGGAATGTAAAGAACTCACAAAAGGTGCACCTAAGATTATCGATTACGTTTGTGACGAGTGTGCTAGCCACTTTGAAAAGGTTAAGATGCTACTAGACAAAGCAGGTGTAAGTTATCAAGTAAACCCAAATATCGTTAGGGGACTAGATTATTATACTAAAACAGTTTTTGAATTTGTTTCAGATAATATCGGCGCTCAAGGAACGGTATGTGGTGGTGGCAGATACGACGGCTTGATACAAGAATTAGGTGGTAAAGACGTTGCAGGTATAGGTTTTGCAGTTGGGATAGAACGTATTTTAATGCTATTAGAAAATTTAGGCGTAAATATACCTAACCCTAACGGTGTTGAAGTTTACGTTGCACCAATGGGCGAAGAAGAAGCCGTTAAGGCGTTTATGCTAGTATGTAGTCTTCGTCAAAAAGGTGTGAAAGCAGAGACCGACCATATGGCGCGTGGCATTAAATCTCAGTTTAAGTATGCAGATAAGATAGGCGCAAAATACGTTGCCGTTATCGGTGCAGACGAACTACAAAAAAAGGTTGTTAAACTTAAAAATATGGCTGACGGCATTGAAGAAGAAATCAGTTTTGACGACTTTTTAGGTAGGTTTTAATGAAAGAAGAAATAGGCGTAGTTGAAAAGGTTATAGAAGATACTGCGTTTGTAAAAGTAAATAAGAAAGACGAGTGCAGTAAATGTGGCATGTGCCTTTTTCCCCAAGGTGCGCAGAGTGTGACGTTTAAGGCTATAAACACAGTGAACGCAAGTGTAGATGACACCGTTAGACTAATTCAGACAAAAGATAATAGTTTAATAAGTGTTTTACTAGTGTTTTTAGTTCCGTTAATTTTTATAGGATTAGCGTTTTTAGTAGTGAATCTAGCAAGAATTAACGAACTTTATATACTTTTAATCTCGGCAGTGCTTATTATCGGTTGGTTTTTAATTTTACCAAAAATAGATAAAAAAATAGCATCGACAAAAGAGAGAATTTATAAAGTAGTAGAAATTATAAAAAAATAAAAAATATAAATATCGAAAGAAAATCAAAGGAGAACTAAAATGATTGACTTAACTTCCATCAAAATGAACGACCCAGAACTTTACGAAGGTTTGGAAAAAGAACTTACTAGACAGAGAAACAACATTGAACTTATTGCAAGTGAAAACTTTGTTTCAGAAAGCGTAATGCTTGCAGCAGGCAGTGTTTTGACTAATAAATATGCAGAAGGTTATCCTGGACATAGGTATTATGGTGGTTGCGCTTGTGTTGACGAGGTTGAAAATCTTGCTATAGAAAGAGCAAAGAAATTATTTGACGCAGAGCATGCAAACGTTCAACCACACAGTGGTGCTAACGCTAACTTAGCCGTATATTTTGCAGTCTTAAATCCAGGCGATACGATTATGGGTATGAGCCTAGCACACGGTGGACATTTGACGCATGGTAGTCCTGTCACCGTTTCAGGAAAATATTTCAACGCTGTTGGGTATGGCGTTAAAGAAAATACGGGCGCAATAGACTATGAAGATTTAGAACAACAAGTTTTAGAAGTTAAACCTAAGATTTTAGTTTGTGGTGCAAGCGCATATCCAAGAATTTTAGATTTCAAGAGAATCAGAGAAATATGTGATAAAGTAGGCGCATATATGATGGTAGATATCGCGCATATTGCAGGCTTAGTTGCAACTGGTCTTCACCCAAGTCCAGTTCCATATGCAGATTTTGTGACGACCACTACGCATAAGACTTTAAGAGGTCCAAGGGGTGGTATGATACTTTGTAAAGAACAATATGCTAAGTTAATTGATAAAGCAGTATTCCCAGGCACTCAAGGTGGTCCATTAATGCACATTATAGCAGCCAAGGCGGCAGCGTTTGGTGAAGCATTAAAGCCAGAATTTAAAGCATATCAACAACAAATTATTAAAAACGCCAAGGCGATGAGTGAAAAGTTCTTATCATTAGGAATTAAACTCGTTTCAGGTGGCACGGACAACCACTTAATGCTATTAGATTTATCCGATAAAGACATTACGGGTAAGGAATTAGAAAAGATGCTTGACGAAGTTAATATAACGTTAAACAAGAACGCAATTCCTTTCGACCAAAAGAGTCCTTTCATCACTAGTGGTGTAAGAATTGGCACGCCAAGTGTGACAAGTCGTGGGTTTAAGGAAGACGATTGCGAAAAGATTGCAGAACTCATTACTGAAATTATCAATAAGAAAGAAGAGGCGTTTGATTACGTTCGTCAAGAAGTTAAGAAATTAATAGAAAAATATCCATTATACCAAGGAGTTATTGCATAAATGAAATATCAACCCGTGCTTAATCTATTAGATACGGAAATAGCAATAAAATTTATAAAAGACACGTTTGAAAAGGAACTCGCAAAGGCGCTAAAACTGACGAGGGTTTCAGCACCTTTGTTCGTGTGTCCTGAATCGGGGTTAAACGACAACCTAAACGGCTTTGAAAGGGCAGTTAGGTTTGATATTTTAACTATTGGTAAGGACGTGGAAATCGTTCAATCGCTTGCTAAGTGGAAGCGTATGGCATTAGCCAAATATGGCTTTAAGGAAGAAACGGGGCTTTATACGGATATGAACGCGATTCGCCGTGATGAAACGCTAGATGAATTGCATTCCGTTTACGTTGACCAATGGGACTGGGAAAAGATTATAAAAAAGACCGAAAGGCGCCTATCTTATCTAAAGAAAACGGTAAACTCGATATATAAAGCGCTGTTAAAACTTTCTAAGGCTGTGAATAATAAATATCCACAATTAGCACATAATTTACCAAGCGAAATAACCATAATTTCCACGCAAGAACTTTTAGAAAAATATCCAAATTTAACTCGAAAGGAAAGGGAAAACGCAATAGCAAAAGAATGTGGCGCAGTGTTTATTTACGGCATAGGCTGGCCACTTAGCGACGGGCAAGCACACGATGGTAGGGCAGCAGACTATGATGATTGGAAGTTAAACGGTGATATCTTATTATGGTATGAACCACTCTCAATTGCTATGGAAATTTCGTCTATGGGTATCAGAGTAAACGACAAGAGTTTAGTTAAGCAATTAAGACACAAAAAAGAATTATCTAAACTAGAAAACCCATACTGTCAAGACGTCATAAATAATCGTTTACCACTAACAATCGGTGGTGGCATAGGTCAGTCAAGACTTTGTATGTATTTTCTAAACAAGGTGCATATTGGTGAAGTTCAAGCATCAGTTTGGGCAGATGATTATATAAAAGAAAATGCAGAAAAGGGCATTAATTTATTGTAATGTTTAGTAGAGTAAAAGGCTTTATTGGTCAAGAGAATCTCGATAAAATTAAAAAATCAACTATTGCCGTATTCGGTTTGGGTGGCGTAGGTGGATACACTGTCGAAGCGCTAGTTCGTTCTGGCGTTGAAAATATTTATATTTTCGATAGCGACAAAGTGGATTATTCTAATTTAAATAGGCAAATTATCGCCACTGTTGACACGGTGGGAGAAGATAAAGTTTCCGTTATGAAAAAAAGGATTTTATCTATCAATCCTAGTGCCAAAGTAGAAATAAATTCTACGTTTATCTTACCAGAAAATATCGGTGCAATCGATTTTTCAGCATTTGACTATGTTGTAGATGCAATCGATACCGTTTCAACAAAAATTGCGCTTATAAAAGTTGCAAAAGATAACGATGTGCCAATAATTTCGTGTATGGGGACGGGTGGTAAGTTAGATGCAACCTTATTAAAGGTTGCAGATATTGCTAAAACTAGCGTATGCCCACTTGCACGTGTTATGAGAAAGGAATTAAAAGACAGGCAAATATCGGGTGTAAAGGTCGTATATTCGACAGAAGAAAATATAAGTGACGGCAATTTTATAGGCAATAAAGCCGATGGGAAAAGGGCACCTGCAAGTATGATATTCGTTCCGGCAACGGCAGGGCTTATGCTTGCGAGAGAAGTTATTTTAGATATAATTAATCAGGATTAGTATGAAAATTTTAGTTGCGTCGGATATACACGGTTCAAGTTTATATCTTAAAAGAGTATTAGAACTTTATAAAACGGAAGGGGCAGACAAGTTGATTTTATTAGGTGACGTATATAATCACGGCCCAAGGAATCCATTACCAGACGGGCATAACCCAATGGAAGTCGCTTCACTTTTAAACGCAATCAAGGATAACTTAATCGTTATAAAAGGCAATTGCGATAGTCAAGTTGACCAAATGATTTCGGAGTTTGATTTTATAGATAGTTTGGTATTAGAAATTGCAGGTAAATACGCGTTATTTACGCACGGACATATCTATAATATTGATAATCCACCAAAGACCAAGTTTGATTTAGTTATATATGGGCATTTTCACACTGGGTTTATCAAAAAGCAGGGGAAAACGACGTATATAAACGCAGGTTCAACTTCGCTACCTAAGTTGAATACTTCAAATAGTTATCTTTTAATTGATAATGATTGTATTTATCTAAAAGACTTGAACGAAAAAGTAATAGATAAAATTAAAATTTAAGAATTTAAGCAATAAAAAGGGCCAAAGCATTTTGCTTTGGCCCTTTACGTTATTATAGAATTATTCGTATAGTATTATTCGAGTAGTTTTCTAACGAACGGGATTTTTCTAATGAGAAAGGAAATTACCGTGCTGATTGATACGAGTGCGATTGCCTTAATGGTATTAATAATGAAGTTAGAATAGTGAACGTAAGGCGTGATTAGTGTTAAAAGGGTATAGCCAAGAATAAAGTGAATATAATACGTGCCTAAAGTATTGCCACCCACGGTCGAGATAGTTGACGCTAATAGTTTGTGTTTTAATACTTTCTCGTTTGAAATTTTCATACAAAGCAGATAAATAGAAGTAGTCATAATTACCGTAGGAAGTAGGCAGTATCCGTTAAAGACAAAGTCCCAAGTCGTGTTTTGCCCTTTCCAATATAAAAATAGTAGTGCAAGACCACAAAAGAATAGTGGAAGTAAAATATACCATTTAATTTTAATCAATTTTT
>ERZ808034.97-NODE-97-length-11936-cov-3.664727_pt1 | contig 11936 bp, 15 predicted proteins | sample MGYA00380188_ERZ808034 | MGnify/ENA primary metagenome ERZ808034 (study PRJEB31490, sample SAMN06133380) | cow dung metagenome | isolation source: M12 | host: cow | place: China: Chengdu | collected 2015-05 ...
TCTGTGCAATGTTGCAGCATTGCTCAGGGTCATAAATATGGATGTGCCAAAAGCAGCAACCAGTCACGCGTCGCCATATACGCTCATCATTCCGCTTTGTCAACCGCGATTGTGGGAATTTTTCGTCACTGCTATCTTTGGGTACAAAAAAACCGCCAGCAACGCAACTTACTGGCGGTTTACGCAACGCAACGCTTAAACGCAATACTCAATATCATATAATTCCGGTTGTCAGAAATACCTTTAATTTTTGTCAACGTTCTTCGTGTGACAAAAGACTAAGACTTTTGCCAACGTTCTTCGTGTGACTGAAAGTCAAAGACTTTCAAAATTAATCGCTTTCCAGACCACTCACCAATGATAAAGATTATTCAGTTTTCAGCGTGTAACGAAATCCGCAACGATTCGCGTTACAGTAACCATAATAGCTACCATGATGCGGCGTGTCAATCTCTTAAATCGTAGAACAATTTTATCGCCTCAATTTTTGCAGCGCACGCATCGAGCGCGTAGCGCAACGCACTGGCATATCGCGCAAGATCGCCATTCGTTGCCATCTCACCCGGTTCGGGCTTGTCGCACGATGCGAGCAACGAAGGCGGAGGCGTAACAATTTCAGTTCTCACTACATAGCGCGGTGCGCACGCTGTCAGGGAGAGGGCAAAGAAGCCAAGTGTCATCTGCCTGGTCAATCTGTTCAAGTCGTTCCGCATGTCCTTTTGCCGCCTCCTCCACGGCTTCACCTGCCCGATTTACAGCATCGTAGGCACGCGCCAAAATTTCACGCAGACGAGCGTTTTCGCTCTCGGCGTCCTGTAACTGCCCCCGTAGTGATTCCGCTTCGTCATGGGCGATCCTGGCAGATTCCTCAGCATGTTTCGCTTTGCACGACGAAGCTCCCACGGATGCGAGGGATACGAAGGTCACGGCGAGCATGATAATTTGCCGCCATCTCATACGCCCATCCGATTGAGCTTAGGATAACCACGAAGCAGTGTGAGCGTCATAAGCTCGCCACGCGCTTCTTCCTCAATTTGTTCGGGCGTCAAGTCGGGATTTGCGTCTATCGTGTGGACATGTGTGTAATTTCCGAACTCGGCGACAAGTACGTCAAGCTCGGCTTTGAGCTTGGCAAGGTATTCGACGGGGATGTTCTTTTCGCATTCCCTGCCGCGTTTCATGATGCGCGATTTAGCTACTTCAGGATCGCAATTCAGGTAAACTACCAAAGACGGATACATCACATCGCGGCTCATGTTCGCGAAAAGCTGGGAGTACACATCGACTTCTTCAGTAGTCAAAATGCCGTCTTTTCGGAGCATTTCCACAAAACAGGAATCCCCGAAAAAGCTTGAATCCTGCACGGATGACACGCCCATGAGTGCCAGGTCTTGCGCGACACGTTGATGTTCTAATCGCCGATTGAGCATGTAAATTTGCATCGAGAGCGCGTATCGATGCGGATCCTTGTAGTAGAGCGGCAAAAGCGGATTCCCTTCAACGGGCTCCCATAAGCCCTCGCATCTGCCATATTTTGAGATAATGGCTTTTTGCAAAGCCTGCGCGAATGTCGTTTTGCCGCTACCGATCACGCCCAAAACGCACACATGATAACCACAGCGCTGAATCCCGCGCATCAAACAACTTTCTTGGATTGACATGGTTTTCTCCTTTTCTATTGCAAAATAAGGTACGAAAAAAGTTCAAAAGGTTTAGCGAGACCGGCTGCGATTGCGTCCTGAACTCGTGGATCAAAAAGCGCCTCGCCTTCTTTGGGATTGCTCATAAACCCGCACTCCACAACGAGCGCCGGGCACAACGTATGGCGCAAAACATAGAAGTCATGGGATTTCTTCACGCCCCTGTCCTTGAAACCTGTGGCAGCAACGAGCGCCGATTGCACTCTCTCCGCGAAAGGATTATCACTCGTATGCCACTTCCACACCTCGGCACCGTGAATCGTTGGGTCTACCGCCGCATTGAGATGGACGCTGATAAGCAAATCGGCCTTCGCGGCATTAGAGATACGGCATCGCTCGGCGAGAGAGACATCTGTGTCACGCGTGCGCGTGAATACCACGTCAACTCCTTTTGCTTTCAGCTCCATCGCAAGCCGGTGTGATATAGCGAGCGCCGCGTCCTTTTCCTTTCTGCCGTAATAGACCGCGCCGGGATGTCCCCCTCCGTGTCCTGGATCAATGCAAACTTTCATCGTTTTTCACCTCCGAACTCAACTCAACTTCAGCGTCGCCCTTGCGCGCCTTTAGCGTCGTTCCCTTTAGCCAGCCTTTGGACAAGATTTTCTCAACGGTGCGCAAAGCAATATAGACGCCCGCTACAATGATGCCGCCGAGGATCACGGTATGTCGAACTTCGTCTGATAGTGTCTCGAAGTCTACCACGGCTCCGATAAGCATTGCAAGCACTACCACGACAACACACCAACGGTACGATATAAACTTTTCCGCCTTAACGTTCAACACTGGAATCCCCACACCAAACAACAGAATGAACGAGATAATGATAATCGTTGCAAAAGTCGGTGAAATCATACGCACTCCTAAACCCAATGACATTCAACCGTCATCTGGTTTGCGAAAAAGTCTATTTCATAATGCTCAACCATGACAGGCACATACGTTGCGTTTTTCACGACCGAAATCACGCTATGCTGACGGATGCGCGGATCATAGGGAGCGGTGATTGTGATTGTGTTCTGCATGTACCGCGCATAACGCAAGTATTTCGTCGCAATCGAATTGTCATCCACGCGACATACGCTCTCAACGCCATAATCCGCCGACGTGGCGTTGCCCGCTGTGTACCGATGGACGCCATCCCGCCATGTGATGCCGCTTATGCGTTCGGTGACCATATCTTCATCAACGTAGGCGTTGTAATCCGTGGTCGGCGAAAGACTTTCAGGCACTTCGCGAAGTGTCCTCGTAGGGAAGTCCACAAGAAAGCCAAGCGACGCTTCAAGCGCACGAAGGCGCTCGAGCTCGGTTCCGTGCCAGGCAAGGAATCCGATTTTGACACCAAACATATCGGTAAAGCCGTCAAAATTGAGCGATTCAGTGCGGAATGTCCTGCTAAACGACCGATTGTACGACACTGGGAACACACTTCCCACGAGCTTCAATTCTTCGTCCACAAGGTCGGCCGAAATGATGTGAAAATCGCCGTATCCGTCCACCGTGATAATGGAATCGGGATCCCCAATGATGGAGTCGAGCACATCGCGGCTGAGCGTTTTCGTCGCATCCCCGAACGCCATCGACAGCGAACATCCGCGTTCGGTGAGCGTGAACGCCACAAGGGACGCAAACTCCGATGATTCGAGCGTGACCTCATTGGCCGTGATGGAAACCTTGGGAATGTGGAGCCTATCATCATCGAGGATGAGCGCACGATCTCGGCTCGCGCCTTTCGCCGGCGAAACGCCTGAAAACACGGCATCCGCTTCGACAGCGACAACTTCCCCCCTGTCATGGCGATAGGACAGATTCAGCGAAGTCATCGCGAAAAGTAATGAGCTGTACAGCGGCATCCCGCTCAGTCTGAACGGCGTCGGCGCGGTCTTGACCGTCAAACGGTCGCTCCAATTTTCAAGCCGGTCTACCCAAGTGAAAAAGTCTTCGCCAATGAGCTGGCAACGAGGGACAGTCACCTCAAAACGAAGGCTAATCTCAGCGGTCGAAAAGCTGCGGAAACGAACGCGGCTGTAATAATCCGTGAAGGCATCCGCCGACTTCGCATAGGACAACGCAGTCACGAACGGGCATGGAATGTCAAAAGCCTGGCATGATACGTAATTCATCGCGCCCCCCACGGATTATCGATGACAGTGGACGCGTCCCACGGATTGGGTATGATCGCGGATTCCATAATCGCTTGCTGCGGGATCTGAATAACATCGCCATCTGAGAAGGTCACGGTATCGTAGTACTCATAGTCATTCGCTTCCAATAGCGTGTCCATCGCGAAGCCGTCACTGAATATATCATACGCGATGCTATCCCATGTCTCACCGTTCTTTGCTGTGTATTCCGTCATCGTTATCGCCTCCACAAAGCGGGCATCGACGCGTGCAGTGCCCAAACGGCGTTAGGCTCGCCAACTGCCCGCGTCTTTGCCACATCGGTCGAACTTCATCACACGCCCCCGCTACGCGACGACAAATGCGATTCCGTCCCACCAAGTCAGAATTATACCGCGTAAAGCGGCTCGCCGTAAATCGCGTTCTGAATGTCCTGACCGTTTGTAATAAGTGCCATGGTTAAATCCTCCTATGCTATGATCTGCGCATTGCGAGCGCGTATGTGATATTTGCTGTCGTAGCTGTCAAAAGCGTGTATTCCTGTGATGAGGATGTTTGATGTCCCTGTGGATCGATGCCGCCATTAAGTGTGCCTAATGTATAGGCACCGTTTACAATCCAACCCACGCCTAAATTTGTTGGCAAGCCAGTCAAACAGACTATTGCGCCAACAGGGATTGTGTCTAAATCCGCTACAGGCAACTTTACTCCGCTATTGAAAACGGCCATCCCGTTAAATGTGGCTAAATTGCTAGCTGTAAGGCTTGCAACATCCGCTCCCCCTGTTGCGTGTAAAACTCCTTGCATTATTCGCACATCGCCATAAACTTGGCATCCGCTGTAAAATGTAGCTTCATTGCTAAACGTCTTTTCCCCTTTAATCGTTTGCGCGTCACCAGCAGAGGAATTGCCGACGCTGTGTGCGGAAACAAATCGGTCTAGCATATCCACGCTCGCGTTATTTCCGACGGGAATCCCCTCAATGTATGTGGATGCGCCTGTGAATGTGAGGTCAAACGGTACTTGAAAGCGCACCTCAACGCCTGTCATCGATTGCGGCTGTATTGCAATTCCACCGCTATTTAGGCTGCAAACCGCGAAAGGATAGGCCGTCGCTGATCCTTGTGATATCGCACGAAGGCAAAAAGAATGCAGCACGTAGACCTGTTGCAATCCCGCATTGCTGAACTCGACAATGATTTGAGCAGCGGTATTAGTGACGCTCATTGCCTTTATTGTTCCAGCCGGCGAAGTCATAAAATCGGCATCCGTCGCGCCTGGAATATCTGCTTGCGAAATGACATTTGTGCTGCACCGACCTCCGACCATCTGAATCAATGATCCTGTCGTTGCCGCTGCAAGCATCTCAAATCCTTTTGTCGTTATGCCAAAGTTATCAAATGCCATCGTTAAACCCTCCTAAATATAGTATCCGTGTGGCTGCAATTCCGATTCAGGAATCCACGTATTTGTCTCGTAATTCTCATCCAGAATGAAGTAATAATTATCAGGCGTCGTATATGCGCGGAATTGCGCATCATCCGAAGTACGCCATACCGTGACCACCGTGGTGGCGGCTTGATCTGTGTAATACGCTAAAACGAAGTATTGCACATTTGCGTAGAGCGTCGCACTTGTTTGGCACCTCAAAAAAGAATCCAAACTATAATTCACAAACATATCGCTGCAAGCAGGGCCAAATGCAAGCGCTATGCTACTTTGCTTTATGCCAAAAATAACACCATTCGGGAAATCGGCCCCGACATAGTAAAGGCGCTCGTCCACTTTCCACAAAATCGGCGCTTGCGCAGTCGATGTGAACGTGAACACGCCCGCATTATATGGCGTGTTCGATGGGTGGACTAAAATAAACAGAATCGTCGGGTGTACCGCAAAATCTGAACGGTAAAGGTGTTCAATCTCCGTAATGTTCGGTGCGTTTTTATATATGCCAAACTGACCATCACGAACGCGTCTGAAAACCTCCGTACCATCCGCATCCACGTTATACATCGCACCCACAATCTGTTTTATCACATCATGCGGGAATAAAATGTCACTTGTCCGTTGCACTACGCTGCTTGTCGCCGCTGCGTTCTGAACCCCCATCAAGTCGGCAAAGCGCTTTGCCTCTTGAAAAGTCCAGCTGCTTATTTCTGTGCGACTCATTCGGATAGCCCTTATTATTAAAATTCCACTTCCAGACGTTCCATCTTCGTATTGAATCGGATTGAAGCCATATAATCCCCACGCATCGACATCGCCTTTACAACTCTCCACAACCTCCGACATCACCGCTTGCTCGCCGTTGATTGGTACGGGGTGAATGGGAATCTCCACGCCCGCCTCGTATGCAATGCTATGAAGCGCTGCCGTCGCTCGCATGAATCGGCGTACATTATCCGCGACTCGTCCCATCACATAATCGGGGAGCTGCGTCAAATCGAGATTTATATGCAAATCGTAACAATGCAAAAGGCTTGAATCAATAACGTTACCGTTCGCATCAAATGCGATTGTATCATCAATCGTCACGCTCATGCCGGGATAAATATACCGCATCAACGCCTTGACGGCCTCAATCGTTCCAAGTTTGCGGATATTCACAATTTGTTCAAACAGGAATCGATTGCGATCTTCACGCGGTAAATCTGGATAATACTCGGCGGTGGAATATATTTTATATGCCGCCTGTAAGTCATCCTCCGATAATGCCGCAATACCCTCAAGCGTCCAAGGCGATTCCAGCGCGTCTTTGAAACTGACGCGCTGTGCCATCCATTCGTCAAATGCTTTGCACGCAAACTCGTAGCCTTCGGCAAAGCGCGGCAAAAGTTTCATGGATTCGAGTTCTGAAAGTTTCATAACCCCCCCTTAAATCCAGTTCACCGTTGCATTATTCCACTGCGCCGAAATAATGAACTTTTTACCTACCCCCGGTTTGTGGTACGACTCGTTACTCTTGAACGTCGTGGCGTACACGCCGTTTTCATCGGGCTTGCAAAGCATAGCCTCCAACGCGGATTCAATATAAGGCATATTGAAATGTGTTAACAATTTCTCTCGATATTCTGCAAACACTCGCTCGAAATGGGCTTGCGCAAGCGAGATGCCGTCGCTGTTCAACGCCTGAAAACGCGTCTCATAATAAATGACAATCCCGATTATGTTTAAATACTCGGCCTCGCCCTCGGATACTTCAACATAATCGGTAACACATTTCACGGCATCCGAAGACAGATAATCGCGAATAATACTATTTATCATCATCTTGTAGGCCGTTGTCGCAATCGACGACACAAACAAAGTTTTAATCTTTACTTTTCCCGCCTCAAAACCTGTATCGCCATCCCGCAAACAGTACACATCCGACAGGATCCCGTCATAACCTTTTTTAGCCTCATACTCATAATACGACGCCGTGCCGACGGATAGCGCCTTGATACCTTCAAGGACATACGCACGAAAAGCGGCGTCGTTCTCTGGTGTATATTCTTCCATGGAATCGATCGCGCCCTTAGATGAACTGCTCGCTATGAGTAGGACTGTGTCAGGCAGTTCGATCTCATCAGAGATCATTCCGTTATACTGGCTGCCCAATTCGTCGCAGTACAAAAACAGACTTACCGTCGTTCCATCACCGGGCAGCGATACCGGCGCGATATTCTTGAAATCAACATTTTGCGCGGTCGTTGCCACGATCTGCCCGACGTCAAGAACTACCGTCGATCCCGATATGCTTTCAAGCGCAATCGCCATACGCGACGCCGTGGCCCCCGGACGTGTAATCCCGAACGATGCAGCGATATTATCAAGCGCCTCGCCTGTCGCTGTGTTAATGCTGACAGCATCCGCGCCGCGTTTCATTGCCTGCTCAAACACGCGCAAAACGTAGGATGCAACAGTCGAAAATGCAAATTCATCGGAGCCGATGCGCAACGTCTCGCCCGTTTGCTCGTAATACGCTGCCTTGAATAAATCTAAAATTTGTTCAGTCGTGTACGGTATCAATTCGGCCATCTATCTGCCCTCCACTCCACGGAATGTTATTGTATAACGGTATTGCCCAAGCGCCAAATCGCCCGCCGTAGACCGTCGCTCAATAGACACAGAATCCACATCCGGATAATCCTCGGCGACCTGATTTTTCACCTCGCCGTAAGATAAGCCATACGGCGAATCCACGTTGTTCAAGCCGTACCCGCGAAAAAGCGGATGCTCACCTGGGCGACATAAGCCCAAATTCCGAAGGCAATCTTGAATTTTTACACTCATATATCCTCCTACGTTTGCGTCCGTACTTCAGCGGTACTCGGCGCAGACGGCAAGCGCGCCGAGGGCAAGCTCACAGACACGCCGACCGCGCTAATACTTCCAAGCCCGTCAAGATCGATCGCAAAAGACACACTCTGAACAAGCACAAGTCCCATCGAACGGCCATGCAGAACAAGCGTTCCCGTTTTACCTACCATATCTTCTAAATCATAAATTGCCTGAATGAAATCAGAACAATCAAAATGATTCAATGTGTATGACACAGTGTGCGTTTTGCCCTTCGTGAAACGACGCCTACGGATACTTTGCGGCGAACCTGAATAATCATAACACCGCCTGTCCGATACCTCCAAAGCCGCGCCGACATCGTAGCCAGATTCATCGGGGAAGGCGTGTTCCACGTCCTTTATGATAATTCCGTTTTTCATACTCATGCCCCCGGTACTATCATCGTAGGCGTGCCAGTTACTCCTGTGCACGGGCCCGATGGGCTATTCAACGTGCCCTCGCCCGCGTCGTGAAGGTGATCATGTAGCGATATATCGCCCGCTTTGCACTCATTAGCCTGCACTGTACCGCTCACTGTGATACTATCACCGAACTTTTTTTGAAAATCACAATTATCAAAGCCAACGAGCAACGCGCCGAAGCCGATTGTAGGGTCTAACACGCCGAAAAAACGGCTTCCCGCTGCAATATCACTCTGTCCTTGCCGATTCATATATGGCAGATAGAACGTCCCCTCAATGGCTTCATCGTGTTCTAAACGCGCCTCGCACGTGTTGCCATCAACAGATTTTACAATAAAAAAGCCTACCATGTCGCCCTCGCATCAATGAATGAGCGCCCGAAAGAGCCGCGCCGAACGGCCTGCCCTAAGCTCTGCCCTGTGGTCTGATTGCCCGCCATATTGAACGTCTGTGTAAAGTTCTGAACGACTTGCGCAGCGCGGCCACTTCGCGCATAATCCAACGGGATCACAAGTTCCGGCCCGCGCTCGCCTACGATCGAACGTCCAAACGCGATACCGCCATTCGATTTCTGTGTCGTGGAACGGCTCTCATCCGTCGGCCGCTTTTTCTTGCCACTGAAAAAATCGCTAACGCCCGCAACAGCGGATGCAACGCCTTTCCCAATAGTAGCGCCAAGAGATGCCAAGTCGCCCAAACGATTCGCAAGCCATTCGACAAGGCCAACGAGCGCATCCGCCAACTTATCGATTGTGCCATTGTCGATGAGCGCGGCGAGCTTGTCCATGAGCTTTGACGCAATCGGGACAAATTTGAGCAATAACTCATCTTTTTTGAGCTGCATCTCACGCAATTTCATAGCCGTTGTCTCCGCCGACGTCGGTAGCGTGGTCATGCCGCCTGCACCGACGACCCTGGACAACTCTGCGGCGTCGATAGACGCGATCCCGCGACGAACGGCGTTCTTGTCCTGTGCTCGCCAAACATACGCGTCCCATTTGAACGCCTTTAGCTGTTCGCCGAGGTCTTTGGACGGATCCGCTTTGCGCAGGAACGCGTTTAATGCCCGTTCCATAGCTTCCTGATTGCCGGCGAAGGCAGATGAGCCCTGCAATGCCGCGTACGCCGTGACGTACTGCATCTGACTCCACCGATTCCCGCCAAGGTGGCTACGCCGCGCGGCGTCCATGGCGTCGCCAAGGTTCACACCCGTTCTTTGCTGCAAGAGGCGCAAGCGCTCGTTCAGACGCCCGTACTCTTTGCCACGTCGGCCTTCCCGTGTCGATGCCTGGAACAACGCAGCCGCGCCGGGAAATTCAAGCTCTGCCTTTGCCGCGGTGACAACATCCTCGTTCGTGGATCCTTTGAGCGTCGAAGTCACACGATTCACGGCATCCACGATTGCGTTGGTATCCGCGCCCGTCTCTATGCGCATCCGTGTGAGCAATTCCCGCCGATCACGCTCCGTAAACGGGCCTTTCATACGGCGCATAGCGGCCTCATCCTCCACGAAGCGATCCGCAGCGCTCACCGCGCCGGCGATTCCCGCAGCGGCAAGTCCGCCGACAGCCATACCGCCTTTGAGAGCAAGACTACCGGCTTTTTTGAGCGCCTTGTAACGGCCTTCAGTCGTTTTCAAGCTCGCAATGAACTCTTTCTGCTTTTTAATGCGGTCTGTTATGCCTTTGAGGTCTTCTTTAAGAAGCGTTTTGAGGGTCTTACGCTCCCGCGTTTCCGCTTTGAGCTGTTCCTGGTTCTGCTTGGCTTGAAGCCGCAAGAGCTTATTCTTGGCTTTGAGCTGTGCGAGTTCTTCGTCCGTGCCCTCGATGACAGCCTTTTGGAGAGCGCGAAGCTCGGCCGCTTCGTCATTCGTAAGGTCAGACCGCTCTTTGAGCGCCTTAATGCGTGCACGATCGGCCTTTCCCTGCTCTGTCATAGAGTAGTTAATCAGCGTCGCCTGCTTGCTCAAATCATCCAAGAGCGTTTTGACGCCCTTGTCATAAGCGGCGAGCTGTTTCGACACGTCATTCCCCGCCTTCGCGGATTCTGCTATACCGCGTTTCAGCGCATTGAGCGACTTTGCAGCATCATCAAACTTCATGTTCGATGCCTCTTGACGCATCCCCTTCAAGCCCTTATTTATCTGGGCAAGTTCAAGGTTAATGCGGTCTGCATTTTCTAGCTCAATCGAAACGTTGTAAGATCGCAGGTCACTCATATATACACCTCCAAAAGGATGCTATACCATGGACAAAATTCTACACGAAATCACGCCGAAAGACAAGGCGAAGATTCTACGCAAAATTTACAAAGTAGCCTCTAAAAAAGCCGACGTGCTCGCGAAGATAAAAGGCCGTAGGCTCTCCGGAAAAGCTGTCAAGCCATTATTCAAAACGCGGGAGCATAGGAAAACAATGAGTGTGTTCGGCGCGTATCAGAATCCGATTAACCTTCCCACCATATTCACAGACCTTCCCAGTGCACGCCGCGTGCCTTGTGTTCCCCATCGCGTGAAGCTCGATAGCGGTAGATGGGCATTTACCAAATCGAATTCAGACAATCGCCCCGCGCTTCCCGCGCAAGGCATAGACGTGTATAATGCAGATATTCGAGACGCCTTCACGCCGGGGAGCGTGTCATTCTTTTTCGGGAAAAACAGAAAACAGGTCTTTGCGATAGACCGGAAAACACATAAAATTATGCCTGTGGCTACCACGTGGAGTATGCCGGACACAATATCAGAATCCGAATGGGACGCTCTACTCGGCGAAGCCGCCGACGAAGTTTTGCAAGGGGAGGAACTGCTATGAGCCTAAAGAATTTAATTGCCACCGACATCAAAAGCGTATTTCTCGGCGACGCCGAGGATTATGGCGAGGCACTGAAAATCGGAATATCATCCAGTAACGTTGTCAACACGTTTGGCTCGTTGCAAAACAATCTCATCGACAACAACACTGGTACGAATCCGCCACAATCTTATGCGTGGATGCTGCTTGTGCCAACGATGGATATAGCAGAATTGCACATCCGCGTTGGCCAAACGATATACGTAAACGACACCGCATACAAAGTCACAACCATGTCTGACGAAATGGGCGTCAGCAACATCGGCTTATTGAAAGGGAACTAATATGGAAACACTATTCGACGCAACGTCTGTCATTCATGCAATATGTAATTATCTCGAAACGGCTTTCCAGCAATACAAATGGTCTGGCTTCTTGTTCAAAACGACGGATAACACCGCCGAGGCAAAACTTGCAACGCCGAGAGTGTATCCCCTTGTCTGCCCGCCCGATGAAATCAATGATAGCGGCTTCCCTGTTTGCGTGCCATCCGTCACCGTCATGTTATCTTCGTCAACACTG
>ERZ808034.102-NODE-102-length-11709-cov-2.999570_pt1 | contig 11709 bp, 13 predicted proteins | sample MGYA00380188_ERZ808034 | MGnify/ENA primary metagenome ERZ808034 (study PRJEB31490, sample SAMN06133380) | cow dung metagenome | isolation source: M12 | host: cow | place: China: Chengdu | collected 2015-05 ...
GCTGAAAAAGTATTCGGTATCAAACCCGATCACAACGACGTAGAAGGCGGCAAGCTCAACAGAGAAGGTTATATCGACGTTGCAAAGAAGCTGGAAAGCATCACCGTTAAGCTTCAGGCAAAAGCAGGAGCTGACATGGTTGCCCCATCCTGCATGCTTGACGGCATGGTATCTGCGATTCGTGAAGCACTCGACTATGAAGGATTCTCAAACATCCCGATTATGTCCTACAGCACAAAGTTTGCCTCATCTCTTTACGGTCCGTTCCGTGAAGCGGCTGATTCCGGCTTTGCCTTTGGTGATCGTAAGACCTATCAGATGAATCCGGCAAATGCCCGCGAGGCTTTCCGCGAAAGTGAACTTGACGCAGAAGAAGGTGCAGACATTCTGATGGTAAAGCCTGCAACCTTCTATCTGGATGTCCTATCAGACATCCGCTCTCTTGGCCTGCCGGTTGCCGCGTATCATGTATCAGGAGAGTATGCAATGATTAAAGCCGCTGCTCAAAACGGCTGGATTGATGAGGAAAAGGTCGTGATGGAGGCCATGACCTCCATAAAGAGGGCTGGAGCAGACCTTATCATAACTTACTACACCCGCGATATCCTGAGGTGGCTTAATGAATGATGCTGTATGCGGCAAAAAAAGCCGCGAACTTTTCGAAGAAGCAAAGACACTTCTTCCGGGAGGAGTTGCAAGTCCTGTCAGAGCTATTCAGCCTTATCCGTTCTACACAGAGTCGGCATCAGGATGCCGGCTGAAAACTGTTGACGGGCTCGAGTACATCGACTGCTGTTTAGGATACGGCCCGCTTCTCTTAGGCCATGCCCACCCTGCGGTTACCGAAGCGGTCTCAGACCAGCTATCCCGCGGAACACTGTTCGGCACACCGTCCGAGCTTGAGATTGAACTTGCCCGCATTGTAACTTCTGACTATCCGTCCATTGATATGCTCCGGTTTGTCTCGACCGGAACCGAGGCAACCCTGTCTGCTCTGCGTCTTGCCCGCGGGTTTACCGGAAAGACTGAGATTGTAAAAGTCGAAGGGGGCTTTCACGGAGCGCATGAATCGGTCCTGATTGCCGCAGGAAGCGGGGCGTTGACTCATGGAACCCCTGACTCTGCCGGCGTTCCGGCTGAGTTTGCTGCGGCAACAAGGCAGGTTGCCTACAATGATGCTGAAGCCCTCGAAGAGACGCTCTCCAAAAATGACAACATAGCAGCGTTCATCATCGAGCCGGTGATGGGAAATGTGGGACCAATCCTGCCTGAGAAAGGATACCTGGAAGCTGTTCGCGAAATTACAAAAGCACATGATGTTCTTCTCATCTTTGATGAGGTAATCACAGGTTACCGGCTTGGAATCGGAGGTGCTCAGGTAAAGTTTGGTGTAACGCCTGATATTACAACGCTTGGGAAAATTGTCGGCGGCGGACTTCCTGTTGGTGTGTTTGGAGCATGCCGGGAAATTATGGAGTGCGTATCTCCATCGGGTGCTGTCTATAATGCCGGAACATTCAACGCCAACCCGCTTTCGATGTCGGCAGGTCTTTCTGCCCTTCGTTTCCTGCATGAAAATACAGGCCTCTACGCAGACGCTGAAGCAGCAGTCTGCCGTATTCGTGATAGCATTCATATGGATGCTGAGAGTTTTGTGTCATGCGGTTCGATGTTCAAATACTTCTTCAGAGATTCAGCTCCGAAAAATTACCGTGAAGCAAAGGAGTCAGACACTGCTGCCTTCAGGAAGTTCTGGGAGGGCGCTCTCAAATCCGGAGTTTTTCTTCCGCCGTCTCAGTTCGAGACAAACTTCCTCTCATTTGCGCATGACAAAGAAGCGGTCGATAAAATCTGTGAGGTGTACTCATGTCTGTAATCAGAATCGGAACGCGTGGAAGCAAGCTCGCCCTTGCCCAGACAAACCGTGTTGTATCAGCCCTTGAGGCAAACGGTGTTGAGGCTGAGATTGTTGTAATCTCAACACGCGGGGACAGAGTAACAGACTGCGCTTTACATGAGGCAGGAGGTTTCGGGCTGTTTGTTCGCGAACTTGACAACGCAATCTTAGACGGAAGAATCGATGCAGCAGTCCACAGCATGAAAGACATTCCGGCAGAACGCCCCAAGGGTACTGCGCTTGCCGCAGTTCTAAAGCGTGACCCTCCGTTTGATTTTATGGTTGTTGAAAAACCAATCGAAGAGGTGTTTACGATTGGAACATCCTCTCTTAGAAGACGTGCTCAGCTTCTTAGATACTATCACAAGTATCCCGAGATGCATGTTGCAAATCTTCGGGGAAACATCGACACCCGTCTTGCAAAACTCGAAGCGGGCGAGTATGATGCCATAATCCTGGCAGAAGCTGCATTAACCCGTCTTGGGATTCATGTTCACGGCTTCAGGCTTCCGGCAGATTCTTTCGTACCAGCTCCAAATCAGGGAGCGATTGCTGTTGTGTCCCGGGATGAATCATCTCTTCTGGATATTTTTGCTCCGTTAAATGATGCACAGACAGCATTTGATACAGCGGCTGAGAGGGCTGTTATGGAAGAGATTGGGGGCGGGTGTTTTACTCCTTATGGAATTTACTGTCAGGGTGGGCGTCTTGCCGCAGAAGTTTTGTCTCTTGACGGCACAAAGTCATGCCGTGTTGACGGGATGATTTCATCTGTTGAGGAAGCCCGCGGGGTTGGCAGAGAGCTTCGCGAAAGAGCTGCTGAGTTAATCGAGGAAGCCCGCCGTGTCGTGGAGGGAGAATGAAGGGTAAAGTGTATCTTGTAGGTTCAGGCCCCGGGGGCTTGTCGCTTCTTACATACCGTGCCCGCGAAGTGATTGACAAAGCGGATGTGATTCTTTATGACCAGCTTCCGGGAGAAGAGATTATCTCATCTCTTCCGCCTGCGGCAGAGAAGATTGATGTCGGAAAATGGGGCGGATGCCACACAATGAAGCAGGAGGATATCGAGTCTTTGATGGTTCGCCTCGCAGAAGATGGGAAGACCGTTGTAAGACTTAAAGGCGGCGACCCGTTTGTTTTTGGAAGAGGCGGCGAGGAGATGGAAACTCTTCGAAGTCATGGAATATCTGTAGAAGCGGTTCCGGGAATTACAAGCGGGATTGCAGTGCCTGAATCTGTTGGAATTCCTGTAACCCACAGGGATTTTGCAAGTTCTGTTACTTTCATCACCGGTCACGAGAGTGAAAAAGAGGTGTCTTCGATTGACTGGGTGTGGCTTGCAAAAACTCCTGGGACTATAGTTATCTATATGGGTGTTAAAAACATCCCGCAGATTTCATCAAGACTTATCGAAAACGGAATGTCTGCTTCGACAAAGGTAGCTGTAATCGAAAACGGCTTCCGCGAGAATCAGAGGGTGACCTGCGTGACATTAGATGAACTGCCAAAAGCGGCAGTTCGGGTCGGATTCAAAGCCCCTGCGATTGTTGTAATAGGCGAAGTGGTATCCCTTTACCGTGGATAATAAATACTGCCAGCCCCCATCTTCTATCATGCAGAATGCTGATGCCTACTACCTGTATGATGAAGCTGTTATTCTTGAAAACCTGCGTGTCTTAACACAGACGTTTCCAAACTTCCGCTTCTTCTACTCAGCAAAAACAAATCCAAACCCGCATATCTTAAAGACCTTAATCAAAAACGACTGCGGAATTGACGCGGCATCTTCAGGCGAAGTCCGCCTTGCTGTAAAACATGGATTAACTCCTGATAAAATCAGCTACTCTGCACCTGGAAAGACCGATGAAGATATCAGATATTCTCTTCCGCGTTCACGTGTTGTTGCAGACAGCTTAGGCGAGCTTTCCAGAATTGACAGAATAGCAGGTGAGCTTGGCGAAAAATTCGAAATTGGTATCCGCATAAATCCGCCGTTTGGAATGGACAGTATCTTTGGCGTGTCATCCCAGTTTGGAATTGATTATGAATCTCTTGGAGAGATGCCAAACCTCTCCAATGTTTCAATCACATCAATTCACACGCACATTCAGTCTCAGAATTTAGGATGGGAAACTCTTGCGGGATATTATGAAAATGTCTTGTCTCTCGCACGCGAGATGAAGAAAGCCGGATTTACGATTGAGACTGTAAATCTTGGAAGCGGATGCGGAATTGTTTACGATGATGAGGTTCAGTCACCTCTTGATATGGAATCTCTTGGTTCTGCAGTTCGTAAACTGACCGAAAAGTATGCGGATGTATCCCGCGATTTAATTATCGAGCCGGGACGCTATATTGTTGGAAAGGCCGGAGTTTTCAGAACCCGCATTTTGGATAAGAAAGTTTCCCGCGGCAAGACATACCTGATTGCATCTGGGGGAATGAACGGATTCCTTCGTCCGGCAATCGCAAACATTGCAAAACTCTACGGCCCTGTAAACCGCGGAGCTGAGCCTTTAATCTCCTGCGGGAATCCATGTAAGATTACTGTTCTAAATGACTTGGAAGATACCGAGACTGTAACTATAACCGGGAATCTCTGTTCGGGCTTTGATGTTTTTGCCCGCGACATTGTTCTTCCGAAAGCTGATGTTGGAGACTTCATTGAGTTTTCCAATGCCGGAAGTTATGCCTGTACTCTATCGCTTCGGGAGTTTGCATCTCAGCCGAAGGTTCGCGAGTTTTTCAGAACTGTTGACGGTGAGGTTTTAGAGTAAATGGGTGATAGGTACTATGAAGTCGATGCAGTACGCGGCTCTGCTCTTTTCCTCATGGTACTCTATCACATCTTATTTTGTCTGTTCTTTTTTGGAATCATTGACTGGTTCAATCCTTATGTCATAAGCGGGGCTTTCGGGGCTGCTGTGTTTATTCTGGTTGCCGGTTTGTCTCTCGTTCTTGCAAACCGAAAACCATCAGGTGTTTTGAAGCGCGGAGTTCAGCTTATAGCCTGCGGGATGATTATTACTGCTGTTACATGGATTGTTTACCCGCAGGGTTTTGTAATTTTTGGAATCCTGCATTTAATCGGATTTGGAACAATTCTGTCTCTTCCGTTTCTTTCAAAGAATGTCAAGTGGTTTGTTCCGGCAGTTTTCGGGATTCTGATTGTTGTTTTGTCATTCTTTTTAGAAGGACACACCGGCTCTCTTCTGCTTTTGCCATTTGGTCTTCCATATGCCGGCTTTGTCTCTCTTGATTATGAGCCGCTTATCCCATGGTTTGGAGTTTTGCTTCTTGGAGCTGCTGCTGGAAAACTGCTCTATCCGTCAGGAAGATGCCGTCTCTTATCCCGTCTTCCCGCGATGCCTTCTCTGCTTAGACCGGTTTGTTTTGTTGGACGGCACACTCTTATCATCTATATGCTTCACGTTCCTGTGATTATCCTGGCTGTGTTCCTGATTTTCCCGGATGCTGTTCTTTCGTTTTTGTTCTAAACCATAGGTTAATATCTCGTGAAGATTAATAGAGAATCATTTAGGAGATGACACAAATGGAATTATTAGCAGGAAAAGTAGCTGTAGTAACAGGTGGTACCCGCGGAATTGGTCTTGCAACTGTAAAGAAATTCCTTGAAAACGGGGCAAAGGTAATTCTTTTCGGCTCTCGCCAGGAAAGTGTTGACAAAGCTCTCGATTCTCTGAAAGCAGAAAACCCGGCATGGGAAGTTGACGGAGACTGGCCTGACTTAAACAGCGGCGAGGCCGTACGTTCTGCTTTTGCAAAGATTAAGGATCAGTATGGTAAAATCGATATTCTGGTAAACAATGCAGGTGTTTCTGACAGCACTCCGATTGGAAACTACGAAGACGGTCAGTTTGAGAAGGTTATCAACTTAAATGTCAATGCTATTGCTGTAGCTGTCCGCGCTGTTGTTCCGATTATGCGTGAGCAGGGCGGAGGAGTTATCTTAAACACAAGTTCAATGGTCTCTATCTCCGGTCAGCCGTCAGGTGTGGCATACCCTGCAAGTAAGTTTGCAGTAAACGGCCTTACACTTTCCCTTGCCCGCGAGCTTGGACCGTCCAACATCCGTGTAAATGCTGTAGCTCCGGGAATCACAAACACTGATATGGTGGCAGCACTTCCCGAGCAGGTTATTCAGCCGATGATTCAGGCAATTCCGCTTAGAAGAATCGGTGAGCCGGAAGATATCGCAAATGGTTTCCTCTTCCTTGCATCTGACCTTGCAAGCTATGTCACCGGAGAGATTCTCTCTGTTGACGGAGCTATGAGGTCCTAACCTCACTTTTTTGTGCGCACCGGCATTTTTCCAAAATTCTGCAATTTTCAAAAACTCATTAAATCGCTTATTTTTGAAAAATAAGCGATTAATAACTGCAAAAATTTTCGTAACTTAAACCAAGTATATATGCTCCAAGGTGCAATGATGTAGTATGAGAAAGACAGCACTTGTCATGTTAGCAGTTGCCCTTGTTGGCGTCGTTGCAGCGGCCGGATGCATCAGCAACGCCGCAAACTCCGACACTCCAGTCGGTGAATGGATCATCAGCGGAACAGACGTAACCCTCTCCCTCAAGGCAGACGGAACCTTTGCAGGTCAGTCCTATGTCAACCGTTACTTCGGTGACTACACCATTGACGGAAACAAGATTGTCTTCAACCTCGCAGGCTCTACTATGATGATGGGACCTGAAATCGAGAAGGAAGATGCATTCTTCAATGCACTCAATGGAGAGCAGACCTTCGAACTTGTTGACGGAAAACTTGTCCTCTCCGGCGGACTTACCTTCACCGAAGCACCAAAGAGCGTTGTCGGTTCCTGGGAAACTGCTGAGGGTGTTACTATCATCTTCAACGAAGACGGAACCTTTGCAGGAAAGGGCCCGGTAAACAACTACTTCGGAAACTACGTCCAGAATGGCGAATCCTTAACCCTTGAGCAGGTTGGAGCAACCATGATGTTTGGTCCGAACATGGAAGCAGAAGATGCATACTTCGCATCCCTCAAGACTGTTGCAGGATTCACCTTAACTGACGCAGGACTCACCTTAGTCGATGCAAACGGAAAGGCTGTTGTCTCCTTTGCAGCACAGTCCTTCGTTGACGAAGAGTAAGAAGATACTTCTCAAAGAAACTAAATCCATAAAAATACCTCCAACCAATCTTTTTTACTCTTCTTTCAGAAACGCTTCAACTGTTTTGTTGAACGCATTCGCTCTTTTCATCGGCAGGAAATGGTCTCCTTCAAGAAACATTAATTTTGCTTGCGGGATTGTTTCGGCAATCATTTTCGTATGGCTTTCCCGAATCATGTCCTTTGTTCCTGCAAGAACCAGTGTTTCTGCCTGAATCTGTCTTAGGTGTTCTTCAGAGATTCCAAAATCATTTACCATCAGCCCTAAGATTTCTGCATTCTTCCGTGCCTTTGGATTTTTGAAGCGTGAGGCTATCCAATATCCGATTTCAATTGGAATCTGTACTGAACGTTTCACAGCTTTAGGACTTGTGCATGCTCCGCATAGAATTAATTTACCAACTCTTTTCGGGTTTTCTGCGGCAAACAAAATTGCTGTGTTTGCCCCGTCTGAGAATCCAATGATATCTGCTTTTTCAATTTCTTGTTCATCAAGAAAAGCCAGAATGTCTTTTGCAAACTGCGGAAAAGACATTGGGACATCTCCGCGTGGTGAGTTTCCGTGTCCTCTTGTATCAACAGAAATCACCTCACGAAATCCCGAAAAATAGTTAGTCTGCAAAGCAAAGTCAGCACTGCTTCCGCCGTTTCCGTGCAGAAGAATGAGGGGCTTTCCCTCTCCTGATTTTTTGTATGCGAGAGAAATCATCCGCACCCGCCGCCCATCTCATAGAGGGCGTAGAGTTCATTTGCGGCAGCCATGTCTTTGCGTTTCATTGTTTCGCTGATTAAAATCTCTGCACACTCAACAGGAAGGCATCCGATACTTTCCAAGCCTTCACGAATCATTGCGATGATTTTTGAAAACTCATCGTCTGTCAGTCGAAGCAGACGTTCTTTAAAATCGTCTGCATCCTTTGCGAAATGGTTTGCCACCGGGGCTAAAATTGAACGGTACTCTGCGGCAGATTTGGCGCAGGTAAGGCTTGTACATTCGGGTGCTAATTTTTCCAGGAGACGAATGTCGTCTTCGGATAAGGTTCTGCTCATAAAAAAGATTTAGAGAAGGGTTGCTTCAACAATCACAACATCTTCTAATGGTCTGTCGCTGTAGTTGGTCTTGACCTTTCCAATCTTTTCTACAACTTCCATACCTTCAACAACGTGTCCGAATGCCGGGTGGGCTTTGTCGAGATAGTTGTTGTTGACTAAGTTGATGAAGAACTGACTTCCTCCGGTGTTAGGGCCTGCGTTTGCCATGGAGATGGTTCCCTTGTTGTTCTTGTTGTCCGGCATGAACTCATCTTTAATCTGGTATCCTGGACCTCCTCTTCCGGTTCCGGTCGGGTCTCCTCCCTGAATCATGAATCCGTCAATTACGCGGTGGAAGATAACTCCGTTGTAGAATCCCTCGCCCACGAGTTTTGCGAAGTTTCCTGCAGTGATTGGCATGTCTTCGCGAAGTTCAAGGGTGATGTCTCCCATATTTGTCTTGAGAAGAACTTTCTGTGGTGTCATATAGTAGAATGCGTCTGCTTTGGTAATAAACATGGGGGTTTGTACCCTCCAAACAATAATCATGAATATCCATACTGCCCAATATATTCTAATTCATGAAAAATCCCTTCCATGTAATGATTATCCCAACCCTTGGTTGTCCGGGCAGATGTAAATACTGCTGGAGTTCTGATGAGAACTCTCCAAAGATGACTCTGGATACGGTCCGCGATATTGTTGAGTGGTTAAAGCCGGTCGATGAAGAACATGTGACCTTCACTTTCCACGGCGGAGAGCCTCTTTTAGCAGGGGCTTCCTTCTACCGCGAGGCACTGCCGATGCTTTCAAAAGAGCTGTCCCACATGCACCCGGAGTTTGCTATGCAGACAAATCTCTGGTTAATGGATGATGAGATTGCAGATATTTTAGCTGAGTACAAAGTGCCGCTTGGCTCATCGATTGACGGTCCTGAGGATTTAACTGATTACCAGAGAGGAGATGAATACTTTACAAGATGCATGGAAGGGTACCGCATCGCAATAGAGCACGGGCTTTTGGTCAGATTCATCTGCACATTCACAAACTCTTCGGTTAAACGCAAGGAGGATATTGTTGAGTTTTTCAAGAGTCAGGGATGGGTTATGAAACTCCATCCGGCACTCCCGTCTCTAAAAGGAGACAATCCGAATGCATGGACTCTTGAGCCTGAAGAGTATGGGGAACTCTTAGTCTGGCTTCTTGATTATGCTATCACGAATCCAAGCTTTGAGATTATGAATGTCAACGATCTCTGCCGCTGTGTGTTTACACGCTCAGGGGCTGTCTGCACTTATGCAGACTGTATGGGTTCTACTTTCGCAATTGGTCCGGACGGAGCGATTTATCCGTGCTACCGGTTTATTGGAATGCCTGAGTGGGTGATGGGCTATGTAAAAGACAAGCCGTCGATTGATGATCTTATGGAAAGTCCTGCAGGAAAGCGGATGACGGCATTCAAAGACCATGTGGATTTAGCATGTCGTGACTGTGCACACATTACGTACTGCAGAGGCGGCTGTCCATACAATGCTATCGCTCCGACCGGCGGAGAGCTTGAAGGAGTTGACCCGCACTGTACAGCATACAAGAGGGCATTTGATGAGATTGTCTCACGCATGGAAAAGGAAATGGAAGCACCTGCGGCATCTCCAATGCAGAGAAGGTCTCGTGTGAAGCGTATGGAAAAACCTGCTGTGATGCCTTTAATCAAGCGTATTATTGAAAAATAAAATCTCTCTTTTTTAATTTTATACAAAACAGAATTGCTCATTAAACCGGGGTGCAACGCACCCCTGTTCAATCCAAAAGAAAAAATGGTTATGAGTAAATCAGATTTACTCTGGCTTGCTGATGAGTGCAGTCTTGGAGACGATCTCACCAGTCTTCTTGTGCGGCATGCGGATGACACCGTCACAGCCCTTCTCAATCTCACGTGCTTCGTCACAGAGTGCTGCTGCCTGGCGCATGACTTCGTGTGCAGATGCAACGATTGGGATGTAGTCTTCCCATGCTTTGGTCATGAAGCAACCCTTGACGTTGATGTTTGCAACGGACTGGGCCATCTCGTATGCTGCGCGTGCTTTTGCGTGTGCGTACGGGTTGGTGAATTCGCCCTTGGTTGCGTTGTCAGAGTTGATGACGAGTTTCGGGAGAACGAGCTCTGCGCCCTTCTTTCCTTCCTTAACCTGGTCGATGACTTTGTCAAGTTCAAGCTGGAGCTTGCGGAATGCACCAGTGGTTGCAAGAACCTTGATGAGGTTTCCGTTGTAGTCTGCCATCTCTACTGGGTCGAGGAATTCGCGGCGTGCACCGATCATTGCATCTGCCTTAACGATGATGTATCCGTAGCCGGATGCTTTGAGTGCTTCCCATCCCTCTTTCTTGGTGGTGACATCATCAGTGATGACTACGACTGGGATGCCTGCTGCTGCAAGCTCGTCGCGTGCACCAACTGGGCCTTCAAGGACGCCGTTCGGGGAAACGACGATTGCGAAGTCCGGCTGCCATGCTTTGAGGTTGGAAACGACGCGGTCAACGTCTTCCTTCTGCAGTTTGGTTCCAGAGGTTGCCATGAAGGTCATCATGTCTTCACGGTCTGCACGCTCATCTAAAAGAAGCTCTGCCATAACACCTGCTGCGATGTTGCCGAGCTTTGCAACTCCTACCTTTACTACCATATTTAATACACCTCTCATTTGTTGAATGAGAACATCAAATATTTTGACGAGAATCAATATAAGGCTTGTGAATGATTCTATCATAACTCAAAATCGCGTGGATTTCTCTCAGGTTTTCTCTCTGCCTGATATATCAGGTCGATTTTGAAGGCAGGCCTGTGTAAGGAGTTACTTTATGCGGCATTTTTCTATCTTTGATTGAGTGTTATCAGGTATTTTGAATGGGATTATTTCGCGCGTTTTTCTGATTTGGTTCAACCAATGTATTTATTGTTAATGACGTTAAATTAATTATCATGAAAGACACCCTTCTCACAGACAGACAGAAAGAGGTCATTCGTCTTAGAAAACAGGGCATGACTCAGCAGCAGATTGCTGACCGCCTTGGTACGTCGAAGGCAAACATCTGTACTATAGAGAAGTCTGCCAACGAAAATATCCGCCGTGCAAAAGAGACACTTGAGTTTTTGTACACTCTTGATGCAACCGAGCTTTGTACTATTCCTGCAGGAACTGATCTGATGGATGCTCCAAAGCTGATTTATGTGTCTGCCGCGCCGACGAATGTCAAAATTATATATGATACCCTGGCTCTGATTAACCGCTTATCATCTGCAGTCCCGGAGAAGTTCAAGGGACGCCAGGTCAGAGAAGATATTAGTGTATATCTGAATAAAGACGGTGACCTGTATTTCAGTTGAGACTTTCAACTTTACTATTTTTACAAAACCGTAGAAGGTTTTATTATATATTAGAACTAATGATATAGAGCCTTTAATTAGGCTGATATCAGCGATTCTGCTGAAATGTGGATATCCAGTTGGTACAAAACAGCGCATTTCGCGTCTTGTTTTGTAAATGTGTAACCCGGAGCGGTTTCCGCGGCCGGTGTTAAGACCTTCATAGGTCTGATGATACGCGCAGGGCGAACGTCTCTGATG
>ERZ808034.103-NODE-103-length-11664-cov-10.992664_pt1 | contig 11664 bp, 14 predicted proteins | sample MGYA00380188_ERZ808034 | MGnify/ENA primary metagenome ERZ808034 (study PRJEB31490, sample SAMN06133380) | cow dung metagenome | isolation source: M12 | host: cow | place: China: Chengdu | collected 2015-05 ...
ATGATTTAGAGGGATAGTGCTTCTGGTTTGTTCCCTGTTTGATGATCCTTGATGGATGATTTAGAGGGATAGTGCTTCAGGTTTGTTCCCTGTTTGATGATCCTTGATGGATGATTTAGAGGGATAGTGCTTTTGGTTATTTCTCGGCTTAGGTTTCGTAGTGGTTTGTTTTGGCGGTGTCGATGATCATCAACAAATAAACCTTAAATGTCGATGAAAAACCGTTAAAAGTATATTTTATTTTGCGATGTTACGGATTATTTACTATCTTTGCACCGCCGTAGGATAACGGGCAACTTGAGGAAGACCCGCGAACGTATCGGTAACGCTGTGGGCATGTTACATGCTTTTCGAGCCTTGCAAATGGGTAGCTCCCACGCGCAGGGCTCTTTCTTCAAAACCTGTTTGCAATACTATTTAGCATTATGCCGATTCTATTGTAACAGGCACGGCGGTAAAGACGTAATTACCTAAAACATGTAACAAAATGAAAAGGTTTTATTTGTACGTCCCCGATGGGGACAGAATCGCTTTCGATTCGCCTGTGATTTGGTTGCAGGTTGGTTCGTCCCAACGTGACCAAGTGAAGCTAACTCTTCTTGAAAACTATGCGATGGATTGTGACCAATTCTTGCGAGTGCGCGATGATGACACAGACGCATGGTTAGACGCTCATGCAGCCCGACTTTTTCCAGAGTCCAAAGTACCTCGGCTGCATTTCATTTCCTGTACGATGACAATTGCCGAGTGTTATAGGATGGTAATCGATGGGACTTTAGACAACTTCGCCAGAAACTGCGCTCGTCCCTCAAATTTCCTCTCGACTCTGATCCACCTTGATTCAAACTTCATGCGAAATCACGGCCAATCATCTTGTATGACATCATGCCCTCGCGGGAAACGTAAATACCTAAGTCATAGTGTTAGTACTTCGGTATTTTACGCACTCATGCCCCTCTGGTTAATTCTCGGAGTTGGTTTGGTCGATGTATGTGGTGAACGAGTGATTGAGTTACTACTAAAGCTATAGAATACCAATGACGGCAAAGCTTTGTAGAAACTGCGGTAAGTGTCGAGTGCGGGAAGGCGAAATCATGGGTGTCTGCACGCGTACTTATTCATCGGTTTATATTCATAGCATTGCCTGTCGTTTCTGGGAAGAGATAGTTACTATATTTTAGGTTTATTTTCGGGTGTGAAGCACCTACAACGTTTAACAATTAAAACTTAATCGATTATGTTTAAAGTAGAAGTTATCGGCAATCTTGGAGCCGATGCAGAGGTAAAACAAGACCAAGGTTACAAGTTCGTAGCGTTCAGAGTAGCCCATACAGAGCGATGGACAAACGCAGAGGGCAAAGAGCAGGTTTCGACCACGTGGATTGACTGCACGATGAACAACGTAGACGCGAAAGTCGTGGGCTATCTGAAACAGGGAACGAAAGTCTTTGTGCGCGGCTATGCAAGTCTGCGGGTGTACTCGAGTAAGAAGGACAGAATGATGAAGGCCGGATGCACATGTAAAGTGATGGAGGTCGAACTATGTGGTGGCGGTTCTGATGATGTACCCCGCCAACTGATAGAGCCGAACACTGGTGCCCTAATCGACATTACCAAACACTATTGGGCGAACATCGACACCAAAGCTTTGAAGAAAGACCAAGTCTTCGAACTCATCGACAAACAGGGCAACCGCTATCGCGGCAACAAGGCAGGTTGGGTGATTCCGGTCGTGGAGCAACCAGACGAAGAAACAGAGCAGGTCGATGGTCAATCCTAAGATATTAGCAGACGTATTAAACGACCGTCCATTCTGGTTTAATAGTCATTGCATGAAGGCCGTAGAGCTTCCTCATGACGCTTGGGATGTATGTTGGGAATGCAATATGGATTCTGTATGCAATGAAGAAATCCAAGATCTTTGTGAAGGTATAGCGGATTTCTGGGGCGGTCATTGGATGCTTAAACTAATAGCGTAGTGAAAGCAACTGCCCGATGTGTTAACCTCGATTGGTTAGAGGTTTACGTCTTAGAGGATAGTCAGCGTTACCCCTGTGACGCTGACTATTTCCGCAGGGCAGGCTACTTTGTCAAAGAGCGCGACTATGGAACACGCAACTATTCCCAAGCTTTCTGCATAGAAGACAAGCACGGTGATCCTTGGATTGAGGTCCGCAGGGCGCCACAGTCAAGCGATACTTCTTTCTCTGGTTATGTCCGAGAGTCCTGTAATTTGCGACTCGTAAACCGTTATTGCTACTCGCCCACTGCCATCAAGGACTTCACCGACTTCCTGTTATTGCATGGCTATGTTTTCAAGCACATCTTTCGTATTGACCTATGCTATGACTTCACACGTTTTGACTCTGGCGATGATCCCGAGACATTTGCAAAGCGGTATATCTGTGGACGCTACAGGAAAATCAATCAAGCCAAGATAGCCATCTATGGCGATGATACATGGAGCCAATTTGAGTGGCAGTCGCTAAAGTGGGGCAACGAAAAGTCAATGGTGTCGACCAAACTTTATGACAAGACTCTGGAACTAAAGGCCAACAAGACCGACAAAACATACATCAAATACGCATGGTGGAACGATGGCTTGATAGACCATCCAATCGAATGCTATAAACTCAACGATGCAGGCGAGAAGACCTACCCGCACGTCTGGCGCATAGAGTTTTCGATGAAGTCGAAAGCCCGCAACTGGATTACCATCGAATTTCAAGGCGGTAAGAAGGTGAGGAAGAAACAGGTGCCCCACCGTCTGGATATGTTCGACACGAAAGAGAAGATGTGGCAGAGGTTCGAAGAACTGGCCTTTCATTATTTCAGATTCAAGCATAAGGAGTACAAGAATGCTCCGGCCTTCATCCTACAGAAGAAGCAGCCGCCGAAGAAGGCCGTGTCGTGCGATGGAGTCCCCTTGGCAAATTCTGAAATCACTCTGGAGTTGAAAAGAAAGTACGATTGTGCAGATAAGCGATTGTTCAACTTCAACCTCGACCGTGAGTTTCATCAACTCGACCAACTACCGAAGGAGGTTAAGAAGAACCGCGATGATGCAATACTACGGCGGCGGCTCATCATGTATCAGCATAGCCACCCAGACCCCAAGTTATACAACGCATGCCAAGTACTACTCGATAACCTGACACGCAACGAGTGGCTGAAACTGGCAGAGCATAACACGCACACCGATTACGTGATATTGCAGCGTGCTTTAGCAATGAAACTCAACCACGATGAAAGAACGGTGTGCGAGATCATCGAAGCACTCCGCGACCTTCTCGATGGCGATTCTATCTTCTGACAATGCCGCCAGAAGACCGCGCAAGTCGCGGTACAGTAATACCGCGACGCGATTACAGGACGCAGGTAGTACAAAACCCAGTGTTTATGCGGGATGCAGAAGAAAATCCATCGCGGCCGCCCGCCCACCCGTGCGCACACATGCAGGCGCACATGAGGGATAGAAGCAGCTGAAAGAAAACAGGCCGAAGTAATACACACTCGAGTTAGGTTTCAGACCCCTAACGGCTATCAAGAATCGTCCACCACTAAACCCCCACCACCACCCCGCTCATGGCCGCGTGGCCAAGTTAAACCCCCACATCGAAAATGGGCTCTTTCTGCTATGCCCGCGGCCTATGCCCTATGGGCGATCCGCGATCATAGCAGAAGAGCCCATTTCGATGAGGGGAGAGCGGTCGAACATTTTTTGTCGGCTCTGCCCCATCATCCGGCTCGACATAAAGATCGAGCCCAATAATGGGGCTGCGCATTGCCCGCCGGGTCCCCTATGGTCAAAGCGGCGGTAGCCCGTTAGGTTCTGCTATCGCCCGTCTGGTCGATGTGGCTCGACAGGGCTCGCCTGTCTGGTTCTGCATTTAGTTTGTCTGCGGGTCTGTGCCGCTCGCGTTGTGCGGTGCGGGGAATCCCCGCCCCCTTCGGTGTCGGGGATTCCCTGCATCGCACGGCGCTTCGCTAGCCGTGCTTTCGTCCCCTATGGTCACTTCTGGCTTTTCATCGCCACTTAACATCCACGCCCCGCCCACCCTGCCCTTTTGCTGCCGCTCTGGTCGCGAAGCGCGCTGCCGCGCGCCCGATAATCGTCCGTCTGGTGGAGTCTTTTAATTACTCTGCGGCGGCTATTGCGTCTCCTTAACATCCTTCGTCCGTCTGGTCTATTGGGCTTTTCGCGTTTTGCTCAAGGGGGCGCGCCTTTGGGGGTCTTCTGGTTCATCTTCAAGGCTTACTTGTGGCGCGTCCCCGTCGCAAAAACGCGGCGGCCGCCCCCAGCAGGCGGCCGCAGGGCTGCGCCGGTCAAGGCCTCGCTCCCTCCGCGCCTTCGGCGCTCGTGCGCTCGGTTCCGCCTTTCGGCGGGGCACGGGGCTGCCGCCCCTCTCGCTACGCTCGGCACATAGGTAGGCGCTACGCGCCCGTTTCTTTCGGCTGGCGCGCAGATTTGCGACATCAGCAGTCTTTCAAATTAAGGCCTGCTGCGGTGCGGTAGCCCTAACAGGCCTAATAATTTGAAAACTTTCTGCTGATTGTCGAGTTCTGCCGTCAAGGCATAGGGACGGTTTCTAATGGTCAAGGCCAAAACATGACATTTCTTGTCTCGCGCGTGGCGCGAGGTTTTTACCCATCGGGGGCAAGCCCCGATGCGCATTCCCTTGCCGATGGTGCGCGTAGCGCCCCATCCGCATGCCCGCCCGCCGCCCCAGAGCGGCGAGTGCGATTAAAGGCGATAAATCGCCAATTTCCACCCTCTCCGCGTCATACGCGCGTTAAAGTTTGCTAAATAAGCCTAACGGCTTCCTACCTCCCTTTTTTATGTTTGTAAAAAAAAGTGATGTTAATGGGGGTCAACTCCCACCCAACTCCCAGAATGCTCCCAGTTTTGTCCCACCAATTTTTTTTTGTACTTTTGCGGACGTTAAGGAATGTCCCAATTTCCACGACCCCAGTCCCGAGGGTAAGACGGTAAGTTGAATCAAAAACCTTTTTTTCAGTATGGCAAAAAGTAAGTCTGGAGGTACTCGCTCATACATCCGCGGTCGCGTGGGTGCAGACGTGTACTCTATCGGTAAGGATGGCAAGGGTAAGAAGCAGCAGGTTGTCCGCAGTCTGGCTGAGACCGTAGCCAATCCGCAGACCACCGCGCAGATGCGCGGACGTATGATCATGAGTACGATCATGCAGGTAGTGGCCGCTCTACGTCCCGTTATCGACCATGCGTTTGATAACGTCAGCGGCAAGCAGCCCAACATTAGTGAGTTCATCAACCGCAACTATGCCCTCGTTAAGGCTGACGTTGCAGCCCATCCCGCATCGGCTAACGTCTTTGGCTTGAATAAGTACCAAGAGAAGGGAGCCAAGCAAGGTGCCTACGTCATTTCAGACGGTAAGGCCGTGATCCCTGCCGCTCTGACTCTGGCACAGGCTACGGGTGTTATCACCATTGCACTTCCTTCGGATGCAAACACGGTGGCAGGTCTGAAATCAGCCCTCGGGCTTGGCTCTGATGAGTATTTCACCCTCGTAGGTATCACCGCAGGTGGTGCAGGCAATTACTGCCGTTTCCGCATCAATCCGGCTCTCGCTGATAGCACTGCTATCTCTTCTAGCAACATCGCAACCGTTTTCGTAACCGAGGGTAACGTAGCCCCAACCGTGGCCTTTGCTACGAACGCTATCACTATCACCCTGTCAGCAGTGGCCGCTTGTTGCGCAGTAATCATCAGCAAGCTTGCTGATGGTTCATTCATCCACAATAAGGCTACGCTTGGCGCAGGTACAGGCCTTAGCTTCAATGCTAATGCAGCCCTGCCTACCTACCCTGTAGGAAGTTCAGACTATCTGAACGGTGGTAGCATATACGGTGGCTCTGGTACCGACACAGGTGGTGGTGGTTCTAACCCTAATCCACCGTCCGGCGGTGGTGGCGGTGGCGGTGACGATGGTGACGGCGATTAATGCGCTTTCGCAAGCTGCTACTTTTCTATAGCGGGGACGGGTGAAACCCGCCCCCATATTTTTTCAAGTAAAACAAATCAGTTATGGCAACAGGTCGAGTTGGGGGCACGCGCTCTAAGATTGCAGGGCAGGTCGGCTCAGAGATATATCAAGTTAGAAAGAATCCAGATGGAAGCTATTCGCAAATCGTCTATGCAAAAGGTGAACGGGTGGAAACGGAAACTTCGGAAGTACTACAGGCACAACGTATGGTGACGTGTATAGTCGAAGCTGCTATGCGAGATTTGAAGCCTGTCGGCCAAATCTCTATGCAGGCCTATACGGCCAAGACAAAGTCACTGAATGCATTCGCGTCATTTAACCTTAAATTGGTTGCGGATGATTGCAAGGCAAACTGGTATGGAAACAACCGCTTTTACTATCCTGTGCGATCCATGAAGGGAGCGCCCAACGAGCAGTTAGGCGGCCGCTTCATGCTATCTTCTGGAACATTGCAGGCAGATGTCTTTGATGATATACTGCATTACTATGATGCAGCGGGAAACGTCTCTGGTGATTGGAATGTTCACGATGTTTTCGCGGGGGTTAAATTCTTGATCCCGCCCGAGGTTACAACGGTAGGGCAGTTCCTCAAGTACCATCGCATGACTCGCCTGGACAATGTGGTCTTTGTCGTGTTCCATGATTGGGTTGAGGAAAACCAAGAGACAGGCGAAGATCAGCAGTTTACTCGCTTTTCCCATCTGATTGCACAGATTAATCCTGCCGTCAGAGATGATGAGGTTATTACTTCAGATGTGTGGGAAAAGCTTTTTGTTTGGGAATCGGATTGGCGATCTTGCGCGCGTCTGGCTAAAGATGGAAGCTTTGGAATTCTCGGCACCATGCACGACACCTATGACTTAGATGAGCATATTACCTTCTGGGGAGCATTCACTATCTCCTACATAACAGGTAAGAAGGAGGTCACATCGGCCTATCTGTTAGGCGATGACACTGGTGATGAGCCGTATTATGCAGATGCCGCGCCCTCCGATGTCTTTTACTCATGGATGAATCAGCCAAGACTAATCCCTTGGCCTTCTCCTTTCGACCAGAGCAACGGGCAGTTAAAGCCGTCCCGACTTCCAGACGGTTATCAAGAGGTGGAATATATCAAGAGCAACGGGGCAACGGCGATTACTAACCCTCTTCGCTTTGATCTGGACTCTATGTCATATTATTGTGAACTGAAATTCACAGATTATAGTGATGTTTATGCAGCTGTATTAGGTGGTGGCGCAGGTCGAATCCGATTCAGAATCCAAAAGAATTCAAGTCGATACCGTGTTACTCTGTATTTAAGACAGAATGATGGCTCGAATGTTAGTATCTATAACTCTGACGACCTGACGGAAACAAAGCATTCTTTCTTATTAAAGGTTGTTGACCATGTTTTGCAGTTCTCAATGGATGATGCAATGGTCTTTACTTATGACGTATCATCTATTGAGAGTTTTAATGCTAATATAATTACGATGTTTACTCCTGTTGGTGATCCATTTAATGGGCAGGCTTATAACGTCACGGTTAAGCGGAATTCAGATCAGCAAGCCCTGTCGCGAATGGTGCCCTGTTACCGCAAGTCTGATGGCTTGGCAGGTTTTTACGACATCGTGCAAAATCTCTTTATCACTGCTGACGATGCAGCAGAGAAATACGTTATCGGTCCGTTAGTTTAATTTTTAAATGCATTATGGTACATGACAAAAGAGCGGAGTCATTTGTGGCTATTGGCAGTTTTCTTGCGGCAGTGGCCTTGGCTTTCACTTCGTTGCTGATAAGCAAAGACCACGATATTGCTGCAGGTGTTTTGATGATGTGTGCGCAGTTCCTTTTACTCACTGCTGCCATCTTCGGGATTGATTACAAGATAGGCCAACAGATACGGAGGTATGAGAAGGAGCGCGAGCAGACATAGAATCCTTTTATTTTGGTGTGCGGCCTGCATGGCCATGGTAACATGCAGGCCGATATGTGCCCAGAGTGTGCAAGCCCTCTGGGCACTTCATAACGACACCTACGATGTCGTTTATGATACCAGATACCATGTGCCGTTAGCAGTCACTTGGGTGCTTCGCCCCCAAGATTTTTCGGTATCTCGAAAGCGAGTTGCAAAGTACTTTAAAGCAGACTCTCGGGTACCAAAGCCACGAGTTAAAGATGCGGACTACCGCAATAGTGGGTACATGCGCGGCCACTGCTGCCCTGCGGCAGACCGAACGACTACTAAGGCCATGCAGAAGGAAACCTTCATCATGACGAATATAGCACCCATGACGGCAGCTTTGAACTGCGGTCAATGGGCTACACTTGAAGCCCAGTCAAGGCAGTTGGCCATCAAGTACGATAGTGTGAGGATCACCGTAGTTAGCCACTATCTGGCTAATGACTCAATATATATCGGGAGGGGAAAGATTCGCGTCCCCTCCCACTATTCCAGAGAGGTACGAGTTGCAAAGAATGACTCACTAATAGATATCTATGTAGTCCCAAATCGATGATTGTATTACGCACTCGAGTTACTTTGCGCGGTCGGGGGCGCTGCCCCCGTAAACCCCCGGCCGCGGAGCGCGCGCGGCGGCGCGGTGTTTTTCATAGTTGTTGCTGCTGCCGCGCCTGCTGCCCGAGGTCTGGCAAAAAAGAAAAGAAAAAAAAAAAGGCGGGCGCCCCGTGATGGAGTGCCCGCCTGTTGTGTAGGTTTGTTCGTCAGTTCCTCCAATAGAGGAAAATAAGCGCCGTGAGAAAGATAAATGTTGCCATGCCTTAATATTGGTTGTTACGCGTCCAATAGTTCAACAGAGCCCCCAGAATGAGGGCTAAAATAAACCAGAGAATCATAATACTACGGTTGTATCGGTGAATATTACGTTAGGACAATTTTTCAAGTCCTTCACAAGTGCCATTGCATCTTTCTTTGTTGGGCTCTCGGCTGAATGGGTTAACCCGTCAGCCGTGTCCCACATTACGAGTGTCTTTTTCCGTTTCATCTTCTTTTGCCTTTTATAATGTTCATTTTGTACCCCGCTTTGAGGGCGCGGGGTGTGATAATATCCATCTGGTCAAAAGCTACCACCAAAGAAGCACCTAGGTAGTGCTCATCCTGTGTATAGCTGATGCCAATGTGAGAGAGTGCCCAGAGGGCGCGTGCGCTTTCGCCATAGAATGAAATTGTGTTTCCATCCCAGTAACCTGTGATGGTGGTCAATACTAATGATATTGTAGTGCTCATAAGATGTCACAATAAAGTTTAATTGATTTCTTGATGTCTTCTGGAAGCCCATATTCATACATCTTTGCAGCCAGATTGTTTTTTGCATCGTCAAGGCTCCATCTTGCAAGGCTTTCCGTTTCGGGGGTGTTTGCCCGTTCGAGTTGGCCACGATAGAAAAATACTAAGTACATGCAATGTGTTATCTGATAGGCTGGGATTAAATCCCAGTTGTCTTTGGCGAAGTACTGCCAAACCTTATTTAAGTGTTTATGCAGTTTTAAGTTTTCTACTATCATAATCTGATTTTTGGAGGTTTGTTACTATTAAGTTCGAATAGGTGCCGACCGCATTCATCGCGGTCACAAGTCCCCTGCAAGAAACATCGCTTGCAGGGGTTTAAGTTTGTGCTTTGATTGTTCATTTTGATTCTGAATTTTGGTGTTCGTAGAAATTGAAAACTAGCTTCATGCCATAAGCGTCTATCATGGTGCCTGATTGTGTCGTAACTATGATTTTACACCCAGTCGCGTGGTAGGTGTACCATGAAAGTTTGTGGTTCTTTTCAACGATCTCCACGATTTGCGAAAGTCGTGTGCCATCGAAATAGTCAATGTCTTTTGTTATGACTGTAATAGTGGGGTCTGGATTGTAAGCGTGAGCCCTTACTTCGTAGTGATCATCTTTCTGCTCTTCAAGGTAGAGTCTGATTTGTAAGCTGATGTCTACGATTTCGTCCCTGTAGGTTCTTGTTGTTTGTTCCATTCTTTTCTGTGTTCAGTGCTCCTGTCCCCGAGTCTTGTTAATACTATATTTCGTTGTGAGTGTTCTCTTCGCGCCTTCGCGAAGTGTCTTTGTTTCCAGAATGTCAAATATCTCCTTTTCTACTTACAAAGGTACGACTTTTTTCGCGTATTACAAAATTTTTCGGCAACTCTGTGTCGATACAATATAGCTCTGTGTCGATACATTTTACCGATTCGTCGGCAAAATATGGCAGTTTTTCCGTTCCACGTGGAACATTGGCAGAAAAATTTCTTTCTGAAATGTATTACGATTCCAGAATTTTTTTCTATCTTTGCACCCGATTTAAAGATCTTTTCTCTATGGACAAAATGAAGGTTATTTCCATCCGAATGACGGATGAAGAGTTGCAGGCTATTGATAAGGCCTTGACTCCGCATAGTTACTACAAGCGCAGTGACTTTATTCGAGCAGCCGTGAAGGTTCTCCTAGCCGCTAATCTGTTAGGAGATAGTGAGAACCCCATAGCCGGAAACCGCACGGCCATTTATGACGCTCTTCGTTGTCAGTATGGGCCGTACGATGTAATGAAGGTTGATCTTAAGATAGAACACTATGACAAAAGAGCCAAGGGGCATCAGAAATAACAACCCCCTCAACATTCGGAAGGGTAACAATTGGTACGGTGAACGTCACCCCCAGATAGACCGCGACTTCGAAGAGTTCGAATCTATGGAGTTGGGAATACGTGCAGCCTTTGTCCTGTTGCGCAACTACATTACAGGTTATAACGGCAGGTCGGCCAAGTTCAACTCCATCCGAAAGATCGTCAGAAGGTGGGCGCCACCTGTTGAGAATGCCACACAGAGGTATATCGATTTCGTGTGCAAGAAAACAGGCATCGACCAGAACCAAGTTATCTGGTTCAGCGACCGGAAAGCCATGATCTCTATTTGTCGTGCAATGGCTTTCGTGGAGTGCGGCCAATGGATAGACATCGAGAAGTTTGAAACGGCCTACGACATGTTACTTTGAGAGTTCAATTTCGACATATAGTCTTTGTTTTCAATTAGTGTATTAGTGATGAAAAAGATTGTTTTTTTATGGATTGTATTATTAATGTGTTCTTGTTCATCCAAGACGTGGTTAACGTCCGATAGTGACGCACTCTTGGAATACGACCGGATCAACCAGAGATGGCAGATAGTCTGGACGTGGAAACTCGCCAAAGGGCGAGTGAAGCAAGACACCATTCTACTCAAAACAAACGACAATGGATTTCAAAAGGTCTTAGCCCCAGGCGAGGGGCGATAAGTCTGACTTTGTTGGAGATTAGATGTAAGCTTTTTGCCTGCCGTGTGTGAACACCGCAGGTTTTTTATTTTACCATGGGAAGAAAATTAGCTGCTGAAGATTTTCCTATCTCGAGTATGTAATACAAATCTCTACGGCAATTTTTGGTACCGTCCGAACTAATTCACAACTTTGGCAAGCCATGGAGGAGTTTAAAAGGAGTCATAGGGTCGGTTCATTCACTCCTTGGCGATAAGGCATAGAGAGTTTAGTGAGGTCATGCGGTTGATTAATTCCCTGTTTGGCAAAGCATGATGGATGATTTAGAGGGATAGTGCTTCTGGTTTGTTCCCTGTTTGATGATCCTTGATGGATGATTTAGAGGGATAGTGCTT
>ERZ808034.104-NODE-104-length-11648-cov-5.173710_pt1 | contig 11648 bp, 14 predicted proteins | sample MGYA00380188_ERZ808034 | MGnify/ENA primary metagenome ERZ808034 (study PRJEB31490, sample SAMN06133380) | cow dung metagenome | isolation source: M12 | host: cow | place: China: Chengdu | collected 2015-05 ...
GGGATGTTAATATTACTTTACCATTACCAATCTTTTCCGCACTCTCCGCAATGGCATGGAGTTCATCTGGTGTGAACAGGCCGCCAACAGTGACGATTCTGCCTGAGAAGCATTCTGTCCCTCTGTTCAGCAAAAAGCCTCTGCCCTTAACACTCGTAATTTGTTCTTTTGAAAGACTCATTATATATACCTTCCTTTTCGTTATTGATTTTCCAAGCAATGTCGGGAACAACCTCCGCAACCGCAAAAGGCTTCATTTCCGTCACACAAACGATAGTCTCCGCCTTCGATGCGAAGTCCTTTTCCATCCACCAAAGCGGACGCAATTTTTTTCCTCGCTGAGTTATAAATCTGCTGTGCAGTTGTTCTTGCTACCTGCATATAGGCAGCGCACTCTTCTTGAGAAAAGCCCTGTTTGTCGATCAGACGAATACTTTCATACTCATCTACCGTCAGCACAATGAAGTCAGCACTTTCACCGGTTGGAAGAAACTCTGAAACTCTGGGCATGGAACACACTTTTCTGCATCGTTTCGGTCGGGGCATACTCTTTTCCTTTCTATAGTAATTGACATCCGACCACCAATCCTTTATAATCATAAGTGGCATATGCCATTTATATTTTATCAATAAATAGAGCATATGTCAATAATTACTGAGAGGTTTCCACGATCATATATGAGAAAATGTTTTAAGATTATCGCAATAATCATCTGTTTTTCTGTACTGTCCAGTCTGCTTACAGCTTGCAGCTCTGAACAGAACGAATACGATCAAAGTGCTGTAATATTTACGGATGCCCTCGGCAGAGAAGTATCGGTTCCAAAAGAGCCGGAACGGGTAGCAGCACTCATTGGCAGCTTCGCAGATGTGTGGATGCTTGCCGGTGGTTCCGTGTGTGCTACAGCAGAAGATGCCTGGGACGATTTTGGATTGGCGTTGCCGGATGCAGTAAATATCGGCGGTGCGCACTCACCAAATCTGGAATTGATTTTTTCTGTAAACCCTGATTTTGTGATTGCAAGCGCATCTACCTCCTCAAATGTAGAGATGAAAGAAACGCTGGAAGCCGCTGGAATTGCAGTCGCCTATTTTGATGTGGATAATTTTTCGGATTATTTGGCAATGCTGGATATCTGCACGGATATTACCGAAAGAAAAGACTTGTACGAATGCAATGGTTTGGCAATTCAGTCTCAGATCGAAGATATAAAACAGGCCATCGAAGAACGGGCACTGCCGGAGGAACAGCGAACAGTTTTATTGCTCCGGGCCCATTCCAGTTCAGTTAAGGCAAAGGGCAGCAAAGGAACGATTCTCGGCGAAATGCTTGCTGACCTTGGCTGCATCAATATTGCCGACAGCGATACATCCCTTCTTGAAACTTTGAGTGTGGAAAGTATCATACGGCAGGAACCTTACAGAATTTTTGTTGTTACTATGGGTGATGATACAGAAAAAGCGATAGATAACCTCAATCAGATGATGAATGAGAATCCAGCATGGGGAACTCTGGATGCTGTCGCAGAAGGCAGGCTTCATCTTATGGAGAGAAAACTGTTTAATATAAAACCGAATGCAGATTGGGCAGAATCATATGAAAAACTCAGTGAAATATTACTCACAGAATAACAGAATAAGATGGCTGTACATTGTTGGAATCGTATTTCTTGGCGTTTCGGCAGTGCTGGGGATTATCCTTGGCAGTACCTCTCTTTCTATCTCTGAAATAGCGGAAGCTTTTCAAAAAGGATTTAACGCATCTGCTGGAACACGGATTTTTGCCTATTCCAGACTGCCAAGAACGCTGGCCTCCTTAGTGTGCGGTGCGGCACTTGCTGTATCCGGTGCGGTGATTCAGGGTGTTCTGGCGAACCGCCTTGCTTCCCCAAGCATCATTGGTGTAAATGCCGGTGCAGGTCTTGCCGTGACTGTATGCACAGCGCTTGGAATCTATGGAGGATGGCAGTTGTCGTTCTTTTCCTTTATCGGTGCTTTTGCAGCGGTGATGCTCGTTAGTTTTGGTGCAAAACATTGGGGTGCATCCCGTGGTACCGTTATATTGATTGGTGTCGCTATGAACAGCCTGCTGGGAGCCATTTCGGACACCATTATTACCTTTATCCCCGAAGTCAGTGTGATGAGCAATGATTTTAAGATTGGTGAATTTTCTTCGATTACATACCCAAAACTCATCCCTGCCACGGTAACGATATTGATCGTGATTGTCATTCTATCCACCTTGCATAACGAACTGGATGTGCTGACTTTGGGAGAAGAAAATGCACAGGGGCTTGGCTTGAACACATCGGTCATGAGAACACTGTTTCTGCTGTTTGCGGCACTTCTTTCCGGGTGTGCCGTCAGTCTTGCAGGTCTTTTGTCTTTTGTGGGTCTGTTGGTTCCCCATGCAATCCGCCGTGTTGCAGGAAGCAAGTCCTCTGATTTGATTGGACTGTGTGCAATATATGGCGCAGGCTTTGTATGCCTTTGCGATACTTTGGCAAGAACAGTATTTGCACCTTATGAAATCCCTGTTGGAATCATTATGGCGTATCTTGGTGCTCCATTCTTTGTGTTCATCCTTGTCAGAGGGAAAGGAGGGCACGGGCGTGATTGAATTGCAACATATATCTGCCGGATATGGCAGGCAGACTGTCTTAAATGATGTGTCTGTAATATTTGAAAAGGGAAAACTGACAAGTATCATTGGCGTGAATGGATGTGGCAAAAGCACCTTGTTAAAAGCGACCCTCGGCATAGTCCCTATCAGCGGGGGCTGTATCAACATAGACGGCCATTCTCTCGGGAAAATGAGCAGAAATGACATTGCCCGCAAGGTCGCTTACCTTTCTCAAGGAAAAAGCACACCCGATATGACAGTAGAACAGTTGGTGCTTCACGGTAGATTTCCTTACTTAAATTATCCGAGACGCTATACGCAAAAAGACTACGAAATTGCATTTTCAGCAATGGAGCAGACGGGTATCGCAAAACACGCCAGAAGATCATTGCATAGCTTATCCGGAGGAATGCGTCAAACGGCCTATATTGCTATGGCTCTTGCGCAAAACACGGATTATGTATTTCTGGACGAACCAACAACCTACCTCGATATTTCTCATCAGCTTGAACTGATGAAAACATTGAGACATCTTGCGGACGGAGGCAAGGGAGTTATTACGGTAATGCACGATCTTCCAATGGCTTTCTCCTTTTCAGACAAAATCATACTTATGAACGAGGGAGCAATCCTTAGTGATGATGCTCCGGAGCAGATCTGCGGGCAAAATACAATAACACAAGTATTTGGCATATTACTTAACCGTTCGGAAGATGGACGATCCTATAGCTATAAATATTAATTTTATCAGCACGTCTGCCTTATGCGAATTAGTATGATTTGACAGATACCACGCATACAGAGATAATTCACATTGCAGAGTGAACAAAAAGTGAATATTCACCCTTACGAGTGAAAATATGGATATAGACATTATTACACGAACACAGCCCACTGATCATTGCTGATCGGTGGGCTGTTCTTAATATTCAGTTATTCTTCCATGACCTCCAGCATCATCCTGGCACCCAGCTTAAAGCTATTCTGAAAAATCAGGCAATCAGTGATGGTTTGATGCTCTCGCACACATTCGGTGTATTTCTCAAACAACTCTTTCTGCTCATCCGTCATGGTGGCACGGAGTTTTTCTTCGTTCCTGCAAATCAGCTCCAGCAGCTTTTTATGCTCCTTGCAGGAAGAAGTATCATATTCCGTAGGCTCGATATTGCCGTACCAAAATTCTTCCAGTAGTCTCATGCCACATCCTCCCCGTAGATCATTTCTCGGAGGATGATTTCCTCGGCTCGGTTGCGGATGCTGTTCATGGCTACAACCCACGCCATCTGGTCAGTTGCTTTCAGTTTCTCGCTCACGCCCTCGGATGCCTTCATCTGTTCAACAATCAAGGATAAACGCTTCTGCGCCTGTTCGTTCAGATCAGCGAGGTATGACCAGAGCTGACCACTGAGGATCAGGTCGTTAAAGAGGATCGGGCGCTGCTCTTTGAGGTAGTCCCGGTGCATCCGTCCCCATTTACCAATGGGGCGCTGTTCCTCAGAGGACAGGGTAAGAACCGGAATATAATAATCGCCAATGAGTTCATACCAAAGGCCATTGCTCTCATCATAAATGTGTTTCTTCATCTCAGTCATAGTATTGATCTCCTTATTCTGGTGTTAGAATCGCAAGTCTGACTCTCCAGAAATATTGGTAAATCTTTGGTAAATTTGAGATCGAAACACAAAAAACGCTTAAAACTGGGCTTATGAGACGATTTGAGACTTTTCATCATGCCCGGTAAATCCTAATGTGGCAAACAGCAGGTAATCCGAACTTAATTCCTGCCGTCCTTGATTGCAGCCTGTGGTGCTACTATCAAGGGCAGGAGAAAAATCCTGCGTCACCACAACTTTCGTAGTAGATCTGCGTTTTCCTTCCAATTTGCAGTGAAGAGGTTTATCCGGATCGCCATTGATGCGAATATACCAGTCAAATCCGTCTTTCTTGACCACGATTTTGCTAAAGTAAGCTTCGATAACAGATTCCGGAACATCCTCGCCTTCTTTCGGGCAGGAATACTGAGAGAGGGCATATTGCAGAATCGTAAGCTTCTCCTTGTAATGTTCGATCACCTTGGGTTCGCGTTTTTGGGAAAGCTCATCGATCTCCTTTTGGAGTTTCTGCATTTTCGGTTCCAGCTCTTCGGACTTCATCCGGAACATATCCTTGCTCAAATCACCATCGGCTCGCATCTCAATCAGATTGTCCATCCGCTTTTGTAAGCGGCCCAATTCCCGCTGCTTCATTTCCAAAGCCGCTTCGTTTCTGCGGTCTTCATCGGTGTTTTCGTTGTAGTTTTCCAAAATGGAGTTGGCCAGCGCCAGCACTTTATCCTTCTGCGACAGATACTTACGGAAGATCAAATTCGCCATCATCTGCAAACGCCATTCCGGAATCATGGGGGATTGGCAAATACCCTCCAATGGAAGGCCCTTTTTCTTTCGGCTTTCGTAGGAGCCTGTGTGGACAGAACTATAACACTGATAGGCATTTCCCGGTTGCCGGTCGGGGCGATCCCACCGCCGGGTGTTAAAGGTGTGTCCACACTCACAGATCAGTAGCTTACCCCACACTGTTGTCCTGGCATGCTTGCCTCTGCGGCTGCCCTTGTTGAGATAGGGCATTGCGTTTGTTTTGCTCTCCATAATTCTCTGTACCCTTTCATATTCTTCGACCGTAACGATCGGTTCATGCTTGCCTTCTACTTGCGTAAATTCCAGTTCACCGTAGTTCTTGACTTTCTTCTGCTTCAAGTAATCGGGGACATACTCCTTGTGGTAGGTGATGATACCGCAATAGAAGGAATTTTTCAGCACATGGGAAATGACTGTGGGGAACCACTTGTCCTTGCCTTGGGAAGTCTTGCGCCCATGCAATTCCAGTTCGTCTTTGATTTTCACCAAACCATAGCCATCCAAATACAAATCGAAGATCATTCGGACCGTTTCTGCCTGCTCCGGATCAATTACATAGTCAACCAATTTGGTTTTGTCCGGTAAAAGGGTTTCAACCCGGGTATAGCCAAGAATGTTGCCGTTTCCGTAATAAACGCCATTGTTCATGGATGTCTGCTGACCGCTTTTTACACGGATGGATGTCTTGCGGCTTTCATCCTGGGCCAGGGTTGCCATGATGGTGAGCCGAAGCTCACCATCACCGTCAAAGGTCTTAATTCCGTCGTTGATAAAATAGACCTCTACACCATGCTCTTTCAGCATACGGGTGTACTGCAAGGTGTCCACGGTGTTTCTGGCAAAACGGGACACCTCACGGGTCAGAATCATGTCAAACTTATGCTTCTTCGCATCCTCGATCATCCGCATGAATTCACCACGCTTTTCTGCGGATGTGCCGGTGATGCCTTCATCAATATATCGCTCAACCAGTGTCCATTCCGGATGGTAATCCAATAGCGGCTTGTACCAATCCAGCTGATTTTCCAATGCGGAAATCTGGGCCTCATGCTCGGTTGATACGCGGGCATAGATACAAACCCGCAACTGCCGTCGCATATAGTCCATCGAATAGGGAATCATGATGCTTCCTCCTTTTCTTCCATAATCGTAAACTTTGATAAATCTACAACATCCGCATGGTCGTTCAGGATGCTGCGTAGCATCTGTGCAGATATAAGGCCGTCCTTGTACAATTGCTCAATCAATTTCAAAGCGGCAAAATAATGCTCAGCGCTGTATTCTGCGTTTATTTTACTCAAATTGGGCCTCCTTTGCGAATGTGCGGCTTATCGGGAGTGGTCTCGCTGACGGGCAAGCCGCTGCTGCCGTTCTTTCAGCGCCACCTTAATTTCCTGCATCATCTGGGCAGCGGTATAGTGTCGGGGAAAGTAATCCCGCAGTTCTGCTACCTTAAAGCTGATCTTCTCCTGCTGATTGGCCTTAGGCTGAGTCATGATGGAAAAAATCTTATCCATATCCAGCTGACCGGATTGGCTCAGCGCCTTCATCTGAATCGCCTGAGAAAGAGAAGGTGTGCAATCCTCACTCTCCATGGTTTCCAGCAGATCCCGCTGTTCCCATTCGGTGAGGTAAGACAACTCCACCGCCGGGGTAAGGGCGATCCTGCCTTCGTCCACCATGTCCAAAATACCGGGAGTAAGGTTGGTCAAACGGATATAGCGCAGCACTTGATTCATGCTATCTCCGCCCTCTTTGCCAATAATCGCGCTTGTCGGCAACTTCTCACCAACTTGGTGAGAAGTTTTACCTTGGTGACTTAACGCATCCCGCTTCAGCTTGTACGCAAAGGCTTTTTCACTGGGCAGGATCTTCTCCCGGTGGAGATTGCTATCCACCAGCGCAATGGCTGCGGCATCCCGATCCATATCCGTAATTAAGGCAGGAACCGTTTCGATTCCTGCCTTTTTGCACGCGTGTAAGCGCCGGTGTCCAGAGACCACCTCATATTCCCCATTGGGTAGCGGTCTGACCACCAGTGGAGTCAGCAAGCCTTGGGTAAGGATACTCCATGTTAGCTGATCCATTTCCTCGTTGTCTGTCACCTTAAAGGGATGCCCCTCAAAGGGTCTTAATTTCTGAATAGGCAGATACTCTGCTCTCGTTTCTTTCATCGCTCATAGCTCCTTCCATTTCTTGTTCTCATTCGTGTAACTTCGGACTCCTGCTGCCGCTCTATGGCAAGCAGGTTTTCAACTTTGGGGATACTGCGCTCTGCAATGCGCTTGGCGCTTCGCTGCTGTTTTCGCAGCGGTTCCATCTTGGCGGTAACGGCCTTTGCCGCCAACTTCAATTCTGCTTTCTCTGCTTCCGGCGCACGGCGGATCTTATTGCGGATGTGTTCCCGTTCCTGCTTTAGCTCTTCGATCTGAGCATCCACATTTTCCCGGAACGCAAAAAGCTCCTCTGCGGTGTCGATGTGACATTCGCAGAGGAGCGTGTAGTCCTCAATATATTTGTCCAGTTTCCGCACTTCCTCCCGCAGCGCCGGGGATAGCGGCAAGTGCTTATTCTCAGCCAGCAGATTGTTGCCGGTGCAGATCTTCAGCAGTTCGGTAAAAATAGCAAAGGTCAGCTGCAGGCCATCCATCTTGCCAGCCTGTCGGAGGTTATACTCTATGATCAACAGCGGTGCACGGGTGCGTTCCGGCATTTCGATCCAGAACAGTTCCGGCTTGCGCTGATTTCGCATCAGCTGGTCATAGATAGCATCCGGGGTGTACTTTGCGCCCAAGCTTTTTAGGCGCACCGGGCGCTGCCAGCCTTCCGCTATCACAGAGCAGTTGGGACTTTCTGTATCGCCCCGGATTTCATATCCCAGCTTCTCCAAATATTCGAAGAAGGCACGGTAAGTGGATACCCTGGATAGCACTTCATCAATGTCCCGGCGCAGGATATCTCGGTGGGTCATGCCGCCGTTCTTGTGAACCCAGTAAGCGCCTTTCTCGCCGCCGTAGAACTTTGCGTTCTTCAGCACAGATTTTCCGTACTCCTGGCAGACGGCATCGGATATCTCACGCAAACGGTAGTGGTCGGAAATATGGTTTTCAAACTTCCTACCGGTACGGAAAGATACGGAGTTCACGACGATGTGATTGTGGATGTTATCTGTGTTCAAGTGGGTGGTGACTACAATCTCGTAATCGTCGCCCCACATCCTCCGTGCCGTTTCCATGCCGATGGTGTGTGCTTCTTCCGGTGTCACCTCACCGGTCTTAAAGCTTTGGTAGCCATGGTAGGCAACATTGCCACCCAACTTCCCATAGCGGTGCTTGGTGTCCATCATGGTTTCATAGGCAAGCTGCTTGGGGCAGTTGATGGCGCTGACATACATTTTCTTATCGGTCTTTTCGTCATTGGCAGCATAGCGCAAGGCGCTGTACAGATCCTCGTCCAGGTACTTCCGGTCGGTGGTCTTGTCCGGATTTTCCGCATAGTCGATGGCATCCTTCAGCCGTCCTTTGATGGGCCAGAATCCTGTAGTCGCCATGCCATCACCTCTTTCTTACTTTGTTTCTTTGGCAGCATCAGTTCTCTGCGAATGTCGGTGATCAATTCCAACAAAGCTTTTTCCGTTTCGACAGTCATCGACTGATTACACAGATCGCATAGCTTACTATAAAGCTGGTAGAAAGAATCGCCCAAGGCAGGCCTGGGTTCATATCCCAGCGCCCGCTTGCGCAGATACTCCGACCGGCTAAGGCCGCAGGCGGCAGCATACTGCTCTACAATTTGCTTCTCTCTTTCGGAGAAGCGGGTGTTGATCACCTCTGTTTTTTCTGTCATAAAATCATTCCTTTCAATCGGGGTGTTAGGGGCAGCGCCCTTAAAGGTCCGGCAGTGGAAGCTGTCGGATGTGGAGCTTGTAGCACAAGTTCCCTGCTCGTTATGGTATAGGACAGTCCTGCTCCCGGCATCTGCCGGTCGAACTCCGACCGTCCATACCCGTTCCCATTAAAATCAAGTTGCCAAAATGACAACTTGATCCATGTTGAGCCAAAATGGCTCAGCGTTTCTTTGAAATACGGCGATTTGAGCCAAATTTCCGCGTTTTTGGCTCAGCCGAACATATCCAGGTCCGCAAGGACATTTTTCCGGTTTTCTTCCTTCTGTTCTTCGGTCAGTTCGGTACTTACTGTTTGATGTACCGGCTGAACAGGAGAAATGGATAGAGGTGCAACCTCTTCACGGAAGATCTGGCGAATATTGTCCAGCAGTTTGGTATCATCCATGCGGGCCAGCACTGCATCCACAACAAATTGATTCCGGGAACGGTGCAGCGTTTTCAAATACTCCGCTGCCCGCCTCTCCTCTTCGTTGTCATCGTGGAAGCGGACATTGATCCGGTAGTCGCTCATAGGCCAAACTCCGCTTTCAGCTGCGCTTCCGCAAGGTATTCATATCCCTTAGCTGCGGCACAGATATCGTCTACGAACTTGACCCGGTCTGCACTGACCTTGCCGAAATTCTTCACAAGACACCCACCACCGCCGGTAATATAGAGCATCATGGTGCCTTCGTCATAGCCATGCTCCCGGAGTCTGCGGAAGATGCCGTCCACATACTCCTTTGCGATCATGCGGATGAGCTTGATATCCGCTGCGGGGATGGAAGCAGTACCGGTGCAGAGGACTTCTTCGATGATGGCATCGTTGATCTCCCGTTGGGTTTTCTGCATAAACATCTCACGGATGGCCAGGGTGCATTGATAGGTGCCGAATTTTTCGGTGTACATCTTGCCGGATTGGGGTCTGCCGTTTACCATATAAAGCACATTCATGGTGCCGTTGCCGATATCGGCCACAAGGTTTAAACCCTTCATGGTAGAAGCAAATTCTGCGATGGCTGCATAGCCTTGGGGATAGATACGCACATCGTCGATGGTGATGTGGTAGTCGATTTTCTTGTAGTTGAAGTCCACTTCCTTGTTCTTGCCCAGATAGGCGGCAAACTCCTTCTTCTGTCCGGAAGTCCAGGTGAGGGGTAAGCCTGCCGCAAGGACAATATTGGCTTCAGTAAGTTCCGCATCCTTCAGTTCCTTGGCGATGGCTACCAGTGTAAGCAGATAGTAGTCCTCGTCCCGGATCTTCTCCGCGATAAATTCCTTGTGTCCTTCTCCAATCAAGTAATACCGTCCGTTATAGGTCAGCATATCGCCAGTGAAGAGGGGTTCAGAATCATATCCCAGAATACCGGTCTTGAAGCAGTGGTTTGCGGTTTTGATGTTGCCATAGCCATGGTCAACACCGATGATCAGTTGTTCATTTAATCTTTTCATTTTCCTTCCTCCTTAGTTGTTGTTCATAATGGATTGATAGAGCCTTTGGTTGGCAGGTAGTACCGCTTCCCGGAAATACCTGCAGTTAATGCGGGTGAGGGATAGCTGCTGCGGGCAAGGCATTTCCAACAGCAGACAGATCCCCTCGTCCCAGTTGCAGCAGCGGGACACCAATTTCCGCACCTGCTCCGCCTGGGATGGTTTGATGATTAAGGGCATTTGCGTTCCTCCTTTCATAGGTGATGGTCAGGACAGTCAGCTGTTCACAGAATTTTTATTGCATTTTGATTTCTTGTTTGGTATAATTATCGAACAAGTGTTCTACAAGCAGAAATAACTGTCCCTCTACCTATGGGAGAAATAAGCACCGCAAAGCGGAACCTTTTTGAAAAAATATTTTTAAAAATTTCTGCCTATCATGTTTCGCAGGCCATTTGAAGCGGATTTAAGGATTTCCCTGTTTTGGGCATAAAAAAAGCAGGATCCGAAGATCCTGCTCCTGTTCGACAAATTGGAATTTGACTCTCCGTCAAACTGAAAGTTGTCGCTCTACTTTCAAAGATATAATTTTATCCTCTATTTATCTTTCTCTTCATATGGTTTATCCCAAGAACCAATTTCAATAACATTACCTTCTGGGTCAGCTATAAAACACGTTCTCTGTCCCCAAGGTTCTGTTGTTGGTTCAAGAAGCGAAGTAGCTCCCTTACTAATTGCATTTTGATATTGTTCATCAACTTCTTGAAAAGTATCTACATACAAAGCCATTTCTGAGTGTGCATTAATTCCTTGTAAGTATTCAAATCTTTTACTTGTCATTTTCTCAAAATCTTTTCTGCCATACAAAAGAAACAATGTACCATCTTTTATCAAATATACATTATCAGTGTTTTCATTTTCCTTAATTTCGAAGCCAAGTACATCTCTGTAGAATCTAATCATTGTCGCCATATCATTTACGAATAAACCATATCCATCTAATCTCATATAAATGCTCCTTTACTCTAAAAAATTCAAGTTTATCGCTCAGTCTCATTATACAACAGCACCCACTCGCTTTGCAACTGGTTTCGGTTTTGGGTCACCGAAATATCGGTCGGGGACGGGAGTGGCTTCTGCCGCTCTCGTTCTCGACCGATATTCTATATTACTCTTGGCAACAAGAGTAATACCCAAGGGGTGCAGGGGTCTCCCTTGCCCCATAACAAGCACTTGCTTGTATAGTGGGTTAGACAAGATTTGTCTGTCCGCAGGCTGTGTGAAGCCTTGGGAC
>ERZ808034.105-NODE-105-length-11604-cov-2.959573_pt1 | contig 11604 bp, 14 predicted proteins | sample MGYA00380188_ERZ808034 | MGnify/ENA primary metagenome ERZ808034 (study PRJEB31490, sample SAMN06133380) | cow dung metagenome | isolation source: M12 | host: cow | place: China: Chengdu | collected 2015-05 ...
CTGTATTGCCGCCCCTGTGACGCCTGTTTCTTTGACGGTATTCCACTGGTTAGTAACTGCTTGTCCCACAGCAGAAGCCGCACCGCTTAAACCACGGTAGAAGTTACCCATGCCCATGATGAACTTTTCAAAGGCATTTGGCACTTTACCAATATCGTCTTGCACTTGTGCATCTTTATAAGCTTCGGGGACAGTTTCAGTAACAGCGTCGGCGGTGTCCATAGCGGCCTGTATGAGTGATACAGCATACTTGTTTTGAGCATACCACGCAGAGTAAGCATCAGAAGCTACACCACAAGTTGGAAAGGCTTTTGTATAAAGGGCGTTCTGGAAGTTGTACGGTTCGTTAATTGTTTCATAGTCCTTTGGTGCGCATACGCTTTCAGCCATAGGAAACGGAGTAAGGTAACTAACAAACTGGTGTATATTGTTGTTTCTGAAATCTTCAAATCTCAATACGGTGGATGAACCGTCAGGAGATTCAAACACCATATAGTTGTACGGGTATGTAAATAATTTGTTGTTTTTAGGATGATAATCAGATTCAGTGCCAAGCGTGCAATAAGGATTATTAGGGTCAGAGCTTTCAATAGGGCAGAAGAATCTAACCAGATTAAGCCCAGATGCAGATACATAATGTTTAGTAACTATAATACCATCTACGGTGGTAAAATAAATTACCCCGTTCTGTTCTGTTTCTCCAAGCTCATAATCGTTAACGGAAATAGTCCCTTCATAATTTGAAAGCTCTGCGTCTGAGTAATACTCAGTGCCGCCGGGGATATACCACACATCGTTAGGCTGAAATGTCACAACGCCACTCTCAAACAGTTTGCCGCTTTTAGCCTCTGCTAAATTTGCGACATAATGCGTGAAGTCAGGCTCAAGATAATACGGAGTTCCTACCCTGATATTCCAACCAGTAGGTTCCGTTATTTTGAAATCACCGAGGCCGATCGACTGGTCATATAGCAGGGTGCTTTCTACACCTTTAGTCTTACCAGTCACAGGGTCATTAAATACGCTTGGGTATTCTGTGATGGAAATTATCGGTTCAAGAGAACCCGTTACACCGTTCATGTATGCTGTAAGTAATGTATTGAGGTCTTGAATGGTATTACATTTGACACAGTACAGAGCGGAATATACATTATAATCATAACTTGGGTTCTGAGTTCCATCAGGCGCTTGGCTTGCTATTACATAAAAGCTTGTGTCAGAAATATCGCTTGCCCACGCGTTTATTTCTTCTAATCCAGCCTGTACAAACGGGCCAGTATCAAGCCCCTCGTTTACCCTGTTATCGCCTATGTTATCTGTTTCAGCGTGTTCACGTTCAACAAAACAGGAATTAAGAGAATAGTCAAACATCCATGTTTGCAATGCGTCAATGACGTAACTGATTTGAGAGACGTTATTGTTAATGTATTCTATATCAACTATGTAAGCGTAGAAGTATATATTCTCAAAAGTGGGGTTACAAAAGCGCATGTAGTTCGCACTACCAAGAACGCTTATAGGCATTTGCAATTTAATTACGCCAGATTTGTGCCGCTGATAACTTACTTGTGTAAAGCTTGTATTGGCAAGTCTTTTACCGTTGAAATACGCCGTTTGTTCTGCTTTGCTATTGAACAAAATAGTGTGGTTTCTTCCAAGCTCAAGAGGCACATTTGCAAAAATGTCTACCTCGGTTCTAAACCGTGTATCAGGCATGTTTATCCCCCTTTCATAAAAATAAGGGAAGGGAGAAACTCCCTCCCCTTGTGCCTCTATAATTAAGAGACAGTAACGGACTTGGTTTTGGTCTTGGTCGGGTCGGCTACACTCGTAGCGGTGATGGTAGCAGTACCAGCAACCGGGAAGTAGGCGAGGCCGTCCTGATTGATGGTTGCGCCAGTGATACCCGTGATGCTCCACACAACACCCTTGTTGGTGAACTCACCAGCGGTGACGGTGGTGGTGTACTGTTTCCTACTGCCAGCGGTAGCAGTTGCATCGCCGTTGATAGTACCGACAGCGGTCACGCTCTTTGCCGTAGTGGTGAACATGAGCACATTCACGAACGGCGAAGCGCTGTAGATCTTCCACAGGTGGTAGAACTCGTTCCAGTACAGGCCCTTCGGGTTGTAGATTTCAGTGAACTCGTTGAGAACGTCGTACACTTGCAGGAACTGTTCATCCATCATGATTGCGCTGATAGTACCAAGGGCGGTATTCAGCGTACCGTTGAGCGTGATCGGATTCGCCTGATATGCGACATCATCAGCGAGAAGCTGACCAAGGCGGGTGATTTCAGCCTCATTGAAAGCGAAGCTGTCAATGGGGACATGTCTGCCTGCCCAATTTGCACGGTCGATGTTGAACGCCTTTGCCATAACATCAACGTCAGTGAGGGCGTCGAAACCAGCGGTGGTGATAACGTACACGCTACCCATGTCCGCAAAGGTCATGTTACCAGCAGAAGTGTACTTATCGCTCATGAAGCCAAAGAGGGTGGAGTTCTCCTTGATCTTCACAATAGCGGCTTCGGCAGTAGCCTGATTGGTGACGGCGGTGATCGTCTCAAACGCGAGGCCGCCAGCGTCAGCAACAACGGCAATGACGTATTTCATCATGATGAACTCGTCATAGTTTGCCGCGCTGTACAGGCTGTTCACGATTCTTGCGATCAGGTCGGTAACACCGGAAGCACTGAGAAACGCCTGTCTGAGCTGTTGCTGAGAGATAGTCACAGGGTACTCAGTCTGGAGGTTCATCGCATGGAACATACTGCGGATATTCGGTTTGTTCCTCTTGAAGACTTCGGTCTCAGCTTTCAGAGGGTCAAACGGAACACTGTCCGCAATGTCCACGAAAATTTCCTCGATGGTTTCGCCGTATTCCAGAAGCCCTTTCTTGGCAAATGCCCACGGGTTGGAATACAGTTTGGAGTTAACAACAACACGCGCAATGCGGTTGACAAGGGCGGACACGAACTCATTCATGCGAGGCTGGAAAGCGGTGATTGCCTGACCTACAGCACGGATGCTTTCAGTGGTGTCCTCTGCGCGGGGAACAGCGTTGTAGTATTCAGCGCTTGCATTGTTGCGGATAGCGTTCAGAATACCAACGCTCCTTGCGTTAAGATTGGTTACAACAGGTCTGTTCGGCATGATTTATTCTCCTTTCGCACTAAACAGGTCATCAAAACCTGCGGGATTATTAGCCGATGCGCCGGGTACATCATCGGCGGGGTCTTCACGCGCTTTGTCTCGCGTGTCAACTTTCGGGTCAGGCTTTCCATTAAGGAAAGCGTCACGGTAGCGCTTACGCCACGCCTGATCTTGCTCGTCAAGAGCTTTCTGGTGATCTTCCTGAGAGATACCACCTGAGTTTGCTGTGTGGTAATCGTAGGTTTCCATAGTGTCTTGAATGAAGTTAAGAGCTTCATCGTCGGTTCTGTCACCGAAAATAGCGGTAAGTCTTTCACTGAGACTTTCGCGTGTTTCAAAACGAGGCATTGTTGTCATCCTTTCTTTATCGTTTCCAATAGGGTTTACACATCATCCATATAGGTATTTTTGTTCTACCTACGGGAGTTGGTAAGGGTTGAATAAACGCATACCATCTGGTAGCGTTATCTCTGCGCTGTTGATTAGTTGACAGGTTTCCGGGATGCTCATAATAAGCAAGAAACATGCTGGCTAAATCTTCTGGTGCGCTTGTGCTGTGAAGAAACTGTAAAAAAGTAATGGGCGGATTGTATGGAAGCCCAATGTCAGGGGCTAATGGGTTTCCAAACCATTGTATATCATTAGCGGCTTCATACACAATTCTTTCACATTGTTTTGCGCCATTATTTTCCCAACCAGTACCTGCCCAATAAGCATATTTGTTCCAAGGTGTCCACTGACATAGGCCATACCCTACATTCACATCAGGCGTAGTTGTAGGCGTAAGGTTTTCCCATATACCGGGGTTAATAGTGCTTTCAGCTTCCATGTTTGCGGCAAGAGCGGCTACAGCTTGTTTTGTGTACCCTCTACTTCCCATGTAAGTCCAAAGCTCTATTACATTATTCTCCTGTTCAGCGGATGAAAGATACCTATTACCATATATCCAGCTCATTCATCTACCACTTCTTCATCTTCGTCCTCCTTGTAACCACCGAAAACCTTGCTGAGAACCTTCTTCAAATTAGGAGAAATTTCCGCGAGGTTTTCCACTATGCTCCCGGTTTCCATGACTACGATGTAGATGCAAATGCTGGTGACAATCGGGATTTTGATATCAATGCCGATGATCGGAAATGCAAGCTCACACATTCCGCCAAAAATTACAGCAAGCATCTCGCCTAATTTGTGGTAGAGTCCTTCTCGCATTTTCATGCTCTTGAAAGTTGACATGGAAAGCGCTTTAATCACGCCCACGATTATGTCCATAACCATGAACAAGAAGACGCATATCAAGAGTTTCAACGGCACGATCTCAAATATCGGGATGTTCATAATTTGTTCACCACCTTCCTTTATTATATTACCATATTTCCTTGACTTTGTAAAGGGCGAGTGCTATAATATTTAATAAGAAAGGGTGATACTAATGACAAAACAGTTACAAGAAGCAACATATTATGACGGCACTAAACTCCTGTCCCTGACCGATCTCAACAGGCAGAAACCAGAATTGTATTTGTGTACCACCAATAGAACAGGCGGTAAAACAACGTACTTCGGGCGTATGCTTGTAAACAATTTCCTCAAAAATGGTAAGAAATTCTGCCTGATCTATCGTTTCAACTATGAGTTGAGCGATGTGGCAAACAAATTTTTCAAGGACATTGGTTCTTTATTCTTCCCGTATTATCTCATGACAGGCAAGTCTATGAGCAAGGGAGTGTACTATGAGCTATTCCTTCAATGCCCTGCCGACGATGAACCGAAGTCGTGCGGCTATGCAATCGCGTTGAATCAGGCTGATCAGATCAAGCGTGTTTCCCACCTTCTTAGCGACACTTCCGCAATGCTGTTTGACGAGTTTCAGAGTGAAACTAACCACTATTGTGCGGATGAAGTACAGAAGCTTATTTCTGTTCACACGTCCATCGCAAGAGGGCAGGGCAAGCAGGTCAAGTATGTTCCTGTGTATATGCTGTCCAATGCTGTCACCCTTATAAATCCGTATTACACTGCGCTCGGTATCAGTCTCAGGCTTCAACCTGACACTAAGTTCCTGCGTGGCGATGGATGGGTGCTTGAACAGGGCTATATTGATAGCGCCGCAAGAGCACAAAAAGAAAGCGCGTTCAACAGGGCTTTCAGTGATGAAAGGTATGTTGAATACGCCGCATCAAATAAGTATCTGAATGACAATGTTGCATTTGTAGATAAGATCGTAGGTAAAAGCAGATACATTTGCACATTGAAATATGAGGGCAAGGACTATGGTCTGAGAGAGTTTACTGAACAGGGTATTATCTACTGTGATAATAGACCCGACACTACCTTCCCTAACAAACTCACAGTAACCACAGATGACCATGATGTAAACTATGTCATGCTCAGGAGAAATGACATGTTTCTTGCTCAGCTAAGATGGTTCTTTGAAAAGGGCTGTTTTAGATTCCGCGATCTTAAATGTAAAGAAGCGATCTTGACGGCCCTTTCATATTAGTATCTGCTATTGTTTCAACCATTGTAACCTCTCAGATTGCACACGGTAAAACGTGCTGGCAGGTTAGATCGGAATTGCTCCCCGCTATGGTTGTGCAATAGTTGTAGATATAGAAATCCCTCTGGTCATATAGGCCAGAGGGATTTTTTCATTTCTTGTTCTTGCGTTTATGACGCCACTCGTCAATACACGCATAGAAATATAGGATAATTAATGCAAGAACCATAATGGCTATAATGCCTAACCCTATTATCTCTTTTATACTTATAGTGATAATCATACGCTATATACATAGGTGGACATTTCGTCCGCAACGTGTATCAGCCATGCAAGGTGGTATTCCTCAAATGCTTTGCTGACACTGACCGGATTATCCTTATCCCATGCACCCATGTGACAGTTGATAGCTACAGCTTCCTCCCATGTGAGAGGGATGTACCTCTGTGCAAGATACACGCTCTTGCTACCGTGCCCACCAAACGGGTACAGTTCATCGAATTTGTAGTACGGTTCTTTCACCCATTCATAGCTACCATCAGGGTTTGTAACCTTCTTGTTTCTGTGGTCAATAGTGTAACAGCCTGTCTTGCAAATGTCATGGAGAAGGGCGGCGATCTTAATGCTGTCAATGTTGTGTACTAACTGCAAAATTTTGTTGAGAGTAATAGCGCAATCATATACACTGAGACTGTGGAGAATAAGTCCACGCTCACAAGAGCCGTGATACTTTGCACTTGCAGGGGCTTCATAGAAATCCGTAGAGTGTAGCCACTCAATAAGGTTTTCAATGCCTACTCGTTTTGTGCTTCGCAGGAGTTCGTCAAATTCTTCTGCACTGGTCATTTATTTCTTCCTCCCTGAGTTATTGATAATGATGGCACATACTGCCATGAGACCTACGCAAAACCACCCGGTTAATTGGGCAACGGTTTCAAGGTCATTTATTGTGATTATCATTTCCCTCCACACTTTCTATCATCCAGTTGAGGTAATCACGCGCCTTTTTCAAGTCATCCAATGGAGAGCATTTGAGCCTATATCTCCACAGATATTTAATCACGTTTCCTCTGCAAAAATCTTGAAAGCCTATACGATTCATACATGCTCTAATAGCGTCTATGCACTCTATATCGCCTTGATTATAGTGAGGCACATCAGACATTTTTTCACCTCATTTTGTACGTTGTTTCTGTCAGGACTGTGCCGCCGCGTATTCTCTTAGGTAATAGCTTACCGGGGACGCATAGCCCTATGTCAAAATCTTTCAGTTTCTTCCTGCCCTCTAATAAGAAGTTGTCGGCATCTGTTTTATCCTCCTTTACAATGAGTTCTTTCAGTTCCTTGGGCGTGATTGTAAGAGCTTTAATAAACAGTTCTTTGCACCGCTCAGGCATACCAGCACACTTCACGTTGTAATACGGTTCATCAACGTCTTCACCGTCTTCCTTTACGATGCGCTCAATGTATGTCTTCTGCCGTGTAAAGATGGCAACATCCCATTGAGATTCCAGTTTCCAGCAACAAAAGTTTACAGGGTCAACTCTAATGCCGACGATCTGCTCCGGTGGTAGATCACAGTGTATGCTGTCTGTGTCTGCATAGCAGAATCCGGGTTTGTTGACACCATGATAGTTTGCTTGTGCCGCACGGATTGTGAAGCACCGAGCGTATGATGTAATAGCACTTCCGACCGGAATGTATCCGGGTTTCTTGTCGTGTTCCTCAATAGTAACAAATCCAACTGTCTTATCCTCCTTGACGTAAGCATATTTGAAAGAGCTGTCTGTGTTTGCACCCATCTTTCCGTATAGGTTGTTTAAGAATAGTTTTGCTAACTCACGTTTAGCGCCTTTGCTTGTCATTTTTATCTGTTTGTAGTGGTCTATGTACTTGTCAAATAATCCAATCATAGAATCAAACCAGCATCCATCCAAAATTTCAAAGTCTTTCAAGATATAATGCTCTTTCATTAGGTAGTAATCTGTACAGGTAAGGGTTAACTCAACAGTTGCGGGTTTTACAGTGCCGTCATAGTCTATATAAGTGTCGTGATATTTACCGTCATAGAATATGTCCGACGTTTTAAGACACTCATTCTGTTGATAGCGTAGGGTGTTCTTCATTTGAATGAAAGGCAACTTCCCTTTGCGTAGATAGAATCGTGTTCTTATACGCACAAAGAAATACCTTTCAAACTGTGTTGCTTCCTTGGGTATGTAGTTCCCTGACCAGAACGTAGGATAACCTATGGGGTAGTAGTTGCCACTTTCACTGTGCATCATGCTTGGGTACAGCGAGTTAACGTCAGCAGTAGTGCCGTTGTGCTTTAGCTTACGTTCTTTACCGTCTACTAAATAGCACCACCCACCTTTGTATGACTTGCGCACATACTCTCCGGCGTTTGGTACACCGTAGATGTTTGGGTCTATTTCGTATTCGTATATGTCAGGAAAAAAGTTTTTGTAATCAAATCTACCTATGATCTTCTTATACTCAGCAAGGCAACAAGAACCTATCGTTAGTTTGTTGTGTCCTTCTGAGAACATTATCTCAATGGCTTCTTTGACTACCAGAACGTCATTTTTAATGTATTGTTCTTCTTCGGGAGTGATAGGGCAACCAGCGTATCGTAAACCTGTGTACTCCATGTCAAGCTTCTTATGCTTAGTGCCGAAGCTTTTACCTATTTTCTTAACCGAGAAGGGCAAGAGTTTCAAACTATCACGGAGTTCTATGAAGTTCCTGCCCTCCTTGATTTTGATTTGATACCATTGCCCCATTTGGCTGATTGAGTATTGAAACGTCTTAGAGGCCATGCGTTCTTCTTTAATCCATTTGACGTGATACCCACCTTTTTCATCTGTCCATTCCTCAGAGGCTTGTTTATATTCAAGGTCTGTAAGAAGATAAGACAACCAGAATGAGCCATCAAATTTGAGATTGTGGAAGTAGCATCGGATGTTGCATTTTAACGATTTCATATACTCGTATAGTTCATTGATTGAATGAAATACTAAGACGTCTTCCGAACCGAGTTCTACGATAGCGGCGGCCCATACCTCTGTGTTCACCTGACCTTTGTAAACTGTTGTTTCAAAGTCAGCTACAAACATTCGGTATGTTTTTTCTTTAGCCATACCTGCCATTCATTTCCTCGTAGGATTCCCGGTTTATTAGATCTGTAAATGTAGAAGCCCTACCGAATACCAGCTTGCTTATACTCATTAAAATTCTACCTGCATCACCGTCATCAGAAGCTACCATATACTCTACGCAGAGATTTTCTGCACTTTGTAAATCCTCAGCGGCCATAGCTACATTAGCTTTGCCTACTTCATTTATACGATCTTCAAGGAATGTTAATAGATCATCCTGTCGGTGATTTATCCTGCGAACTAATGTCTTGTACCTGTTACTTGAAGCTTTTATGCCGATGTTTGGCTGGTATGTATAGACAAATTCAAAGAGCCTGTCTATTACAGCGTCTTCAATGTGAACAGGTTCGGGGTCATAGTTGTCATAGTAGTCTGTGAATATGTCATCGCTGGCATTTGGGTCATAGGCGTATGTCTTAAAGAAGTCACGACCACGCATTTTCTTGATACGTTCAATGTCGTTTTCATCGAATACACCTATCTGTTGGTCTGTAAAAAGAGCTTCAACGTCTACCTTGTAACCGGGTGCTTGTTTGTGTTCATACTTGTAGATACGGTCTTTTAAGAGCTTTATTTGCCATTTGTATTCTTGCTCCGCCGACCGTCTATTGTTCTCACCTGCGTTGCCTGTCAGTATGCGTCGTGTTTGGTGTTTCTTAGGAGATTTTTTCTTGCTTGCCATAACAACCTCCTAATATGAAAGGATAGCCCTATATTTCAAGGGCTATCCAGTTGATAGTATTACGCGAGGGAACAGGTGATGAAGGATTTCCCTGCGTAGTTCTTGGAGGGAACACGGTACACTTCAAGGGTAACGTCCTCCGTGTCATCTCCGAGTTCAGCCATGATATCCTTGTAGGCAGTCCAGAAGGATTCAGAACCAGTGTGGTACTTGTTGCCAGCCACATCGACAATGACATACTTCTTGTAGTCCTTATCCTTGGACTTCTCATTGTGGACTTCCAGCTCAACATCATAGAGCGGGGAGATCATGAGCGGAGTGTCATCAGTGACGGCGGTGTCAAGTGCGATAGCATTGGAGAGGTCTTTCACCTTGATTCTCTCGCGGGCGGACAGTTCCTTGGAAGCGTTGATTACTTTGCACTCATAGCCTTGCATTTTTGTTTCCTCCTATTAAGTATTAGATTCGCTGGGTTCGGTGGATTTGGTGATGGGTGCGGCATGGGCGAGAAATTCAGTCTCAGGCATACCGTAAAGCTGTTCATTGATAACGGTGTCAACAACGTGAACAGGCTTGATGCTGGGTTCGTCTTTCAACATGGAAGTGACAGCTTTGAGAATCTGCTTCTCATTCTTCTGCTCTCGCGGGAGAGTGAAAGAACGGTTGCAGGGTTCTCCGCTGTCAATGTCCAAGCAGAGGACGATCGCGGTGGTGGTTTTGATTGTGCGTGTTACCATAGGTGCTTTTGCCATGATAGTTTCCTTTCTTGTCTGTTGAACGCGCAGACAGTTTTAGTATTTGGGGTGTACACCCCTCTATACGTTCACAGTTGTGAACGCATAGGGTGATCTACACCGTGGGGATTGGGATAACGTCTGCATAATCGCAGTTCTTGGAGATGGAGAGTGGGTCATATACAACACCTTCATCGTCACGATATAGGCGGACGTTTGTGGTGGAGTATAGGAACACTTTTGTTGTGCATTGCTTGGAGAGGTATAGACCGCGAATTATTCCAGCACGTCTTGCACTTGTTGGTCTGATTGCGTATAAGGTGTGTTTGTAGATTGCGGCGATTGGGTGGCTATCTGCGAAGTAAAACAGGATTGGGCGGGAGAGAAATACAGCTTCATATATCTCGCCCATAGCGTGGTTTACATCATCAATGTAGTGGTGATACTTCGAGTGCTTTTGTACTGTGCGTCCGAGTTCGATTAAATATGTTCTTGTCATAGAGCAATTCTCTTGCACAAGACGAAAGAACAGTTGATACCAGCCAGCCGAGGAAGGTTCTTGTACAATAAACGCATTTGCTTTTTGTCGAGACGGTATGGGCACATCTCACAAGGAAAGTTGCCACAGTCTACTGTGTCAGCAAAAGCGCCAAATGCTTTTAGAACATCGTCGGGAAGCAGTATTAGAGCCTCCGGGTTTATCATGTTTTCGCTTGCTTTGTGACTGTGATGGCATAATCAGTGGAGAATGTGTCAAGGTGACGAGTGCCATCTGCGTCACGGGTAATCTGGCAAAGGCCGTCCTCTGTGATAACGCACATGTCTACATCAGTGTAGACGATAGGGACGGTTTCTGTGTTGCGTGTGACTGTCATGTCATGTACCTCCTATCTTGGGACGATTTTTACAAAAGCGCCGGGTGCAGGAAATCGCTGACCACCTATCATGACGGTTTGACCACGTTTGATCTCTACACGCATGAACACCTGTGGATTTAATAGAGGGAAGAACTTGCGACGTAGATGATCGCTGTAGAGAGCGCCGGGAACAGTGGTTTTCTGTGTGCTACTGTCATAGATCGCGGAATTTGTGGTGAAGTAGTAGCCCATTACAGTGAACACGCTTTGTGGTCTACCCAACCGTGCTTGTCGCGTGGACAAAACATAGTACCATTCCGCACAACACAGCGATTGCAAAATTCCTTGTGAGTGTCCGCTACATAGTTGGTTGTTGTTTCTTTCCTCTTGTGTACAGGTCTAAACGCTGGATTTTTCATTGTTTCACAACCTTTCTGGAGTTCGTACCTCCAGTGAACGCTCAGGATTGAGCGCTCAGTGCAAATACGAATTGTGACGCTTGAAGTATTCGTGGTCACATG
>ERZ808034.106-NODE-106-length-11564-cov-7.656655_pt1 | contig 11564 bp, 22 predicted proteins | sample MGYA00380188_ERZ808034 | MGnify/ENA primary metagenome ERZ808034 (study PRJEB31490, sample SAMN06133380) | cow dung metagenome | isolation source: M12 | host: cow | place: China: Chengdu | collected 2015-05 ...
AAAACGATCTCCTAAGACTTGTTGAATATAGTCGAAGGTGGAGAGTATCTCAGCCTTGCCATTGCGCACACATACGCTGTGCTCATAGTGCGCAGCAGGTTTGCGGTCAATGGTGCGAGCCGTCCAACCATCCTCTTCGAGAATCACTTGGCGACGACCGAGGCAAATCATAGGTTCGATAGCAAGTACCATACCCGATTTGAGTACCAGTCCATTGCCACGGCGACCATAGTTGCACACTTCTGGTTCCTCGTGCATGTCACGACCAATGCCATGTCCCACAAACTCGCGAACAACAGAATAACCTGCCTTCTCGCAGTGGTTCTGGATAGCGAAGCCAATATCTCCCAATCGACGACCCGTAATGGCCTGCTCTATGCCGAGATAAAGTGCCTGTTTGGTTGTGCGCATGAGTTGCAATGTCTCCTCTGCCACTTCCCCCACAGGGAAAGTATATGCAGAGTCAGCGTGCATGCCTCCGAGTTCTACCACAGTATCAATGGATACAATATCACCATCCTTGAGGACAACCTTGTTGGAAGGAATACCGTGTACCACTTGCTCGTTGACCGAAGTACAAAGCGTAGCAGGGAATCCTTCGTATCCGAGACAAGAGGGTTTACCTCCGTGATCGCAGATAAATTCGTATGCCACTTTGTCGAGGTCTGCAGTCGTAACACCTGGTCGGATGACTTTGGCTATTTCAGCCAAAGTCCTTCCGAGCAAGTCATTACTGCGACGCAGCAGCTCGATCTCTTCTTCAGTCTTGAGGTAGATCATTTCGTATTAATATGCCATTGCGCCTGAGCGTCCCTTGATGCGCATGCCAGACTCAAAGAATCCGTCATAGTGACGCATGAGAAGGTGACTCTCAATTTGTTGTAGCGTATCCAAGATTACACCTACCATAATGAGGAGTGATGTACCACCGAAGAATTGTGCGAAGCTCATGCTCACACCGAAGAGGCGTGCAAAAGCTGGCAAAATAGCGATGATAGCCAAGAGGCAAGAGCCAGGCAAAGTCAAGCGTGTCATGATAGAGTCGATATACTCAGCAGTCTTCTTGCCTGGTTTAACGCCAGGGATGAAGCCGTTGTTGAGCTTGAGGTTTTCAGCCATTTGTACAGGATTGATGATAATCGCAGTGTAGAAATAGGTGAAAACAATAATCAAGAGTGCAAATACAGCGTTGTACCAGAATCCATCGTTGTTCATAAACGCACGAGTAAATGCGCTGGCAGTCTCAGAAGTAGAGAAGCCTGCGAGTGCGATAGGAATAAACATGATAGCTTGTGCGAAGATGATAGGCATCACGTTCGCAGCATTTACCTTGAGAGGGATGTATTGGCGTACGCCACCATATTGCTTGTTACCCACCATACGTTTAGCGTATTGTACAGGGATACGACGTGTACCTTGTACGAGGAGGATAGCAAATGCAAACACAGCCAAGAGGATAATGATCTCGAGGATAAACACCATCAAACCACCACCTTCGTTCAAACGTGATCCGAACTCTTGGATGATAGCCGCTGGGAAGCGAGCGATAATACCGATAAGAATGATAAAGGAAATACCATTACCAATACCGCGATCGGTGATACGCTCACCCAACCACATCACGAACATAGAGCCCGCGCAGAGGAGGATAGTAGATGAGATGGTAAACCAGTTGAAACCTACCGCAAGCGCTTGACCAGCTTGTGCCATTTGCACAGAGAGGTTAACGAGGTAGCTAGGACCTTGGAAAAGGAGGATAGCTACGGTGAGGTAACGTGTGATTTGGTTCATCTTTTGGCGACCAGACTCACCCTCTTTTTGCATCTTTTGGAAGTAAGGCACTGCGATAGTGAGCAGTTGGATTACGATAGATGCAGAGATGTAAGGCATGATACCCAATGCAAAGATAGAAGCATTGGAGAAGGCGCCACCTGAGAACATATCCAAAAGTGCCATCAAGCCACCCGCTGTCTGCGCATGCAGAGCAGAGAGGGCTGTAGGGTCAATACCAGGAAGAACAACGAAGGAACCGAAACGATAGATGAGCACAAAAAGGATTGTGGTCAGCAATCGATCGCGGAGATCTTCGATCTTCCAGATATTTTGGATTGTTTGAATAAACTTACGCATACTAATTAGATTTTGTTGATAGTACCACCAGCAGCTGTGATAGCAGCCTCAGCAGATTTGCTGAAAGCGTTAGCTTCTACAGTCAATTTTGCAGTAAGGGTACCGTTTCCAAGAATTTTCACCAATTGAGTTTTGTTGATGAAACCAGCCTCGTGGAGTTCGATCAAGCCGATTTTCTCGAGGTTTTTAGCTTCAGCAAGTGCTTGGAGAGTAGAAAGGTTGATAGCTTTGTACTCAACACGATTGATGTTTTGGAAACCAAACTTAGGCAAACGGCGTTGCATAGGCATCTGACCACCCTCGAAACCAATTTTCTTAGAGTAACCAGAGCGTGACTTAGCACCCTTGTGACCACGAGTAGAGGTACCACCGAGTCCTGAACCAGGACCACGACCGATACGCTTAGCGGTCTTTACTGAACCAGCAGCTGGCGTTAAATTATTTAATTCCATAATGCTTGCTAAAATTTAAAGATTAATCAATTACTTTAACCAAGTGTTTAATTTTGTTTACCATGCCGAGGATAGCAGGAGTAGCCTCGTGCTCAACTACAGCATTCATCTTGCGAAGACCAAGAGCCAACATAGTATCCTTTTGCACTTGTGGGCAGCCGATAGTGCTGCGTACTTTTTGAATTTTAATTGTTGCCATGATTTTCACAAATTATTATCCGTTAAACACTGTTGAAAGACTCACGCCACGGTTTTGAGCTACAGTGCGAGCATCGCGCATTTCGCCGAGTGCTGCGATAGTAGCCTTAACGAGGTTGTGAGGGTTAGAAGAACCTTTAGATTTAGCCAAGATGTCGGTTACACCAGCAGACTCCAATACGGCACGCATAGCACCACCGGCTTTAACTCCGGTACCGTGAGATGCAGGTTGGAGGTAAACGCGAGCGCCGCCGAACTTAGCGTATTGCTCATGAGGTACAGTACCTTTGAGTACTGGAACTTGGATAAGATTCTTCTTAGCAGATTCAGTAGCCTTAGAGATAGCAGCGGTAACTTCGCCAGCCTTACCAAGACCCCAACCTACGATACCAGCCTCATTTCCTACAACAACGATGGCTGCAAATGTGAAAGTACGTCCACCTTTAGTAACCTTAGTTACACGGTTGACAGCAACTAGACGCTCCTTGAGCTCTAAGTCTTGTGTTGATTTTACTCGATTCATAACAGTCTCTTTGTTTTAGAATTTGAGACCTGCCTCGCGGGCAGCGTCTGCCAATGATTTAACTCGACCATGATAGAGGTAGCCGTTACGGTCAAATACAACAGCCTCGACGCCTGCAGCCTTAGCAGCCTCAGCGATGAGTTTGCCTACTTGAGCAGCTTTCTCAGTTTTGGTCATTTTATCTTTAATAGCGAGCGAAGATGCAGATGCAAGTGTTTTACCTTGCAAATCGTCGATAACTTGCGCGTAGATTTGGCTGTTGCTACGGAATACTGTCAGACGAGGACGCTCAGCTGTACCCGAAACGCGTGTACGGATAGATGCTTTAATTTTAAGTCTTCTTGCAATTTTCTGATTCATAACTTATTCCTTTCTAATTATTTACCAGCCGATTTACCAGCTTTACGACGAACAACTTCACCTTGGAACTTAACACCTTTACCCTTATATGGCTCTGGTTTGCGGAAAGAGCGGATCTTAGCGCATACTTGGCCGATGAGTTGCTTGTCAGCAGACTCGAGGATAACGAGAGGGTTTTGGTTACGCTCTGACTTAGTTTCTACCTTAATCTCTTTAGGGAGTTGGAGGTAGATTGGGTGGGTATAACCGAGTGCGAAGTTGAGCGTATTTTGCATAGCTGCAGCCATCTCAACGCGGTAACCTACACCGACGAGTTCGAGCACTTTCTTGTAACCCTCGCTAACACCTACAACCATGTTGTTGATAAGTGAGCGGTAGAGGCCGTGCATAGCACGATTTTGTTTCTCATCATTTGGACGAGTAACGAGGCATACGCCGTCTTCTACGGTTACGGTGATGTTAGGATTAACTTGTTGTTGAAGTTCACCTTTAGGACCTTTAACAGTCACGAGGTTCTCAGGGCTAACTGTTACAGTTACACCTGCAGGGATAGCGATAGGCAATTTACCAATTCTTGACATAGTCTTTCCTCCTGATTAATAGATGTAACAAATAACCTCGCCACCCAACTTCATACCAAGAGCCTCTTTGTTGGTCATCACACCCTTAGATGTAGAAAGGATAGCGATACCGAGACCATTGAGCACGCGTGGCATCTCGCGATAGCCAACGTACTGACGAAGACCTGGGGTCGATACACGTTTCAAACTCTTGATGGCGTTAACTTTGTTAACTGGATCATACTTCAAGGCAATCTTGATAGTGCCTTGAGGGCCATCCTCCACGAACTTGTAAGAAAGGATATAACCCTTCTCGAACAAGATGCGTGTGATCTCTTTCTTCAGATTCGAAGCAGGCACCTCAACTACGCGGTGACCAGCTTTGATTGCATTTCTGAGTCGAGTCAGATAATCTGCGATTGGATCTGTCATAATGTTTGTTAAATTAATCCCGCCTTTCGGGACAATATTTAATAAATTAATTTTATTTATTCCCCAGAGGCACCTACGTCCTCTGGGCGAATTTCGATGTTAGAAACCTCCCCGCATCTCCTAGGTATCCCCTTGGAGTGGTATCGGGGTGGTATCGGTATTACCAGCTTGCCTTCTTCACACCTGGGATGAGTCCAGCAGACGCCATCTCACGGAATTGAATACGACTCAAGCCGAACACGCGCATGTAGCCTTTTGGACGGCCAGTGATTTTGCAACGGTTGTGCAAACGTACTGGGCTTGCGTTCTTAGGCAATGCTTGGAGACCTTCGTAGTCACCATCCTTGAGGAGTTGAGCGCGTTTAGCAGCGTATTTAGCTACGAGCTTAGCGCGTTTTACCTCGCGAGCTTTCATTGATTCTTTTGCCATAGTCTAATTACTTTTTGAATGGTAAACCAAACTCGCGGAGGAGTGCGAAGCCTTCCTCATCGGTCTTAGCAGTAGTCACGAAAGTGATGTTCATACCAAGAAGTTTGGTGATGTTATCAATGTTGATTTCAGGGAAGATGATTTGCTCTTGGATACCAAGTGTATAGTTTCCGTGGCCATCCATTTTGTTATGGATACCTTTGAAGTCGCGGATACGAGGCAAAGCCACGCGCACGAGACGCTCAAGGAACTCATACATACGCTCACCGCGGAGAGTTACGCGAACGCCGATAGGCATTTTCTTACGTACCTTGAATCCAGCGATGTCCTTCTTAGAAACAGTAGCAACAGCTTTTTGACCGGTGATGAGTGTCATCTCTTGAGCAGCTACATCGATGATCTTCTTGTCAGCTACAGCTTCGCCGAGACCTTGGTTGAGAACGATCTTCTCGAGTTTAGGACACTGCATTACAGTAGTGTAGTTAAACTCCTTCATCAGAGCAGGCACAATGCGCTCCAAATAATCTTGTTTCAAACTTGCTGTATTCATTGTTAGATCTCCTTACCAGATTTTTTACTTACGCGGACGAGCTTGCCATCCTTCTCTACGCGACCTACACGTACTGGTTTGCCGTTCTCAACTGGGTTGAGGTTAGAGATGTGGATAGGAGCCTCCTGTTTAACAATACCTCCTTGAGGATTTTTAGCATTAGGTTTGGTACTCTTAGATACCAAGTTAACACCTTCTACGATAGCACGTTGTTTCTCTACGAGCACCTCGAGCACACGGCCGGTTTTGCCCTTAGAAGCACCTGCGTTCACGTATACGGTATCACCTTTCTTAATATGTAATTTTGCCATATTTGTAGAATTTAGATGATTAGAGCACTTCAGGTGCTAATGAGATAATTTTCATGTTCGTTTGACGCAACTCGCGAGCCACAGGGCCGAAGATACGTGAACCACGGATCTCACCTGCGTTGTTTACGAGTACGCATGCGTTGTCATCAAAGCGGATGTAGCTACCATCTGGGCGGCGTACCTCTTTCTTCACGCGAACAACGATGGCACGTGTTACAGTACCGTCTTTGATATCAGAAGAAGGGATTACACCTTTAACTGCTACTACGATGGTGTCACCCAAGCTGGCGTAACGCTTTTTGGTTCCGCCAAGAACGCGGATGCACAATGCCTCTTTAGCACCAGAGTTATCCGCAACGATTAGTCTTGATTCTTGTTGTACCATATTACTTAGCCCTTTCTACAATTTGAGTTAAACGCCAACGAACAGTCTTGCTCAATGGACGAGTTTCCATGATACGTACAGTATCGCCGATACCGCACTCATTGTTCTCGTCGTGAGCATGGAACTTGCGAGTTTTATTGACAAACTTGCCATAAATAGGGTGTTTCTCTTTCCAGTGAACAGCAACTGTGATAGTCTTGTCCATCTTGTTGGAAACGACAATACCCTGACGCTCTTTTCTTAGATTTCTTGTTTCCATGTCAATTCGTTTTTTACTTTGTTAATTCTCTTTGACGAAGTTCGGTTGCAAGGCGAGCAATAGTCTTACGAGCCACCTTAATCTGCAACGGATTGTCAAGCGGAGAAATGCTGTGATTCAGTTTCATGCGAACGAGTGCCTCTTTCTCAGCAGCCAAACGCTCTTGGATCTCAGCAGTTGTTAATTCTTTAATTTCAGCTGTTTTCATAATCCTAATTATACATTTTGGGTTGGGTCGTAATCACGTCTTACGACAAATTTGGTTGTAATAGGAAGTTTTTGAGCTGCCAGGCGGAGTGCCTCTTTAGCTACCTCGTATGATACGCCGTCGATCTCGAAGATGATGCGTCCTGGAGCCAATGGAACTACGAAGCCCTCTGGAGCACCTTTACCTTTACCCATACGAACATCCAATGGTTTCTTGGTAATTGGTTTATCAGGGAAAACGCGGATCCATACTTGTCCTTGACGTTGCATATAGCGAGTTACTGCGATACGGGCTGCCTCGATTTGACGACCTGTCAACCAGATGGTACCAAGACTCTTGATACCGAATGAGCCAAATGCGAGCTCAGTACCACGCTGTGCATTGCCTTTGATGCGGCCTTTTTGGCAGCGGCGGAATTTAGTTTTCTTTGGTTGTAACATAACTGTTTTTAATCTACAAATCGGTTAAACATTATTGTTTTTTGTTTCTGCGGAAACCACCACGACGGTCATCACGACGGCGATCGCCACCACGACCATTCTCTTGCTTTTGTGTGAAGTTAGGAGCAAGATCTTTCTTGCCATAAACCTCACCACGGCAGATCCAAACCTTTACACCGATCATACCCACCTTGGTGAGAGCACCTGCGTGGCAATAGTCGATGTCAGCACGGAGAGTGTGCAATGGGGTACGACCCTCTTTGTACATCTCGCTACGTGCCATTTCAGCACCGTTAAGACGACCACTGAGTTGGATTTTGATACCCTCAGCGCCCATACGCATGGTAGAAGCGATAGCCATCTTCACAGCACGACGGTATGCGATCTTACCCTCGAGTTGGCGAGCGATCTTGTTAGCTACGATAGTAGCATCAAGTTCAGGACGCTTAACCTCGAAGATGTTGATTTGCACATCTTGCTTGGTGATTTTCTTCAATTCCTCTTTCAATTTGTCAACCTCTTGTCCACCTTTACCGATGATAAAACCAGGGCGAGCGGTGCACACAGTTACAGTTACAAGTTTAAGAGTACGCTCGATAACGATACGAGAAATACTAGCCTCAGCCAAACGGGCATTCAGGTACTTGCGGATTTTGGTATCCTCAAGAATTGTATCTCCGTAGTTCTTGCCGCCAAACCAGTTGGAATCCCAACCACGTACAATACCAAGGCGGTTTGCTATTGGATTAATTTTCTGTCCCATTTTGTTAATTACTTAGCTTCGTTAGTATTCTTAGTATCTACAAAAATAGTAACATGGTTAGAGCGTTTGCGGATACGATAACCGCGACCTTGAGGAGCGGTCAACAGACGTTTGAGCATCATACCGCCATCTACCATGATATTACTTACATACAGAGTCTCTTGGTCTGCTTTCTTACCGGTCTTAACTTCCCAGTTAGCGATAGCAGATTTCAAAAGTTTCTCGAGGGCACGCGATGCCTCTTTGGTAGAGAAATGCAACGCACCCAGTGCACGGTTCACTTCCATTCCACGAATCATATCGGCAACAAGGCGCATTTTGCGTGGAGATGTAGGAACGTTATTAAGCTTAGCAAAGTATTGGCTCTTGCGAGCTTCTTTCATTGCTTCAGCTGCATTATGTTTTCTAGCACCCATTTTGAATTCTAAAATTTAATTGTTGTTTGATTTGATTCTTGGATTAACGGTTACCCGAGTGACCACGGAATGTGCGGGTAGGAGCGAACTCGCCCAACTTGTGACCCACCATATTCTCGGTTACATACACAGGGATGAACTTGTTTCCATTATGAACTGCGATAGTATGACCTACGAAATCAGGAGAAATCATAGATGCACGGCTCCAAGTCTTAACAACATCTTTCTTGCCAGACTCATTCATAGCCAACACCTTCTTCTCCAACTTAACGTTGATAAATGGTCCTTTTTTCAATGAACGACTCATAATTTCTCTTAATTTAATAGGTTATTTCTTTCTTCTTTCAATAATGTATTGGTTGCTCAAGTTCTTTGGAGCACGTGTCTTGTAGCCCTTAGCTAACAAGCCCTTGCGTGAACGTGGGTGTCCACCTGATGCGCGGCCTTCACCACCACCCATTGGGTGATCTACTGGGTTCATTGCCACACCACGGTTGCGTGGACGACGTCCTAACCAACGGCTGCGACCAGCCTTACCACTCTTCTCCAATGCGTGGTCACTGTTACCAACCACACCTACAGTTGCTTTACAAGCTGAGAGCACTTTGCGGAGCTCGCCTGAAGGCAATTTGATGATTGCATATTTATCCTCGCGAGAAGACAATTGTGCAAACACACCTGCCGAGCGAACCATGCAAGCACCTTGACCTGGACGCAACTCGATGTTGTGGATCAAAGTACCAAGAGGCATGTTAGCCATTGGAAGAGCGTTACCAACTTCAGGAGCCACATCTGGACCTGAGATTACTGTTTGACCTACTTGCAAGCCGTTTGGTGCAAGAATGTAACGTTTTTCGCCATCAGCGTAGAACAAGAGTGCGATACGAGCCGAACGGTTTGGATCGTACTCAATAGTTTTAACTACTGCTGGTACACCATCTTTGTTACGTTTGAAGTCAATTACGCGATATTTCTGCTTGTGTCCACCACCGATGTAACGCATGGTCATTTTACCATTGTTGTTGCGACCACCAGTTTTGGTTTTACCGAACACAAGAGATTTCTCTGGTGCACTTGCGGTAATTGTGTCAAATGCGCCAATAATTTTGTGTCTTTGCCCCGGTGTAGAGGGTTTTAATTTACGTACAGCCATTTTTAGATATTGCTATAAAAATCAATTGTTTCACCTTCTTTCAATGTAACGATTGCTTTCTTGTAAGCTTGCTTAGCGCCACGGATCAAACCGCTCTTGGTGTAGCGTTGTTTGGTCTTTGGAGCTTGGATCAAAGTGTTTACATCAAGCACTTGTACATTGTACAATTCTTCTACTGCCTTCTTGATTTCTACCTTGTTGGCAGTACGAACTACCTGAAAACCATAACGGTTGAACTTTTCGCCTGCGGCGGTCATCTTCTCAGTGACGATTGGTTTTAAAATAATTGCCATAGTTGTAACCTCCTTATGCTAAAGTTGCCTCAATTGCTGCCAAAGCGCTCTCAACGAGAACTACAGCGCTTGAGTTCATGATTGCGTATGTATTCAGTTCATTAACAGTCACCACGTTGGTGCGCTCGATATTGCTAGCTGACTTGAGAACGTTGTAGTTATTCTCTGGCAACACGAACAATACCTTCTTACCAGCAACTTGCAAGTTGTTCATTACCTCGATCATAGCCTTGGTCTTTGGAGCCTCAAATTGCAAAGCGTCAACTACGACGATTTGACCGTTTTGAGCACGCAAAGAGAGTGCGCTGCGACGAGCCAATTGTTTAACTTTCTTGTTGAGTTTGAAACCATAGTCACGTGGAACTGGGCCAAAGATTGTACCACCACCTACGCGAACTGGAGATTTCAAATCACCTGGACGAGCACCGCCACCACCTTTTTGGCGACCGAGCTTACGTGTAGAGTGAGCATTCTCGCTACGCTCTTTTGATTTCGCTGTACCTTGACGATTGTTAGCCAAATATTGCTTTACATCCAAATAAATGGCGTGGTCGTTAGGCTCGATACCGAAGATAGCGTCATTGAGAACTACCTTCTTGCCGGTCTCTTTACCGGCCATATTCAAAATACTAAGTTCCATACCTCTTATTTGTTAATAACAACGATTGAATTTTTAGCACCTGGGATACTACCCTTGACCATGATCAAGTTGTACTCAGGAATAACTTTTAATACTACAAGGTTTTGTACAGTTACGCGATCTGTACCCATGTGGCCTGCCATGCGAGTTCCTGGGAATACGCGTGCTGGGTAAGCACATGCACCGATAGAACCTGGAGCACGCAAGCGGTCATCTTGACCGTGGGTAGATTGACCTACACCACCAAAGCCGTGACGCTTAACTACACCTTGGAAACCTTTACCTTTAGAAGTACCTACTACATCAACGTAAGAGTTCTCCTCAAACATCTCTACAGTCAAGGTATCTCCCAGTTTGACTTCTTGTTCGAATCCATCGAACTCGGCCAAGTGACGCATTGGTTGTACACCTGCAGCAGCGAAGTGACCTGCCTCTGCCTTGTTGGTGTGTTTCTCGCTCTTTGGCATGAAACCAACTTGTACAGCAGCATAGCCATCCTTCTCAACTGTCTTGAGTTGGGTAACAACGCAAGGACCAGCCTCAATCACGGTGCATGGGATATTTTTGCCATCAGCACCGAAAACGGATGTCATTCCGATTTTTTTACCTAATAATCCTGGCATTTTAGCTGTGATTAAAATTGTTAATAATTATTGTTCTCCACTCTCGCCCTCGGGATTCCGTGTCTTGCGACCTTGTCTATCCGCGGGAAGTGGTCGTTTTGTTTATCAAACTTTGATTTCTACTTCTACACCACTTGCAAGTTCGAGCTTCATCAATGCCTCTACAGTCTTTTGGTTAGATTGGTAGATGTCGATGAGACGCTTGTAGCTTGACAACTCAAATTGCTCACGGCTCTTCTTGTTAACGAAGGTTGAGCGGTTTACTGTGAAGATGCGCTTGTGAGTTGGCAATGGAATTGGACCACTTACTACTGCACCTGTTGCTTTTACGGTCTTCACAATTTTCTCAGCTGACTTGTCAACCAAATTGTGGTCGTAAGATTTGAGTTTAATACGAATTTTTTGACTCATTGTTTTGTTTGTTTTTAATGTTGTTTT
>ERZ808034.107-NODE-107-length-11519-cov-5.423790_pt1 | contig 11519 bp, 8 predicted proteins | sample MGYA00380188_ERZ808034 | MGnify/ENA primary metagenome ERZ808034 (study PRJEB31490, sample SAMN06133380) | cow dung metagenome | isolation source: M12 | host: cow | place: China: Chengdu | collected 2015-05 ...
AAATAAACTATCAAAAAAGGTATTTAACGTTGACGTAAAAGCGTGTGAACTCTATTCTCTTATTACCGACACTACTCTTAACGAACACCAAATGTTAATTATCTAAAAACCGAATAAAAATATAAAAGCACTAGTCATACTAGTGCTTTTTCTTTTTAGTTGTTATAACGTGACGCCTGTTTTATAAAAAGCAATCTCACGCATATCTTCGGTCTTTAACTTAACTTCGCCGTTTACAACTTTTACTAAAAATTCAAACAATTCTTGTTCGTTAAAATTAAATCCGTCAAAGTCTATCCAATTTGACTTTTTATCTTTGATAATTTGGTTAGTTGCTATCTTCATAGTTGGGACTGCAGTAGTGAAAGGTGTGCCACGGCCGGTGGTAAATAACACAATCTGGCAACCACTAGCGCATAGCGCTGTGCCAGCCACAAGGTCGTTCCCCGGTGCGTTCAATACGCTTACCCCGTTAACTTTCACTAAATCGCCGTATTCCAAAACATCGTTTATTGGGCTACTGCCAGCCTTTTCTATACAGCCGAGTGACTTTTCTTCTAAGGTAGTAATGCCACCCTTTTTATTCCCAGGGCTTGGGTTTTCATAAACGGGAAAACCATTGTCTTTGTAAAAGGCCTTGAAGTTTTGTATCATATTCTTATACGATTCAAAAACCTTTTGGCTTGAACACTTATTCATTAAAATATGTTCTGCACCGAACATTTCTGGGACTTCGGTTAATACTGCGCTACCCCCTCTTGCAACCACCATATCGGTCACTTTGCCTACTTTAGGGTTTGCCGTTATGCCAGAAAACCCGTCGGAACCACCACATTTTAACCCGATTGTAAGTTGGGAAAAATCAACTTCTTCCCTTTTAAGTAAACTTGCTTTTTTTATAAAACCTTTGACTATTTCTAGTCCGTAATTCACTTCGTCTTCAACTTCTTGGCAGTTAAAATACTCTATATTGTCTCTATTAAACGGCTTTAAATATTCTTTAATACCATTGAGTGAATTATTCTCACACCCTAGCCCGACAAATAAAACGAAACTTGCGTTAGGATTAAGCGCAATAGAACATAAAAGTTTTTTTATGTTTTCCCCATCGATACCGAGTTGAGAACAGCCGAACTGATGAGTAAACGCATACACGCCGTCAACGCTCCCCTCAATATATTGCTGTGCTAAATTTTCAATCTTTTTTACGACGTTATTGATACAGCCAACGGTTGGAATAATATAAATCTCATTTCTTATCCCTGCATTGCCAACCTTTCTTTTATAACCCTTAAAAGTAGCGCTAATCTTTTTTGGAACAACTAATTTGGGGTTATAAAAATATTCAGCGTCTTCATCTAAATGAGAAGATAGATTGTGGCTATGAACCCACTCGCCCTTTTTTACGTCGCAAGTGGCCCTACCGATAATCTCACCATATTTGATTATAAATTCGCCTTTTTTGATATCTTTTAAGGCGAGCTTGTGTCCTGCCGAAACCTTATCGCTATCGGTTAAACAAACGCTTACGTTATCCTTTTGGTTTATAACTATATTTTCTTTACTCATAATCCACTTATAATCTCTTCAACTTTTTCATAAAAGCCATTATACTCAGTAAGATTTTCGCCCCAAACACTCACGTCTTGCATAAACGCTTTTATATTGCCTTTATTCGCAAAATATTCTAGATATTGTTTATCGTCTTGAATCTGAATTTCTCTGTCTTGTAATTTATATAAATACTTACCGTCTTTTTGATAAATACCACTATATATTTTCATTAAACAAGCAAAACCATAAGTTAAATTTGGTGCAATTTGACCATTTTTTGCATAGTAATCTTTAAAGCTTGGTAAATTTCTAGCCTTCCATTTAGAAATACTATTTAACGAAATGCTAATTAGTTGATGGTTTAGGTATGGATTCATAAATCTATCAACAACGCTGTCTGCAAAAACCTTGGTCGCTTTAACGTTATCCGAAACGAAAGGTATAATTTCACTTTCCAAAGTTTGCTCTAAAAAAGTTTTAAGTTTTTCATCGACCATACAATCGTAAACGGTTATTGCGCCTGAAAGCAGACCAACAGGAACAATGTTAGTATGACTGCCGTTTAGCACTCTAACCTTTCTCTTTTTATAATAATTAATATCGTTTGTAAGAACAACGTCAATACCGTGAGTGCCTTCTTTAATATATTTAGCAATATCGCCTTTGTTTTCAACTGCCCAAAGCCCAAACGGTTCGCCTATTGAAACAAGTTCGTCTTTTTCACCAATAAGATTTTGTATGTAATCAATATCTTCTTGCGTTTTTGGAAAACCCGAAACAATTCTATCAACCAAGGTATTGCAGTAAAAGTTTTCATTATCGTTCCATACTTTAAACTCATCGGGTAGATTCCAAAGTTTAATATACTTATCAACGCATTTTTTAAGTTCGTCTGCGTTATTATCGATAAGTTCGACAGGCAACAAATAAACTCCTTCTAATCGGCAGTAAAACCTTTCAAGCAAAAATTTTGTGAGTTTTGCTGGATAAGTAATGCTTTCAAAATCGTCTATTTTATCGTTTTCGTTATAACAAATACCTGCTTCCGTTGTGTTTGAAACTATGATTTTTAATTCAGGGTCTTTTGCAAGCGCAAGGTAATCACTATAATTTTCAAATGGACAAATCACCTTTTTTAAAACGTTGATTTTTCTTACGGTTTCTACCGTTTTCCCGTTTACGCTTCCACGCAAAATTACGTAATATTTATTGTCTTGCTTTTTAAACTTTTCAAGACTTCCAAAAGGTATTGGTTTAACAACGTTTACGCTATAATTAAACCCTTCTTCATTGAGATTATCAAAATAATAATCAACGAAAGTCCTTAAAAAATTCCCCTCTCCATATTGCATTACTTTAATCATAATTTAGCTCCCGTTTTTTGTTTTATTATAACATTTATCACTTAAATTTTCTATACTTGTATTGTCAATTTTTGTGAGCACTTAAAAATATATATGTAAAATCCCCATAATTAGCAATTTAATTATGTATAATAAATCTAGTATAAAACGGGTCGGTAAAATTTAGTAAAATTTTTATATTTTAACCATTTTTTCGTTGATGAAAAAATCTACTTCATCGTTAATCGTTTGTTCGATAGGGCGTGGATTATAGCCGAATTCACGTTTAACCTTTTCTAGAGAAAAATTAGCGTCTTTTTTCAATACGCTTAAAGCAGAAGCCGTGTATAGTAGCCTTTTTTTAGTAATTTTAGACCATAACGTTAAAAACGGCAGTCCTACGTATGCAAGCCATAATGGAACGGTTATTAACTTTTTTAATGATAGTTTTTTTCTAACCACTTCTAAAATATCGTTAATTTTGTCAGGTTTATTTGCAAAGATATAACCTTCGCCTTTTTTGGATTTAGTAATGATGTTTTCTAGCACGTTAGCCACGTCTCTTATATCAAAATCATTATAGCCACCGTTAACTGAGGCAGGTAATTTCCCCTCTATATAATCAATCATCATTTGTGCCATATGCCCTTTAGTGTAATCACCCGGACCTATGACACTGGCGAATAATAAAATCGATGCGTTAAGTCCGTGTTGAACACAGGCATCGTAAACGATTTTATCTGCCATACTTTTAGTCATAGAATATCCCTTTCTAGCTTTTGATGGATTAGGTATATACTTATAATGGTCGTCGCGAACGTTAAACCCGTCGGGCAATGCATCAGTCGAAGAAATTTGTATTAGTTTTTTGACTTTTTTTGCTATACAATTTGAAACGACGTTTTTAGTGCCGTCAACGGTGACAGACATCATCAACTCGTTCGAGCATTCACCTATAGAAACCTTTGCAACCGTATGGATAACCACCGTGTTTTCATCTGCAAACGAAAAGAGTTTATCTACGTCTTCCTTTTTAGAAATATCGCCGTAAACAACTTGAAAATTAGTAGAACCAAAAATTTTTTCAACCTTTTTTTCGCTACGTGCAAAGCCTACGACCTTAACACCATCGCTAAGTAATTTTTTAGTGAACACGTTGCCGACAAACCCTGTGCAACCCGTGACGATATAATTGAAATTTTTATACATACTTCACCTACTCTTATTTGCTTATCATTATAACACCATTACTTCTTGTTTGCAATAATATATTTGATTTACTCTATCTAATCTTTAGCATTAAGATAAAATAGGTCTTAAAAATTACAAAGAAAAAGCATCACTCCAATTAGCAGTGATGCTTTAACGTTAAACTTCATATTTTTCATAAAGGTCGTCAAGCATTTTCCAAAAATCCTCAACGTTGAGTTTCTCCCACCCTCTTGATGTGAATTTTATTTCCCTTCTCCATTTCTTTAGCGTGTCTTTATACGGGCCGTCTCCGTCGAGTGATACAATGTTAAATTTTTCACACCCCTTTTCCATTCTGTCAACTAATTCCAATGCTTTTTCTTTAGGGAAGAAATTGATAGACCTAGCTTCATCATATATGGTAAGTTCTTTTACAAAATATTCAAGCTGAATATATATTGCTAGCAACCTTTCTGCTTCAACCCTGTCTTTTAACTGCTCCTTAAACTCAGCCGAAAAGTCACTGCTTTCTATAGCTTGGTCTGCTTGGTCAAACATAAGTGAAATGTCATATGCAACGTTTAAATCCCAAATACCATCATAATTAACGTCTCTACCACACATACCCGAGTGATATTCTCGACCCGTAAGATATTTATGGCGTGCCCTAACCTTTTGCATATGCGCCATTAGGTAATCAAACGCCTTTTTCATATATGGCGCTGCGCATTTATAATATCCGTTCATAAATTCATCAATCAAGCAATCAGTATCTTGATTTACGTTCCACTCAAGCTGAGTAAGAACGTATAGATGTAATTTTTGGAATGAAATCGATTGACGAACACCATTATTTTCGACAAACAAATATTCTATGCCATACTCTTGGAACTTCTTTATATTTTCTTTAAAAGTGTATATACCGTCGGCAAATTCAAACGAACGTCTAAACGAGCCGTAATACAACCATATTGCAAATCTTTTACAAGCCTTATTCCATTGTTCAAAGCAACGAAGATGGAATTTGTTTGCAGGGTCGGTAATTGGTCGATTGTGTTCCCTTGCTCCACAAGGTGCAAACATTACGAAAACGTTAGGCTCTGCAACGACTGTAGGCACGATTTCATCTCCCACACGCTTAACAGGTGGAATTAAACTGGTAGTAGTAGAGTATGCAAACATACCTATATTAATTACACGGTCAGGACAATTTTCTTTACGCCACTTTTCAACCCTACGAGCCATATCGTTTGTAAAATCTAGGTGTAGTCCACCCGGTTTTAACTCACTTACAAGTTTAGCACATTTTGGGCAATCACACATGTCGGCAATATCTTCATGCCCTAGTATGAAATACGTTTGATTGTAGTATTGCTTTAATATTCCTATCAAATTGTTGAAAAACTCATCACGCATTTGCATATTTGATAAGCAAAGTTGAGTTTTCGCTTTATTATACCACTCTGGATGGTCTTTGTAATACTTATCTACCGGCATGATTTTCATATGGTTGTGGCAGGAATAATATATATCGTCCCACGCACCCCAAAACGGAGTCCCGTCTGCACGAAAACCATAGTGAGCGTATGCTTTTAGTCCGGTTGCATATTTATAATCACTTCTTGCATAGCCGAATCCTGAAGTTCGGTTTGGAACGGTAGGTGTGTATTCATAGTCGATACCCGAAAGGTCTAGCAAATCTTTTTTATCAAAGTCAACTTGGTCGATTGCATAAAATTTGTAATTTATCGCCTTCTCTAGAAAAACTTGAACTGCCCAGATAACGTCGCTTATTCCATCGCCATATATGTAAAGATTGCCTTGGTCTTCTTTAATGGCAATACCACCAGGGCCGAATTTATTGATAAAACTCTTTTCTTTGAGTTTTTTAGTATTTCCAATAGAAATAAAGTTCCCTTTTTTTATCGAATTTTCATTTACTACACAAATATCTATACCCGTGCTCTTTGAAAAATACTCAACGAAAATGTCGCTTGCAATTTTTTCAAAATTAGTAGGATTTTCCGGTAAAACTACAACGTAGTCAGTTGAATCGTTTTTTGCGATTATACAACTCATAATTATTTCCTTTTAATACTAAAATCCATTAAAATAATTTGTTTGCACTAATGATAATATAAACTGACTACAATGTCAATTAGTTTTTTAATTTTTTCTTCTTCTATCAAAGCAATTTTCTCTATATTCAAGAGTCCCTTTATTAACATAACAAAAAACACTACCGACAAAAGTCGATAGTGTTTTCTGGCACACCATAAGGGACTCGAACCCCTAACCTTTGCGTCCGTAGCGCAACGCTCTATCCAATTGAGCTAATGGTGCATATTTATTAAGTTGTTTATTACTTATCGTTAATATTTAACCATATAATACGCAAGCTTTCTAAATGCTTACATATTATATGATAAATATTTTCGTTTGTCAAACATTTACAAAATATATTAAAAGTTATTTTTGTAAAACTGCTTTAATACGTCTTACACCAGCAGAAGAACTTTCTTCCTTTTTGATGATAAACTTGCCTAAGTCACCCGTGTTCTTAGCGTGTGGGCCACCACAAATCTGTTTGTCAACGCCTTTTATGGTATAAATAGAAACGATTTGGTCGTCACTTTCTGCATTGAACACACCGTAAGCACCTTCACTAACGGCTTGTTTATAAGGTAATTCTTCTCTAACAACGTCGATTTTTTTATCAATAACGTCGTTGACAAAGTCTTGCAACCTACTGATTTCTTCTTCTGTCATCTTATGGTCTAAATTAAAGTCAAAACGCAATCTTTCTTCGGTGATATTAGACCCTTTTTGTTCGGTATTAGTTCCAAACATTTGGCGAAGCCCTGCAAGCATAATGTGTGTAGCCGTGTGATAATTAGTAGTCGCTTCCGTTCTTTCCGTCAAACCACCCTTTGCACTTTGCGCTTGTGCTTTAGATAATTCTTGGTGTGCCTTAAACGCTTCCTTAAACCCTTCTTCATCAACGGTTAAGCCCCTTTCCGTAGCAAGTTCTATCGTTAGTTCTAGTGGGAAACCGAAAGTATCGTAAAGCCTAAACGCTTGTTTACCGGAAATCATCGTCTCTTCAACGTAATTTGGGTCTTTTTCCTTCATAAACGCATTTTTTCTTTCAATACCGATAAGACACTTTTCAAATTCCTTTATACCGGCGTTAAGCGTCGCTTCAAACTTTTTAATTTCTTTAGTAATTTCGTCTAAAATATAATCTTCTTTTTCTACTAAAAGTGGATATGCCTCGCCATAGATTTTTTCAATGAATATTTTAGCAACTTCAAGCATTTCAGTCGCTTCAATACCTAAGTTTTTAGTATATCTAATAGCACGGCGAAGAAGCCTTCTCAAAATATACCCTGCACCAGTATTAGAAGGCGTAATGCCATTTCTGTCACCTATAAGCATAACGGCAGTTCTAGTGTGGTCGGCAATTACTCTCATTGCCTTAGTATCTGCTTCACTATCACCGTAAGGGCGATTTGAAACCTTTTCTAAATGGCGAATAGTATCGATAAATAAATCGGTCATATACCCGTCGGTAAGCCCGTTCAAAAACAACAACAACCTATCAAGACCAAAACCGGTATCTACGTTTTTATTTTCCAATTCTTCATACTTGCCGTCTTCTAACTTTTTATATTGCATATAAACGTCGTTGCCGATTTCAACGTATCTACCACAATCGCAGTTAACGTCACAAGTAGAAGAACATTTATTATCGTGGCGTGGATAAAACCACTCGTTATCAGGGCCACAAGGCGTGCCAACCGTTCCTTCTAATTCCCACCAATTGTTAGATTTATCTAAGAAGAAAATGTTTTCTTCCTTTATGCCCAATTCTTTTAGGTATTCTGCCGTTTCGTTGTCTCTTGGAACAGCGTCGTTTCCTTGAAAGACGGTAGAACAAATCTTATTTTTGTCAAACCCGAACACTTCGGTTAAAAGTTCAAAAGACCATTTTGTCTTTTCCTTTTTAAAGTAGTCGCCAAGGCTCCAATTCCCCATCATTTCAAAAAAGGTGAAATGCGTAGCATCGCCAACCGAATCGATATCGACTGTTCTAACGCAACCTTGAACGTTGCATAGTCTCGTTCCGTTAGGGTGCTTTTTACCAAGAAGGTAAGGCATTAAAGGTTGCATGCCTGCAACGTTAAACATAACTCCGGTAGTCCCGTCGCCAATAAGCGAAACTGCGCCGATATCAACGTGTCCACGTTGTGTATAAAAATCTATCCATTTTTTTCTTAATTCTTTAGATGTAATCATAATCCGTCTCTTTTTTATTATTTCTTTAATAAAGTATAACCTTCTTTACTGTCTTTTACTATATAGCCCATCTGAGCAAGTAAATCCCTTAATTCATCTGATTTTGCCCAGTCCTTATTAACTCTAGCAGTCCACCTTTGGTCTGCAATCGCACGGACTTCGCTAGGAATTTCATCTTTTTTCTTATCATCGACCTTTTTAATAAACTCGTCAGTTTCAGTAGTAAATAAACCGATTAAAGAATAAACCTTCTTGATTTCAGCAACCATACGCGCGCACTCGCTATCCTGTGCGTTGTAAAGCGTTTTAATCTTCTTAAAATAGCCGTAGAGATTACTAATTGCAAGCGCCGTATTAAAGTCGTCGTCCATAGCCTTATTAAACTCTGCATCGATTTGACCTTGCGTAGCGTCTACCTTACCAAATTTATCTTCTACGTTTTTAATAATCTTGTAAAAATCGTAAAGGTGCGATTGACTATCTGAAAATAAATTGTCCGTAATATTAATATCGCCCCTGTAATTTGTCTGAAGCAGTGCAAACTTAATAACTTCTGGCGAAAACTCGTCTAATAAATCCTTTAAGAACAAGCTGTTTCCTAACGACTTACTCATCTTTTGCCCGTTAACTTTAATTAGTCCGTTATGAATCCAGAATTTAGCGAATTGTTTACCCGTAAGCGCTTCTGTCTGAGCAATTTCATTTTCGTGGTGAGGGAAAATCAAATCTCTGCCACCACCGTGAATATCAATACACTCACCAAATGCTTTTTTATTCATAGTAGAACACTCTATGTGCCAACCCGGTCTTCCTTCACCCCAAGGAGACGTCCAACTAGGTTCGCCTTCTTTTGCAGATTTCCAAAGAGCAAAATCAAGTGGATTTTTCTTCATTTCGTCATTATCGACTCTGACGCCGTTTTTAGCATCGTCTAAATTTCTATGCGAAAGTTTACCATACCCACTAAACGAATCAACTGAAAAATACACGTCGCCCTTTTCGGTAGCGTATGCGTGCCCTTTGTCAATAAGCGCTTGAACGAAATTAATAATATCGTCGATACTCTCGGTCGCTTTAAGCCAGATATTAGGTTCATCAACGTTTAATCTTTTCATTTGCTCGTCGATATTATCAATCATTTGCTTAGCGTAAACGTCTGCTGGAATACCCGTTTCATTTGATTTTGCGATAATTTTATCATCAACGTCGGTATAATTTCTAGCATAAGTCACGTCATAACCGATTTTTTCTAAATACTTACGAATAATGTCGTAAATTAAAGCTTGGTAAGCATGGCCGATATGCGCTTCACCCGAAACGGTAATACCACACGCATACATATTAACCTTACCTTCGTTCGTTGGTATAAATTCTTGCTTTTTACCAGTTAAAGTGTTATAAATTTTCATATTCGTCTCTTAATTCGTCTCTTAATATATTTTATTTCTCGTCTTTTTTGTCTAACTTATTTAACCTTTCTTCAAGCGAAAAGAGTTTTTCTCTCAAATGACAAATCTCCTCGTGAAGTGGGTCGCCCTTTTCTTGTTGTAAGTCGTTGGTCTTTTCGCCGTTAATTCTAACCACGACACCTGGCACGCCAACCACCGTCGCATAAGCAGGAACTTCCTTCAATACTACTGCGCCTGCGCCGATTTTTGCATACTCACCAACGGTGAATCCACCCAAAATTTTTGCGCCTGCGCTTATCATAGCGCCCTTTTTTATTGTAGGGTGTCGTTTGCCCTTTTCCTTACCCGTTCCACCGAGCGTGACGCCTTGATAAATTACTACGTCTTCTTCAATTTCTGCCGTTTCGCCAATTACGACGCCTGTTCCGTGGTCGATAAACACACCACCTGCAATCTTGGCTGCAGGGTGAATTTCAATCCCTGTCCAAAACTTACCCCATTGACTGACCAGTCTTGCTATTAATTTTAATTTTATTTTGTAGAAAAAATGCGCAACCCTATGCCACGAAAGTGCCTTAACACCTGAATAAGTAAGCCAAATTTCAAACTTACTTCTTGCAGCAGGGTCGTATTTTTTAGCCGCATTTATATCTTTTCGCAAATTTTTAAAAAACATAATTACCCTTTACAAATTATATTAACATAATTATTTAACTTTTTCAAACAAAACGCCTGCCATTTAATAAACTTTAATACCTTTTTGCTCGATTTGTGTTTTGAGTTCTTTAGAAAACTTACTATCCGTGACCATACAATCTACGTCACAAAGCGTGCAAAACGTGTAAGGCGTTTTTTTATTGACCTTTGAAGTATCTAAAAGCATAATTACTTGGTCGGCTTTTTTGATAACTTCCATCTTAACTTGCGCTTCAGATTGGTCGCCACACGTGAACGCACCCGTTTCTTTAATAAAACCGGTGGCAGTCATTATCGCCGTTTGAATATTTACGCTTCTTACGTGTTCTAAACAGGTTTCCCCAACCGTGATAAAATTTCTCTTTCTAATATCACCACCTAAAAGTGCAACCGTTGGCATAATCTTATGCAGTGCCGTTTCAGCCACCACAACCGAATTAGTCAAGATATAATATTTTTCATCAGGCAATGCCCTAGCAAAATAGGTTGTGGTCGAGCCACCGTCAATAAAAATACAACTGCCCCTAGAAATAAGCCCTATTGCTTTTTCTGCAATCTCTAACTTCTCGTCAGCGTTAAAGCCAATACGCTTAGAAACTTCACTATCAGACGTTCTCATAACGCTATCGATACTCATAGCGCCACCCGTCACCCTTAAAATCTCGTTATTTTTCTCTAAACGCTCTAAATCACGGCGCAGAGTCATCTCTGAAACGTCAGGGAAAGCACACGCAAGTTCTTTAATCGTGACTTTGCCTGTCTTATTGATAAATTCTTTAATGTTAAACAACCTATCTTTCATAATTTCATCCTATAGTTAACTTTATTAACATGTATATTTTTTGAACCATTTACGAGGATGTAAAATTGTGATCAAGGATACTGAATTTGTTCTCAAATTGCTGCGGGAGTACGGCATGGCTGATGCCGCGCAGATCCTTGCCGCGCGCAATGCGGCATTGGAATCCGGAAGCGATGATGCGGTCGAAGAGTTAGGCAAGGCCGGTGTCGTTGATGCGGAAGAACT
>ERZ808034.108-NODE-108-length-11505-cov-6.062128_pt1 | contig 11505 bp, 12 predicted proteins | sample MGYA00380188_ERZ808034 | MGnify/ENA primary metagenome ERZ808034 (study PRJEB31490, sample SAMN06133380) | cow dung metagenome | isolation source: M12 | host: cow | place: China: Chengdu | collected 2015-05 ...
GCAAGACTGGTGGCAGTGGTTGGATTGGGACCAGCGAAGGCTTTGTGTTATTAGTAAACCTCAGCATAGTTTTCGCGCAAGGTTAAATAGTAAGTATCACTTAAAATTGAAACGAATATGAAAAAGTACGAGATTGACGCGCTCATCAACGAGCAGCAGACTATCATCCTCGACCGTGAGGGTAAACTGACCAGTACCGACTACATCGCCGCAAAGATTGCGGAGGGTAAGGCTACCAAGAGCGAGTATGCCGAAAAGATTGCCCAGCGTCAGCAGTGGCGCGACGACATCAATGCAGCAAAAGACGAGATTGAACGTCTGGAGGCTCTGGAACCCGATCCTGAAGAAAAACCCGAAATGGAATCCTAAAGAAATTTAATATCTGCTGTGTGTTATTAAAAATATATAACATTCAGCCGATATTTCTTGCAAATTTCGTAATTTTGGGGACTGAAAGGGGTGCAAGTTCATTAAGCACGCTCTGCACGAAAGAAAACCCGACCACCGTGGCCGGGCTTTTTTGTTGTTTAGAAATCGTAATGATCTTCTCCATCCCAGTCAGCGTGAATCAGGAACGAGAAGTCAGACTGGGTGAACACACCGTCTCCCTCTTCGAAGAACGGGCCGGTGTACGTCGTGATGCGGTTGCGAGTGACGGGAATAGCATCGAACACACGGCGGCGGATGACGGTGCCATCGCTGTCAAGACCAGAGCACGTCATTTTAATGTTGCACGATGCAGCCATATACGGAAACGTAAACGCCTGGTAAATCTGTATGCCGTTGGTAGTTCGTTTCTCCGACTGCGATGACTTGGTGATGCCTTCCAGCGTCGTGGGGTTGAAGTTGGCAGAACCGCCCGTGTACTCCATCAGAAAGTGTGAGAAGTTGGCGGGAAATTCCGTATCCTTCAGGCAGAATTGAATCATGGCCCCGGCTCGGTACATGTCGAGGTCGTATTGCTGCGCGTCGCCACTCACCACAATCTGCGAACAATGGCAGAATGTGTCCGTGAGTTTCTCACCATCGCTGGCGGTGAATTGCACCACTTCCGGCGACTTGATGGTGGCAGAGTTGTGGCTGGAGTGCCCCACCGCCACGACGGTATAGGTGCCAGCCGTCAGTTTCAGCGACAGCGTACCCCAGTCGTCATCGTCAGCCGTCTGCGTCTTCACCTTATCGAACACCCGCTCACCATCCTCATCGAACAGCATAATGTTGAGCTTCGAGAAATAGTTGGTCGAGAGGGCCCGCGTCTTCGCGTCGGCGTTGGTCATCGAGAAATGCAGCGTGACGTTGTTTTCACTATTGCGATATTCGGGTTCAATGGCTCTTTCGCAGGAGAAGAATGTCGCCACTATCAGCGTTATAACGGTATAACGGAATGATGTAATAACGTCTTTAGAAATCAACTGTTTCATATTCATTCCAATCGTTAACGGTGAAACTTGAATTAAACTGGCTATCAACGAAGAACGCACCGCGATAGTTCGTTTTGTAACCATTCCTGAGCGGAACGTCCGCGAACGTCCGCGTTTGCACTTCCTGGTCATTCTCGTCCAGGGCTTCGACGGTGACGGTGTGCAGCGTCTGAGTGTCGGTGGTGATGGCATAGATATTAAATATGCTGGACGTGCCGCCATAGTTAATCGTCGAAACGCGATCAATGCCGTGCGTGGCTCCCGTCGTGACGTTCCAACGGTCGAAGACACTGGCGATGGTGAAGCGAAACTTCACGGCACTCGTTGGAATATCATCGGTAATCTCCAGCCGGAAGTCCGCAACGATGCGCGTCATCAGACATGACAGGTTAGTGGTGGTTGCAGGCGAGAACGTGGTGCTGTAGAACATCGAATGTGTCGTCTTGTCATCCGTAAACGAGATAACCCCATCGCTCAATGTTGCCCCGTCCGCTTTATGACCAACCGCATACAGTGTGTACGTCTTCGAGCGGTCCAGCGTGGCGGTGATGGTGCCAAAGTCTGCGTCGCTGTTCGTCTGTTGCAAGGCGATTACGTCGTCTCCATTCACCAGCCACACATTTAGATGCGTCACCACGTCGGCTATTGACACTGAGGTTCGCGTCATTGGACTCACATCGTAAGGACTGAAGGTCAAAGCCACATCCGTCGATTCCGATACCAGCCGTTCATCGCTTTCAGATGAACAGCCCACACACATTGCTGCCATTGCAGCCCAGAAAAACACAAATTTCCGTTTCATAGTTTTATTGTTTTTTAGTTAGACAAAAGGGGAAAGTTCCCCGACATTTCCATTCAGTCGTCTCACTTACTTAACGGGTTGCACGAACCTTCGCGCAGTCGGGGAACTTGATACCCTTTTGCGTCGATTCGCAGTAAACCCATAAGTGAGACGGGTGCAAATGTAGAAAATTTATTTGAAACGTGCAAGGATTTTCTAAATTTTCTTCACGATAGTAAACCCTCGCACGGGTTTCAGACGGTTTGTATATGGCACAAGACGCTATCACAGTAACCGGCATCGAACAGTATCAGGAGGCACTGAAGAAGATGCAAACCGACAACCCTGCTACCAAGAAGGCGTTGCAGGCCATCATTCGTCGTGCCATCAGTGCAGCACGAAAGCGTGTTATCACAGACGCAAAGGATGTATTGGAGAACGACCCTCGAAATGCTTACAAGGCCGTTCGCAATTCGGTGTATAAACAGATACTCGGCGGACAAATCAACATCCTGAGCAGTCGCAAGCGTGGCGCACCGACGCGCTATCAAAAGCCACGAAAAGAACGTGAGGAAAATGCCCGTGGTGGCAACCGCCGTCCACGTAGCGAGCGCACCATGCAGATTGATAGTTACGAAGGCGTCGATCGTGGTTTTGTACTACGCTTCCAAAATGCGGGAACCGTAGAACGTGAAACGCGATTCGGTAAGCGCGGCTCACTATCCGCCCGCCATTGGTTTGGACGCTCATCAGCCTTCCAACTCGACACAGCAGCCAGCGAGGTTGCCGCAGAGATAGAGCGCATGTTGCAACAGGAATTTAATCAGATGTAATATATGGCAAAAGACGTTATAACCAGGTTTAAACTGGAAACCACCGCATACGATAGTCAGCTGAAGAACGCTGCCAAGGGTCTGTCTGACTTCGCAAAGACTGCCACTAATGCAGGCAGCGAGTTTGGTAAGTTCACACAGAAGAATGTGGAAGCCGCCAAATCGCTCGGAACGATGGCTACAAGTTCCACTAACGCCACCGCAAAGACAAAGGAGTTGGTCGGTGCCTACAACGATTTAGCGCGTACCTATAATTTGCTAACCAAAGAACAGCAGCAATCGGACTTCGGAAAGGCTATGGCCGAATCGTTGGAGAAGTTGCAGCAGCGCATCCGCGAGACCAAACAGGAAATGCAAGGTCTTGGAGATGCTACGGGCAAGATGGGTAGCGGTGGCGGTGGTCTGAACAGTCTGATAGGTGGTATATCCGGCAAGCTGGGCATATCGCCACAGATGTTCACGGGACTTGGTGCTGGTATTGCTGCATTCGGAGCACTGAAGGAGGCTATCGGTGGGAACATCGAAACCGCAAAAGGCTTCGAGAAATCCATGTCGCAGTTGTCGTCATTGACCGGCATGGTTGGCAGCGACCTCGAAAAACTAAAAGGCTATGCCATTGAGTTAGGTTCCAGCACTACGCTATCGGCATCGCAGGTGGCTGACGCTTTCAAGATGATTGGTTCGCAACAGCCACAGCTGCTTTCAAGTGGTGAGGCGTTGAAGGCCGTCACCAAGAACGCCATCACATTGGCCGAGGCAGCTGGCATCGAATTGTCTGACGCTGCCAAGACGCTTTCGGTGTCTATCAACCAAATGGGCGGCGACTCAAACAATGCTGAGCGATATATCAACGTGCTTGCCGCTGCCGCTCAGAAGGGTGCTGGTGACATCGTTTGGTTGGGCGAGGCCATCACCAAGTCTGGAACCACCGCCAAGGCCGTCGGTACTGACTACGAGGAACTGGTGGCAAACCTCGAACAGTTAGCAAAGGCCGGATATGATGCAAGTACGGCAGGGACGGCCCTTCGCTCCATCATCATGAACTTGGAGAAGCAGGCAAACCAGCAATACAAGCCATCGGTTGTCGGACTTACGGAAGCCTTCAAGAACCTTGGAGAAGCAAACCTGACGCTGACAGAGTACCAGGGCATAGCCGGTAAGATGTTCGCAGCCCAAGCCAAGGCACTCGCAGATGCTGCTGCCGAGGCCAAAAACATGAAGGAAGAAATCACCGGCACAAATATCGCCGAGGAGCAGGCCAAGACCAATACCGACAACCTCGACGGAGCGTTGAAGTCGCTGGCATCAGCTTGGGAAGGTCTAAACCTTCACATCAACGACAGTAACGGATTCCTTCGTACCTGCGTTGATTGGCTGAAGGATGTCGTCGTGTGGGCCGACCAGGCATTCACAGCAGCAGGACGTGCTCAGAAGAAGCTATTAGAGATGCAAGGCGGTACTGGTGGTAGCAGCAGTCCAACGAAGGTTGACAAGCAAATATCCATGCTTGGCAATGGGCAGTCGCCAAAGGCTGAGCAGACCTACAACAAGCAGGTCGAGAACTACAACCGATACATCAACGAGCGTAGGAACTACTTCATTAAATTACAGCAATGGCTAAACAGTCAGGATGAAGGTGTGCGTCAGGAGGTGTTGAACATGCAAAAGAAGTTCGGCACCGCCAATAAGACGGAAATCCAAGATCAGATGAACGCGGCCATCTCTATGCTCAATGAGTATAAGACCCGCTCCGAACAGATTCTCCATCCAAAGACAACGACAACCGGCACAACAGACCCAACAGGAGGAGGCGGTAGTGGTTCTGGTTCGAATAAAACGAAGACCACCAAGGCCGACAAGGAAGCCGAGCAGACTGCGAGAATGTTAGCGGAGTTGCGCAAGCAGGAGGCGAAGGCGACGAAGGAAATAGCCGACGCGAGGGCTCGTGAACACAGGACGGAAACGACGGGCACGAGCGGATTCAACGAGCAGAATATTGCGAACTGGACCGCGATGATGAAAGATCAGTTGAGCAAAGCGGACTTCGGCTCGGTGGTTTATAACAACATCGAGGAGAACATGCGCGACATGACCACGATTACCGACCTGACGAAAGAGGCTCTGAAGCGTGGACTTAACCCTGAATCGCTCGGACTGACGGATATGTTCGAGACGGCGTTTGACGGAATCGACGTGCCAGACCAAGCCATACAAGGCATTATCGACAAGATAAATGCTATGTTTAAGGACAATCCAATAAAGATTGACGTAAAGACGGGGAAGGTTGAAACTGGCAATATTGCCAAGGACGGCAAAGAGGTGGCAAAAAACTGGCAGGGTGCTGCAAGTGCCATCAGCTACGTCGGCTCTGCCATGAGTCAGATAGAAGACCCAGCGGCTAAAGTGATGGGAACGATAGCGCAAGCCATTGCTACCATTGCGCTAACCTACGCAAAATCTTTGGAGGGAACATTCACGCCTTGGGATTGGATAGCTGGTGCAGCCGCAGGTCTCGCACAGATGACCGCAGTTATTTCCGCTATTCATTCATCAACGGGATATGCAGAAGGCGGTATGATTAAAGGCAACAGCTATAGTGGTGACAACCTGATGGCGCAAGGACCAAACGGGCAACTTATCGGTCTGAATGCTGGCGAGATCGTGCTTAACAGGGCGCAGGCTGGCGTCATTGCCGGTGCTTTGCAGGGCGGTGGGCAGACGGTGCGCGTGGTTGGTAAGCTGAGCGGCGAGAGTATCTTTATCTGTGCCGAGAACTGGGCTAAACGAACGGGAAAAGGTGAGTTCGTGACGTGGCGATAATGAAAAATGTAAAAATGTAAAAATTAAAAAATGCAATAATATGGGCATCATTCACGGAAAGGATATTAAGATAATGAGCGGCGGCGGGGCTCTGATAGCCTGCGCCAAGTCGTGCACAATCCACCGCCATGCGGACGCTATCGAAGTGGCCAGTTCAACGGACGGCACGAGCAAACACTACATTGCCGGACGCAAGGAATGGTCAGTAGACCTGGCATACTTCGTCAGCACGGACGGTGTATCGCTCGTTGAAGGCCAGACGTACAGCATCAGCGTGGTCGTAGGCAGTGCTGCCACATGGACCGGTGATGTGCTGTGTACCGACTGTGATGTGTCAGCCCCGATGAACAACCTATCGCAAGGAACCATTAAACTGCTGGGCAACGGTCCGCTAAGCACTGGGACATAGTTTTCATTCATAGACGATTAGTATATTATATTGAATGTGTTTTTCATGGTATTAGTAGTAATTTACATGTTGGGAAAGGGCTCGCGGGGATGCGGGCCTTTTCTGTTTTTGGCAGTAAACCCCTGCGAGGTTTGCGCCAGATAAGAAAAGACGAATTATGGGATATTCATCAGGATTTTTGAGACATATCATCAAGGTGCAGAACCGCAAGGCGGCGGTGCAATCGAAGTTCGGTATCGACTCGAACGGGCCGGAGTACGAGGACATCGTTTGCTTACACGCCAACGTCGGTTGGAAGAAGGGACTGGGCGGACTACATGAAGGTGCGCTCGACGTGTATGGTGTCGTCGAAGTGCGTGTGCGCTGGACGAACCAGTTAAACGAGCGCAGCCGAATTGTCTATGAAGGCCGCACGTATCAGATCATCCCCGAGACGTTCCATCCCGACCGCCAGGACAACACGATTCAGTTCTTGGCACAGGTGATTATCAACGATAAGACTCCGGCGCCGCCTACTCCGGCACCTGAGCCAGAGCCGGACAGTACGACTACTCATTAAAGAAAATAGGAACTATGGCAAAGAAAGAAACAACAACCAAGAAAAAGACGACGGCCAAAAAGACGAAGGTGATGAACGGCGACCCTGCCGTGCTGACACCATCGGAAGAGAAGAATGCCGCAAAGCTGCCACCGATGCCGAAAGGCGACAGGGTGGTGGCGATGATTCATTTCAACACGCCAGAGATTACCGAGGCGGCAGTGAAGAGTATCAGGAAGCACGGGGGAGAGCGGTACGAGATTGTTATATTCGACAATTCGGCTGACTCGACCACGACGCTGGGCACGAACAAGGCACGTCCATTCACGGCGAAGCTGCCGGGGGTGACGGTCATTGACAACACGAAGGGACAAGTAATCGACTTCGATAAGTTCCTCGCGGAGTACCCCGACCGCGAGCCGTATTGGGCAATGCTGTCGAACTTTGGGAGCGCGAAGCACATCCGCACGGTGCAGGAACTTTGGCGGCTGATTCCGCAGGGATTTGTGCTGCTGGAAGGTGACGCGATTCTGACGAAGCCGATAGACTGGATGTGGCGCGAGGAGTTTGCCACCGTCGGAAAGATTCAATGGCATACCAACAATCCGATAGACATCCCGAGATACTATCCGTTCCTGCTCTATATGAACGTGCCGAAACTGGTGGCAAAGGGCGTGTCGTTCTTTGACCCAAAGAGATGTTGGGCACTCCAAAAGGGAGAGATGGCACGCGGTAACTGGTATGACACAGCGGCCTCACTCTTAGAGGATGTCATCAACGGCAAGCCTGAGTTGGTGGGTTGGAACGTGAAGGAACTCGACACGTATTTCTTGCACTATCACGGCGGCTCGTGGCGACAGTGTGACGTGGAGAATCAGAAGCGATGGTTGAAGTTGAACGAAAGACACTGGAAACTATGACTACCATCTGGACGACATACCACAAGCCGGAGCAGTTAAAGGAATATCACCTGAAGGACAGCCCGACCCGTGCGCTCTACTATGCGAACGGCGTGGGTCATGGTCTGCCGAAACTGAATGCGCTGAATCCGGCATGGTCGGAAACCATCACGCTTTGGTACGTTTGGCACAACCGCATCAAGAGCGACCTCGTAGGCTTCAACCACTACCGCCGACAGTTCAAACCGATTGAGAACTTGCAGCCTGGCGAGTGCCAAATATACAGCATCGAGGATTTGGGCGACATGACCATCCGCGACCATTACGCGCTTTGCCATAACGTAAAGGACTTCGACGCGCTGATCTCTCTGATGATGACCGACGATGTTCATGCGCCCTATGCACGTCGGCTCATTAACGACCATCAGTTCATAAACCGATGCTGCTTCATGATGGCGTGGGCCGACTTCGTGCGGATGTGCGACTGGCTGTTCCCGCTCATGGAGGAGTGGCAGCGTAAGGTCATCGGCTTTGGTCTTGATGCCGACGCTGACGACATACTGAAGGCGTACCGCGAGCATGTAACCATCCATTCAGGTATGGTTGACAAGAATCCCGACTATCAGATGCGCATACCGTCGTTCTTGGCTGAGCGACTGGTCGGTGTGTGGATAGCCGAGAACTTGAAAGCGAGAGTAAACCCTAAGCAATGATTTGAACGATTAGAAAAGGCAAATAGATATGGATAATATTTTTGCAAATTTATGGCGAAAGCGCGAGGCGACACCGGCACCGATAGCATCGACGCCGGGCGTGCCTTCATCGACGATGCCAGCAGAACCGAAGGTCGGCGGCGGCTCGTTTGAGGAGCGCATCGTCTATGTGAACCAGCCGAGGGTGGCACTGACGGTGAGCCCCGTCTATCGTGCCGTGAAACTGATCATGGACACGATGGGCGTGATGCCGGTGCAGTACCGCAAGCGAGACTTCGAGAAGGGCAACTTCTACATCGACATGCGCGGTCTGGGCAAGCGCATCAACTACCTGCTTCAGGTGGAGCCGAACCCCGTGATGACGGCCTCGGACATGTGGAAGCTGGTGACGTACAATCAGCTGATGCGAGGCAACGGTTGTGTGTATATCGAGCGCGACGAGTTCGAGTTCCCCTACCGACTGTGGTTCATCAAGTCGGGCGAGTACAACCTGATGACGGGTACGTACAACTTCATCCAGTACCTGACGGAAGACGGCTACGTGGAGAAGGTGAACGTGAGCAGCGACGACGTGATGCACTTCGCGAACACCTACCGCTACGACAACGGCTTCTGGGGTATGCCGACGCTGGAGGCAGCGCGTGGCGACCTGTCGCTCATCAAGACGCTGAAGGCTCAGTCGCTGGAAACGGCTGCAAAGGGTGGGCGCATGAAGCTGATCATCGGCGAGGACACGAGCAAGACGGTTTCGCCCATCGCTGCCGGACTCTTCGACAAACAGGAGATGGAGAAGTATGCCGACGAGGTGAACCAGCGTATCTACCAGAAGGACGTGATAGCCCTCAGAGCACTCGACAAGGTGCAGAACATCTCGATGTCGGCTGCTGAGATGCAGGCCGCTGAAAACTTGGGGCTTTCTTATGATGACTGCGCAAGATACTTCGGCGTGCCACGTCCCCTGCTGATGCTCGATACCAACAGCCACTACAACGACTATCAGAACGCCACAATGGAGTTCCACACCCGTACCATCCTGCCCGAAAAGACCGACCGAGAGCGCGAGATATTCCGCAAGCTCATCGGCTTCAAGGACTACGGCACCCGCGACATCCACATCTGCGAAGACCCGCTGATGGTCATGGACCCCGAACGCCGTGCGAAGGTGGCACAGCTGAAGATGCAGGCAGGACTCTGTACCGTCAACGAAGCCCGCCGCGACTTCGACATGCCAGCCGTGGAGGATGGCGACGTGCCAATGGCCAGTGCCAACCTCATGACGCTGAAGGCACTCATCGCCAAGAGCGACGCGAGCACCCAGCTGAAGCCCGGCACGTACACCGTGGGAGAACCGCCAAAGGAGGGCGAAGACGGTGCGCAAAAGTAAGTACACTATCTCTGAAAAGAAAGTGCACTATCTTCCAGAAGAAAGTTAAGGAAGTGCCAGAAGAAAGTTAACTAAGATTTTGAGACGATATGACACCCAACCCGACAAAAGAGGAAATCGACGCACTGGAGCGCGAAATCCAACAGCAGAGAAAGAAGCGCGAAAGCCGTGTGCATCGCGCAGTAAACCCAAAATATTAAAACCCGCGAATAGTATGAAACAGATTTTTAAACTGACAAACCGCACAGCCATCTATCATGGCAACGGTAAGTACACAGTCATTGCCGACGAGGGTTTCGCACTGCGAGGCAAGAACGGCATGCTGTGCAAAGAGATCACAACAACGGACTACAACCAGTTCGAGGTAGTAGAGGACAAGGACAACAAGGCTGCGCAGGAGGCTGCAAAGGTCAAGGAGTTGGAAATCCTGAACAACAAGAAGGCATTCGGTACGCTGAGCACCATCTTCGAGATGGCCTGCGACCTGAACAAGTTGCGTGACGACGACGAGCGTCTGGAGGCTCTCGACAAGAAATTGCGCGAGGACTATCCAAGTTGCGACTTTGAAGAGACATTCCCACCCGTTGCCGCTGCCGTATCCGCACTGCGTGAGGTAGGACTGGAGCCTATCGCTGACGCATTCGACAAGGCTTGGGCCGACGAGGACTTCCAGCCCATCATCGACGCTATGCCCGAACTGCCCGACAACGTGGACGAGGGCGAAGGCGAGACACCTGCCGACGAGACCGAGGTACCATCCGAAGATGAAAAACCCGCTGACGAGACCGAAGCACCAGCAGAAGAGCCGGAGAAGCCTGCCGACGAACAGCCAGCCGAGGAGCAGCCCAAGACCAAGAAAGCGAAGGCCGCAAAAGCTGAGTAAACCCCAGTAGGCATTTCGCCCGATTAGTAACAAGTAAACATTTGTTAAGCATGAAACAGACAAGATTCATCCCAACCAATGACTGCGGCTTGCAACTGCGCGAGCCACAGGAGGGGCAGCAGGAGAGCCGCGAGATTGAGGGCCGTCCGATAGTCTTCGGCGTGCGCTCGGTCAACCTCACACCCTGGAGCTCCACACGCAAGGTGTATGAGATTCTGGAGCCTGGCTGCATCAGCCGTGAACTTCTGGCGAAGTCCGACGTGATCCTGAATCTTAACCACTCGAACATGGTGCCCGACGTGCTCGGACGTTTCCGCAACTCGGACAAGGACACCCTCTCTCTTGAACTCCGTGGCGACGGCATCGACTGCCGCTGCGACCTGCCCAAGACCAACAACGCCAACGATGCGCTGGAGCTGATGAAGCGCGGCGACATCACCGGCATGTCGTTCGCTTTCGAGGACGACTGGGAGGACTCGGAGAACGGCGTGAGCTACGAGAAGACCAACGACATCGAGGACGGCAAGGAGGTATGGCTGCGCCATGTGAAGAAAATCACCGGCCTCTATGATGTCGCCATCGTCACCCACCCCGCCTACGAGCAGACCAACGTCGGACTGCGTGAGGCATCGGAGGCTATCGACAAGGCGATTGAGGAGCAGCTGAAGCGCGAGTGTGGCGATAAGAACGACAAGCGCGAAGACGACCCCGACGACAAGGGCGAGACCGACGAGGAGCGCGAGGCCCGCGAGAAGGCAGAGCGTGAAGCCAACGGTGGCGAGACCAATGCCGAGAAGGAAGCCCGTGAAGCTCAGGAGCGCGAA
>ERZ808034.109-NODE-109-length-11463-cov-2.683822_pt1 | contig 11463 bp, 13 predicted proteins | sample MGYA00380188_ERZ808034 | MGnify/ENA primary metagenome ERZ808034 (study PRJEB31490, sample SAMN06133380) | cow dung metagenome | isolation source: M12 | host: cow | place: China: Chengdu | collected 2015-05 ...
GGTCCCTTAGGGGTGGGCCCCGGATTTCCGACTCCCCTATGCCTCGAGGCGCATCGCCTCTAGAGGCGCCTCGACTCGCTGAGCCGCGAGGCCTCCGCCGCACAGGGCAAACGAAACGAACGAACCTCGAGTTTCATTTGTCGCAGCGACGAGCAAGCAGACAGCAAGCAAACAGCGAGCAGATAGCAGGACGCCCATAAAAAGCTTGCTAGACAACGCCTTGTCGACAGGCGACACGACAGCGTGATGAGCTGTCGACATCCAGCCCGACACCCCGACCCCTCCCCGCGACGACAGCGTGCGACCTAGGCAACGAGCCGTAGCACATCGCCTGTCGACGTGATGACGACACAGTGCCACGACATGACGACACGCCGACGAGCAGCGTGATGAAGCTCGGCGGCGTGCCAGCCCGAGGGGAGGGGTGCGACCCCAGTATCCCCGCCCCTCACTCGGAAGATGACCGGAGGTCGTGCCTCCGGGGACTATTCCCCACCGGCCACCGGTACCCCCTCCCCCTATTTTTCCCGGGCGTCGTCATCCATTGCGAAGAACGCCCGGCTAATCTCGAAGAGCTGCGCGGCCGACCGAGACTCACCTGCTCGTGCGAGGTGCTGCCCGAGCGCCATGCAGACATGACCCATCTCATCATCAGACAGGTCGGGCATGTCGTCGCCATTCGCCCCGAGCCACTCCGGCCGAGGGAACTCAAGCTCGGAGAAGCCAGTGTCTCCGAAGAAGCACCGAATGAATGGCCTCGGGCGGGTGAATATGACGAACGCCCACGCGTCCTCAGGGACACCATAGTGCCGCGCCGCGAAACGCACGAACGCCTCCTTCTCGCCGGCTTCCCGCGCAGACCGCCCCCGACCGCCGATGCGGCGAATCCAGTCGCGCTCGTGCGTCTGCGTATACAGCACGCCGCCGAGCGTCGGTGCGGTGCGGTCCATTTCTATTCTATGATACGTCGACATCTTCATCCTCCTTATCCTCGGGCAGGTCCCAAGGCGCCCAGTCGTCGCCCTCGTCGTCCTGCTCTGCGAGCGACACCCAGATTACCATGATGAGGAAGCTGAAGAACGCCCCGAACCACATCAGGTAGATCGCATCACCGAGCCACTGCATGTCCATCATCGTCTCCTTCCATACGCGTCGCAGGCCTCCCAGCCGCCGAGCAGTCGCTCCCGGCAATAACCCCAGTATCCCATGTGAACGACCACGCGCCGCCCGCGTGCTATGCGCCATGCACGTCGGCAGGCGGCAGGCACCTCGTCCATTAGCCAGAACACCAGCCGCAGCAGCCGCTTCCCGAGGCTCCACATACCGCACGCGAGCGCCGTCAGTAGCACCGCGGTCGACAGGTGCAGAAGATACACCATCACGAAGTCAAACGTCGTCATCCCATCAGCCATCTCTGCTCACATCCTCCTCACAGTCTAGTCCTGCCCGCCACATCGCCGCCTCCAGCCGCGGACGTATATGCAGCTGCCATCTCGACGCCCAGTGATGACGCTCATGATGGCGCCCGAGTTCCACATCCGCCCGCTCGGTGATCTCATACCACGACGCCTCGTCGAACAGGCGGCGGCGGGCTATCCATCGGTCGACAGGCGGCATGGCATCGACCGCCCGCACGACCGCCGCCATGACATCCTCCCGAGGAACCTGTCCGACGACCGCCGACTCGTCGATGAGGGAGAGCAGACGCTCCTGCGCCTCGATAGCGTCTAGGCTGCCAGCCTCCCGCCGCTTCGCGGCGAACCGGCGCGCCTTCTCGTGCAGCATCTCCCACTCCGCTGTCTGCGCGATGAAATTCAAGCAGCCCTTCTGCCCGGCCTTGTTGCGGTCCGCATCGAAGTTGCGGCAGGCCCGAGGCACGACGACCGCCCCGACCTCGAACAGGTCGCGGGCTGTCAGGCCAATGGCATGGCACGCATGCTTCCCTGCGAGCCATGCGAGCATAGGCAGGAACGCGTCGGTCATCTGCGCGACGATGTGCTCCCGCCGCTCGGACGACTCGGCGGCGGACAAGCGGGCGGACAGCCGCCCGAGCCGCAGCTTCCAGTCTACACCCGCCGCCGCGTCATCCACCATGCGCTGTCTGGAGACGTCATAGAGATCCATTGTCGTCCTCCCACACATCCTTCCACTCGTCCCATGCGAAGGCCGCATCGGCGACGAGCGGGCTCTCCCAGAACGACCCACACCTGCAGGCCGAGTCAAGAAGCGGATCGGACTTCACATCCGACCCATACGCACGCATAGTCTCCTCATGCCGCCATCGGATCCATTCGGCGGTCGGCACGTAGACGCACACTGTGGTGCGGATGATCGTTCGCCAGAAGTCATGAATCGCAACGACCAAACCGCGCGTCAGGTATGGGCCGAATGGCACGCCCGCATCTGGATCCCAGCGGCGGAGCGACCGGAACGCTGCCCGCCGGATAGCGGCATCCTCCTCGTCGGCATAGACAGCGACGTGCCCGCCGACACACGCAGCGGTGCGAGCCTTCGCGCCACGCACGACCGGCATGGTCATGACGATGTCAAGGATGCGGACGAAGATGGCGTTCCGCTCGTCATCATCGGCAGCGGCATGCCATCGTGTTGCCAGCCTCGTCAGCCGTCGGCTCGCCCGCTTGTCGTACATCATCCGCCTCCTCGTCGTGCTCTGAGAAAAGCTTAAGAGGATTATCGTGGACCTGCGGCGGATTCCAAAATGTTTCTTGATCTATTTTATAGCAAAAACGCCCGACCTGCTTCTGGGTCGGGCGTTGATCGGTCGGGGCGACCGGCGGGCGTCAGGGCAGAAGCGGCTCGCCTGTCCACACCGCCTCATCCGCCTCGAAGCGGGCCTCGAGGCGGCGCCTCGGCTCTTCCAAGGCGAGGCGCTCGTCAGGCGTCAGGGCCGGAGGCATGAAGCCCCGCTGCTGCGTCCTCGTGCCACACTCGTCTCCCCACGTGCCGCGGAACCGGCCGTACGTCCAGCCCGCTGCCTCTGCGACGCGGCGTACCGAGTCCTGGAATGATTTGAGGTGCGACACCCGCTCCCGGTAATCAGACTGCGAGCATCCCTGCAGGGCTGCATAGATTTGGGCGTATGACACAGGCTCATCTATGGAGTCATATCGGTATGTCTCGAGGTACCGAGCAACCGGCTCGGACCAAGGGTCCTCGACCGATGCGTCGTCGTTGCGGCGTGCCTGCTCGGCGACCGCCCACTGCGGCAGCACCAGCGCCTCGTCAGGATGCGCCTCCTCCGCCGCGTAGGCCTCCGCCCACGCCTGCATCACGTCCGCTTCGAAGCGTGCATCGCCTGCGAGGCGAGGCAGCCCCCGCTCGTCATAGACTCCGACGACCGGAACGATCGCAAAACGACGATTCCCGGAGCGGTCCGACAAAAAGCTCAACTCGTTCGTTGTGCCTGCGAACACGACGTGCCGAGGGACACGCTCCTGCTCCCGAGCGTATGGCGCCCGATGGTCGTCGAAACGCGCCGTCAGCCACGTCTTGATCCGGGTGACGTCGCGCGCCGACCGCATGGCCGCCAGCTCGTCGATGATGACGAGCCAGCTCCCCGAGATCTGCTCGAATGACTTCCGGTCGTCTCTGATGTCGGTTAGCGACTCGCACAGCAGGTCGTCGCGCATTGCGAGGCGGCTGAAGAACGTCGTCTTCCCACAGCCCTGCGGCCCGGAGAGGATGGGCACGATGTCGAACTTGCAGCCGGGGCGGAGTGCCCGACGTATCGCCCCCCGCATCCAGACACGCATGACCTCGCCCGAGAACGACCGGCCGTCGACGTCGTCGGCGGGCGTCGTCCCCATCCAGTCGGAGAGAAGGCGGTCGATGTGCGACTTGCCATCCCACTTGCCGGCGAGGCTGCGGACGAAGTCCTGCATGGGATTGAATGCATGGCGGTCGCAGACGTCTGCGAACCCAGTCTGGAAGTCCCTGCTCGGATTCCAGCCGGCGACCTCGTCGATGTAGCTGATGGTGCGGCTGCGGTCGGCGTCAGTCACGAAACGCGGGAACGTCTCGGTCGGGCGGCTCCAAGGTAGCGGCTTCAGCACGACCGGGCGGCAGGCCATCAAGTCGTAGCCGAAGCAGCCGCGCAGGCCGTCGTCCTGCTCGAGGGCCGCGACGACGTTCGTCGGGCTGCAGACCGGGACGCCCGCCTGCCCGCCGCGTCGGACCTTGCATCTGTAGGCCGCGCCATTCACCACGCGCTCGGCGAAGTCCCGGACGACCTGGACCGACCGCCCGCCCGACTGGTCGACGACCACGACGCGATGCCGGATGCGATCCTCGATCTCGTCGCGGGCGGCAGCCGCCCAACCCATCGCATCCCGCACGACCGATGCGACCTCGGGCGTCGGCAGCGGCGGCTCGCACCTATGCTCTCCGAACGCCTCGACCTCGGCTCGGATGAGGTCGCAGGTCGTGTCGAAGTCCGAGCCGGTGCAGCGGTGGACACACTGTCCTGCGAAGCGAACGAGGGCGTCGTGCCGACCACCCGCCGCCGCGGCAGCCTCGGTCTGCCACTGTCCGACCTCATCGCACGCCGCCGACCGGGCAGGGGCCCCCTCCTCCCCCGATTTTCTGCGGGGCTTGACGCGGATGATGTCCGCGATGTCCTTGCACTTGATGGCCCGCTGGTATGCGAAGTTCGTCTTCAACCCCGCCGCCCCGCCGGCAGCCCCGCCTGCGAACAGACGCTCGACCCGACCGCCTCGCTTCGCGAGGCCTGTCGACACCAGCCAGCGGAGCAGGGGCGTCGGCATACGTCGGACAGCCGCCCGCAGGCCGTCGGAGCCGGCCGGCACATACAGTTTGTATTCCCCGCCGGTCGGCCGCTTGCATCCGGGGCCGGTAGCGTGCTGCGAACCGGGTGCTGCTAGCCAGTCGATGCAGCATGCGTCAGGCAGGCCGTCGCACTGCAGCCCGGTCTGCCATGCCATCCCGAGCGCAGGCTCACACAGGAAGAACAGGTGCATTCCCTGCCCGGGCGTCAGGTCCACCATCGTGTCCATCGCCTCCGGGCAGCCGAGCTGCTCGGTCCACGTCTCCATGGCACGATACAGGTCGTCGAAGTCGACAGGCGTGGCGTGATGGCCGTTGTCCACATCCACACACACCAGCACGTCCGCCTCGGAGTCGCCAACCTGTCCGAGTGCCAAGTAGTATGGCGCGTCGACGTCCTTCTCGTCGGACAGCCAGTCGGACATGACGTCCATGCCGCTCAGCGGGTGCTTCATCCCGCCCTTCTCGTCGCCGGGCCGGGTAGCTGGGCGGCAGCCGCCCCCCTTCAGGAACTTCCAGCCGAGGCCGGGGACGATCCCGAAGCCCTCGGCTGCGAGCTTGAGGGCGATGTCAGTGCTGCTGCCCTCGATCCTCTCATAGCGATCCTCGAATTTCATCTTCATCCTCCTAATGTCAGGCGAGGGGGTCGGCATCCCCCTCGCCCAAAGCTTGATCGGCCGTCAGGTGCTATTCGCCCAGAATGTGCCGCAGCAGGGCCTTCGCCGCGTCGTCGTTCCGCACGTCGAACGTCTTAGACAGCAGCATGTCGGTCGACAGGTCCACGACCTCGCCATGGTCGTCCCAGCCGCGAACGACCGCGACCAGCTCCACGCATGCCCTGCGGTCGAGGGACAGCCCCTCACCGCGGTCGACCTCCGCCGCTCGGCGGGCGTAGAAGATGGCCGTCGGGTCCAGCAGGTCGTAGACCTCTTGTGCGTCAGCCCTGTCCTCGTAGCCATACGCGTCGCCGATCTCGTCGGGGACCCAGCACCAGCCATGTGTCCCATCGCCCTCGATCTCCTCCATCTCGCCTCGCAGCACTCGGAACTCGACCCACGTGTCTCGTGCGTCGTCCCGGTATGCCAGAAGCGACGAGAAGCTCCGCAGCATCGCCTCGTCCTCGTCAGACCAGCCCGACGCTGCGAGGCGTTGGAAGACTCGGGCTTGCCGGACGACCTCTCCGACCTCGCACAGCATGGCATGGATGACGAGCACCCGACCGCGGATGTCGGGGCGATGTGCCAGCCCCGACTCGAGGGTGGCCCCATACGTCCCGACCTCGGCGAGTGCTATCTCCACCGCGATGTCCTCGTCAGCGAGGTCAGCGAGCTCCCACTCACAGAAGTCCACGTGCGCCTCGAGTTCCTCGAGGCCGACGCCCCACTCCGACCACAGCTCGGCGAGGTCGGCAGGCGAGACCGCTGCGAGCGCCTGCGCGGCGATCTCGGCGCGGTCGATGTAGCCATCGTTCGCGGCCTTCAGGTCGTCCGCGATCTCGGCCATGCGCCGCTCCATGCGGCCTGTCATCATCGTCGTCATGACTACATCCTCCCTGTGATCGCGTTCGTGTAGGTGTCGAAGATGACGTAGTGAACGCCTTCTTCGTCGGTCTCCCAGCAGCAGTCAGCCTCGAGGTCCAGCTCGATGTCCTCGGGCAGGATGTGGTAGCCTGTCAGTTGCCACGCGGGGCCGCAGCCCCCATCTGCGAAGTCGAAGAAGCGACGAAGTCGCACTTCCCTCCGCGGCTCTTGCACTTGTTGTGCTTGTGCCTTCATGTCATCCTCCTGTCATCTCGGGGGCGGCCATTCCTTCCCCCTCACTCTTAAGGATAAGGGAGCGGCCCGACTTTCTAGAAGTCAGGCCGTTCACCGCCGATTTGATACCGCTCACCGCTCCGGGAATTTATCCCTGCGAGGTCAGCACGAACCAGCCTCCGGCCTCGTATCCATTGAGGACCGGGCGAACCGCTCGCACCGCGTCGGGGACGTCTTCGAGGTCCATGCTCTCAGACATGACCAGCCAGTTTCCTAGCTCGTCGCAGAACCCCCAGTTGTCCTCATGTTCGACGAGGGCGTTCACGAGGTCGCACCATTGCGTGTCCCCATCGCAGTCCTCTGGGGTGATCGGGCCGTCAAGCATGCTCAGCTCGAGCTCTTCCATCACCACTTGCTCGTATGCAGGATCCCATGGGTCAGCATCCGGGTCGATATGCCAGGTCCCGCGGTCGTAGTCAAGCTCGACATGATCAGCGATGAACTTATCGATGTCGAACCCCTCCCATGCAGTCTCCTTGGCCCACTCGTCAAGCCCATCAGCGTTCCACGCGATGATGTTGTCGGTCGTGTGGTCGAACTTGTACCCCCAAGCCTCGGCGGGGGACACGTACGCCTGCTTCTCGTCGTTCCAGACACCAGTGATTGCCATTGTTCTCATCCTCCTGTCATCGGGGAGGCCTCTCCTCCCCTTCACTAATAAGTATAAGCGCGCCCGCGGCCTTTTTCGCACTTTTACCGCTCACCGCCGATTTAATACCGCTCGCCGCCCCGGGATTTTCAGGGCGGCGAGCGGATACGAATGTCGACAGGCGACTAGAAGCGGATGAACGTGGCGCACTCGTCGTCGTACGCGGAGTCAGGCAGGAAGCCCCCGCCCGCGAATCGAGACAGCGCGGTGTCTACCTCCTGCGCAGACAGTCCCAGCCCGACGTCTGCCAGCGTGCGCAGCAGCACCTCGTGCTCGGGGAGCCGGCGGACGTCGAAGTGCTCGAGGATCCCGATGACAGGATTCACCGCGCAGATGAACGCGGGCGACTCCTCGGCACAGTTGCGGGAGCGGCTCATCAACATGAGATACATGAGGAGCTGCGCCTGTTGCTTCGCGTTCCAGTGGCCTGTCCAGCCGACAGCCGGCGACACGCGGTCGACGCGGCACTTGATGTCCACCAGCACGAGGGACCGCGCATGTCGACCACGCATGAGAGCGTCGATCTCCCCGCACCAGACTTGCCGGGACCCGGCGAGCCGATGATGCAGGATGCGGCGTCCATCCTCGTCCTCGTTCCAGACAGGGGAGCCGACGATGAGAAGCAGACGCGCTGTCCTGCGAGCGAGTTCCGCGGCGAGGATAGCCGCGCCCCGATGCGTGTCGAATCCTTCGAGGTTATCCTTGTACTCGTCGCGCCGCCATTGCGGCTCCGCTTCGCACATCGCGGCGAGCACCACCTGCGCGTCGTCAGCAGTCAGCTCCTCGTCATCCAGCCCCTCAGCGAGGATGCGGACAGCCAGCGCCTCCACGGCCTTGCCCATGACGCGGGTGCGAAGCTGCGATGGATGTTTTCTGCCTGCGGGCGTGCAGCACCTCTCCCATCGGTGATTCATCGGGGTCGGGTAGACGTCCAGCGTCGTCCAGCCGGTCGGGATGGCGATGCGGTCGCCGCCCGCCTCGATCGCGCCCCACCTGATCTTGTAGGGAGCCAGCAGCTTGTCGGCTATCTCCTCCACGCCCATCCTCTTGTATGGCCGGCGCAGCCAGTCGTAGTCGCCCGGGTCCTGGCTCTTGGCCTTGTATGCCGCCCAGCTGCGACTCGTCATCATTGTGTCCATCTTCATCCTCCCGGATACAGCAGCGTGCTAATCTGCTAGACTTTTCGTATCCCCCGGAAGCGGACCATCCTCCCCGCTTCCGGGGGTCGGCTTGTCTCCGCCTCTTGTTCCAAAGCTTAAGGGAATGGCGAGCATAACAGCCATATCCTGCGAATTTCTCGATTTTCTTTTAGGTGTCTGGGGTGTGACGCTGGGACGCTGGGGCCGGCGTTTTCTGGACTTTTACATGTATTAGAGCGCCATGCCATGAGGTCATGGCATGGCATGGCATGAAACATGAAACTCTAGAATCCTCTGTTTTTAGTGTCTCAGCGTCACAGGTGTCACATGAATCAAGAATGACAGGGAAGTGCGCCCCTATTTTTGCCGCTTGATACCGCTTACCGACGAATTTGAGCCGCTCGCCGACGATTGAGATGGGCGAGCGGCTCGGAACGAGGGCATGGTGCGTTTTTTGTGGATTTTCACGCGGAGTAAAATTGCAAAACCGCAGGTAGATGGCTTGATCGCGCTGTACGAGCCATTTTGACAGCCTAAAAATGCATCCTAGGGGTGTTGCCCCTCCTGTTTGTTTTTCGCTGGCAGAACGCCGCGTACAGCGCGAGTCTTGCATTGGAATCACGATATCGGGTCGCATTCGATATGCGACATCAGTCGGCCTGGCTGCTGGGGCACCGGAGGAATCGGCTGACCGATGACCTGCGGCTGCGGTAGGTAGAATTCTTGGGGGATCGTCGCACGCACGACGCCATCGGAGCCTGCAAGTGCTTGAATCTGCGCATTGAAGAGCTCATTCCAGAATTTCACATGAGATGGCGTCGGCCGCGGGTCGTCGTCTCCGCATCCGAATCCCCATGCGTTGATCCAGCGCCATTGTAGTGGTTCTCGCAGGATGTCGTCCCACATGGGAGGGGTGAGTCCTAGTCGCACCAGCGACGTCTGGCAGCGTGGCGTTGCGACCCCATCCCATCCCCACACCGGGTATCCCATGCACATGAGACCTGTCCGAGATGGCATCCATCCATTTTCGATTGCGATTTCCCCATCGACGACGCGGTAGAGGAATCGGCCGGTCTCACACATCCTAAGATCGCGAATCCAGTCGCGGACGCAGTCGAACGCGTCGACCGGGATGTCCTCTATGAATTCTAGACGCAGAAGGCATGCCGCCGCGGGCTTGAAGCGCGTGGGTAGGGATGAGCCGATTCGCACCGGCTCTGGTTCCGGGCGGGTGAACGAGACCATTAGAACATCGACTTTGCATTGATGGACTTCTGGATGCAGAGTGCGGTCGCAGCGCCGAGCACGCCATCCGCGCCGCCTGCCGGGTCGAGGATCGAAGCGTATCCCTTGCCCCGGAGCCTCTCCTGCCACCGGCGCACAGTATCATGGCCGAGGACGCCATCGCGGTCGGCGCCGAGATTCTCCTGGATTTTCTTGACGAGCCAGCTCTCACCCGACCCGCCATCGAACTCGAGGGTCTCGCCGGTTATCGCAGGGTAGCATGACTCCCAGTTGGGCCGATATTGCCCCGAGATCTCGCCATCCTGATATGGGGATCCGAGCAGAATCTGCATTGCGAGGGTCGTCGCCGGGCCCCACCAGCCGTCTTCGTCGACATGCGTCGGATCCACAGGCTGCGGCGCTCCGCCTCCTGCGAGCCTGTCCCAGTCGCCTGCGGAGATGTATGCGACGTTCGCATCGAGTTCCCAGCCGATGAGGCGGCCGGTGCTAGAGTACTGATAGATCTCGGGTCGCCCGCCCCATGCGCCCCAGCCGCCCGATGGCAGGGATGGGTCGGATGTGGAGCCGATGGGAAGACCAGCGTTGCGGTTAAGATAGCAAGCCCCCCACAGCGGGAATCCTGCATCATGGATTCCCTGGTAGTCGTTCCACCTGACTTCGGATTGCGACGTGTAGAGCATGGGCGTCTTGCCGGTGCGGCGCGCTATCTCGTCTAGGAAGCGCCGGCAGAGGCCGGGATTCCCCTGCACGTGGCTGTAGCTGGTGTCCTCCCAGTCGAGCACGACGACACAGTGCGGCATGTGTCGACCGACCGCTCGCACGAAGAGGTCCACCTGTGAGGCGACCGACCCATGCGATGTGTCGCGTGCGAACATGTACGCGCCGAGGCGAAGGCCGTGCTGCTCGGCGGTAGAGGCGAATCCATCGAAGGTCGGGTCGATGCCGCCATGGCCATTGTTCCAGCCATACTCCGAGGCCTTCAGGATGACGAAGTCGAGCTGCCCCGATGCGGCTCCGAGGTCGAAGCCTCTTTGCCAGTTGGATATGTCGATGCCTATCATGTCGTCTCCTTACCTGTACTTGTTGTCGTACGTGATTGTCGTCCAGTTGTTCCAGACCGCATCGACTGCGAGGTTAGAGTGTAGGTTCACCCAGCCGTCGCAGACCGCGGTGCGATATGATTGCCCATCTTGGCCGAGCTTGATGACCGCGCTGGTTATGTCTCGTGGCCTGTCGACATTGATATCGATTGGGGTTCCATCGACCTCATAAATGACGCTCGGCATGAGGCCTCGAATGTCTGATGGATGCGCATATCGGAGCCGCCCCATCAAGTCCTCGATGCTCGACTTAGAGAGTGCTTCGATGCCGAGGTCTTCGAGCACCTTATCCATCTTTCCGGTGTCATGCGTGAATCTGGCCTGCGCGATCCCCCCTCGTTGGATGAAGTTGAATATCGAGGTCTGGAAGTAGGCCCATGGGTGTCCGCGGCTGACCCCATTGGTGCGCTTGTCGCGAACGAAGCGTTCCGCGTCTTCGACGCGCATGACATAGTAGATGCCTTGGCAATTGCCAGTCATAGTCGAGATGTAGCAGACAGACCACTTCTTGGCCTCGTCCTCGATCGGCTTCATGTAGAGCGTGGCCTGCCCTCGGGCGGTCCATGGCGGGCGGATGATTCCCCATCCGACGTCCAGACATTCTTGGCCATCGAGCATGATCGGTTCCGGCAGCATGTTCCCCCTCACTTCCTGCCTTAGCAGCTCGGCAAAACTTTTCGACAAGTTTTCAACATTTGAAAATTCGCGTTCAC
>ERZ808034.112-NODE-112-length-11346-cov-3.566865_pt1 | contig 11346 bp, 9 predicted proteins | sample MGYA00380188_ERZ808034 | MGnify/ENA primary metagenome ERZ808034 (study PRJEB31490, sample SAMN06133380) | cow dung metagenome | isolation source: M12 | host: cow | place: China: Chengdu | collected 2015-05 ...
GTGCTTGGCATTCTTGCTCCAACGGCCTTCCATCCGATACCTGACCTTATCCGAAGTCGGAAGGCAGTAGCCTACCGCTTTGAATTTGTCCAGGATATGCCCTGCGGCATCCCGGAGGACACCGCAGGGTTTATAGACAGCAATCATAAAGCCGGTTATGGACGAGGTCGCATCACGCGGGAAGATAACTCGTTCAAATTGACAAAGCACTGTATTGCTCCTCTCATAGTTTTCTGTGGAAGACTTAGTAATTTGCAACCATGACCTTTTGGGTCTGAGGAATGCTGATTTCCACCTCCATAATTTCATAATTGTTCGCAATCTGAATGGCAGTGCGGACGATTTCATCAGCAAGCCGATCAAATTCCTGAACCAACCTTACCCGTTCACGGAGAGCCGATAAAGACCAGTCTTCAAAGTCTTCACCCATATCTACACCACGTCCGGGAAAAGTTACAACCTGCATAGGCGGCGTCCGGAAGTCGATACGTGCCGGCCGTCCACACCTTCCACAGGTATTTCCACTTTCCTCTACTGATTTGAAATTCTGCTGCCCACACTCAGTACAGTAGGAACGGTGACCGCTGGGTTTCAGCTCGCCCTCGTAGAGGACAAGGTAGCCTCCGCTTCGTCCGTTCATTCCTACTTGCCACCGGTAGTTGTGTGCTCTGGCAAATGCTTGCATGGGCACAGCAAGGGCATCAAAAAAATCCTGGATCTCCAGCAGCTCATACAGCTTGTTTTCAACCTCAAAGTTAAGTCCCAGTCTGGGGATCTTGAGATTACAGGCGTATGAATCAGCCAAATTCCAGGAATTCATCGTGTAGTAACGAAAGTGGTTTTTCAAATATTCTGTCATTTCCTTCCGGGATCGGAGGTCAACAGGCTCATAAAAGGTTCTCATGCCTGTCACCGCCTTCCGGTTCGCAATGTGCGCATATCATCGTTTTCAAAGCAATACCTCCTTATACCGGCTGCACAGAGACCTTTACCTTTCTGCTCATCGACTCGCGAATAACATCGTCGTAAACAGCAGGGTACTTGGTTTTCAGTGCTTTGGAGTCCGGTCGTTTCGTTCTGCGGGTCACAAAGTCGATGAGAAGCTTATCCGTGGTAGTCGTCAGGATACCGTGCTCATGATCCTTCATCAGCTCGGCGATCCGGACGGAATGTGCCTCGATATCTTTCTCATATCCTTTGATCTCATGCTCACAATCTCTGATTTTTCCCTGCAGCAAAGCGATCTGCCGAAGCGGATGCTCATACTTGCGCGGGAATTCAATGGTAGGCAGTCCGGGCTTGCTTGCACCGTAGATCCTTGCCAAGGATTCCATAGCAAGGCTGGATGTAACGCCACTCATAGTAGGCGGCACATCGTGCTCAAGGCTCCAGATCCACTCATCCAACCGTTCAAAGATCATGTCTTCCTTAGCGGTATCCCGTTCAATTTCCGGCATAGCCAAGTCGTTCTCCGGGTTGTTGCCCCAAATGCATGAGAAAGCTCCATGCTGAACATCGGCAACTGCCAGGTAGAAGCGGAGCTGGAACTCATAGTACAGAGGAATTGCATCGTCAGCCCAGCTGTCTGCCTTATGATAGGTACAGCTTTTGCATTCCAGGATGCCGGGTTCTCCGTCACTGGCTCTTGTAAACCGTCGATCAAAATTAGCAAGCGCATATTTATGATCGGCGTGCTGGTAAAGTCCAGTGTCCTCATATACAAAGTTTCCGCTTTTGTGCCCATACCAATAGGCGGCGATTGGCTCCAGAAGATGTCCCATTTGCAGTTGGTCTGCATTTGCTTTGACCGGCGGTTTCATACGCCCCTTTTTGATCATCCACAGTTCCAAGGGGGTAGTCCAGGGCGACACGCCAAAAATGGCTGCCACATCACTGCCACCCACGGTGTAAGGGATGTCTCCTTTGGGACCATGCATACGGCATTCCAACCATCGGTCATTACTCATTCCGGCTGTGTCGCAAAGCATGATCGGTGCTGCCATTACCAGCTCACCGCCTTCGCCAGGTCGTAATCGCTCCACTTTACGGACAGAGCCCGTGCCATGTTCTCTTCGACCACGAGTCGCTTTGCTTCCGGCAGATGGTGCTCCTTCAGCAGGAAGGGAATCTCCTGCATCGCCATGAAGACATCATGCGCAGTTGCAGGGCCACCACCATAGGCCATTTCAAACATACCGATTGCCTCAAGGGATTCCTTCTTCGGAAGAGACAGCTTCTTACACAGACGGGTCATGGCATTGATCGGGTAATTCAGGTGGATATCCAGCAGCTTCTGCAGCTTGTTGACGGAGTCTACAAACTGGGCGAACAGAAGATCCAACTCCTTTTCAAAGTCGGAGATCTTCTTCTGATGCCGGTGATCCACAGAGATACAGCTGCCAATATGGATGGGGTGCTGCGTTCCCATGAGAAGCGCCGAAACCTTTGCCGAAGCGATGCCCGTATCCGAAGTAATGAAGCGGATGCCGGGTACCAGTCTCTTGGCAAGCGTGCCTTTTCCCTGCGATGTCAGAACCTTGGTGTAGGTTTCCAGCAGGTCATCTTTCTGTGCGGGGAAGGTCCAACAGCCACTGGTGAATGCATGGTCGCTGTAGCCGCTCTCAAAGCAGTATCCGGGGAACCGTTCTCCCATCTTCTTTTCCAGCGTGTGCAGAAGTTCATCCATCGGCAGAACCGAGTAGTCCTTCAAATCGCCGGAGTGTGCTGCAGACACTTTTTCATCCCGCAGCAGGATCAGCGCCTCAGACGAATACAGTGCCAGGCACGCATTCAGGACATCAGCAAGATCCTTCCGCTTCAGTTTGGGAAGAGCAGTGCCGCCGATTTTTGCACGATCGAGCAGCGTCTTGTAGGCCGTGGACCGAATGGGGTAAAGGATACCGTCCAATCGAAGTGCCAGACCGAGGTTTTCCGCTGTGTCTTTCACAGCTTCTTCGCTTGTTCCTGCCGCGAAAGCTGCAGGGTTACCGGCAAGCACGGAGGAAGGATCCAGAGGTTCGATGTGCAGGTCGCTGACCTTACACCGTTTCCACACAGAGTCCTTCGCGAGGCTTTCGTGGTAACTGAGCATCGCAGGGTACGAGGTGAATGTGGTTGCGTAGTTGTCGTGACAGGGTAGCATTTTTGATTTCTCCTTTCGATTTCTGACGGGTTTACCGCCTAATATAACAAAAGCCAGCATCCCGAAGGCTGCCGGCTAATTGCTCCAATGTATGAGATTGGTAAAAACAAAAAAAGTGCCATTCGCATAGCAATGCAAATGACACTTCGAAACTCGTTACACTACAGTTTTGACTTAGCAAAACCAGAACACTAACACCAATATTATAGCATAGCGATTTCGTTCCGTCAATCAAAAGAAGAAAAAATGTAATCTCCGGAACAAGAAAAGCGGGTAATCCGGAGAGATTACCCGCTGATCCTCTAAGTTACGCTTCCGAAGAAGCAGATGCAATTTCCTTCAGGTAGGCATGTACAAGTCTGCTGGCAGCCTCTGAGAGTGCTTCCCAGTAGGCTTCAATCAGAATGCCATGCTCTTCCAAATGCTTTCTTATCCGTTTCGGGACTTCCTCTCTGCTAACCAAAGCAGCGATCTGCGTATCGGTCAGGCAGGACAGTTCCTCCCAGTCCTGGATCTGTTCAAAGAATTGCTCGCGGAACCGCTGTTCCACATAAGCCTTGCCTAGAATGGAAAGAACATCTGCGCCGATTTCCAGCTCCTTTATCTCGATAGACACCTGATAATGGCTCTCACAGTACTCATCCTGCAGGAAGCACTCGTAGAAGGTTGCAGTGCTCTCTGCATCGAAGCCAGGGCGTTGTGCCATTTCGGATATGCAGCCGGAATCCTGTTCGTTACGGATCAGCTCGGCAAAGCGCCGGCGTGCAACATCATAGTCAAGAGAATACTCAGTGTTGACACCGCAGTTACCTTTCCAAGCCCATTTCTCACAAATGGCATAGAGCTTCAGCTTTTGAGCAGGCCGAACCGGTTCCAGAATGCGGAGCATTTCCGGAGCCATGATCACCATATCCAGAGCAATGTCCTCAAGGGCTTTCGGATGTTGGTAGAGACTCGTAAAGCGCTCTTCCAATTCACTGATCTCATAGGGTGTGACCGGAGGCTGGAATGCACAGTAAATATCAGGTGTGTCATTCTCCGTCTCTTTGTCTGCACCGTCCCGGATTTCTGTGATGGTGCCGATGAGACCGTGATAAACGCTTTCTGCGTTGGCTACCACGGAATCTCCGATACGGTAGGTTACATCATCATAAATGAAGGCAGCGCCTGTTCTATTCAAAATCATAAGCTTTATCTCCTCTTACATGTGATAGTCGATCCCAACGAACACGGTATTTTCGTCCGCATCGTCGATATGGTTGTCCATAGCCTCCTGCCAGCACAGCGGTACCCATTTGCGTAGCTCTTCATCATAGACAGAATCATATTCGCTGTAATAAGCTTCGTCGATGAAGATACCGCACACACTGATGGGATACTTCCAGCTTGCGGGGATACCAAACTTCTCAAGGAACTCATGAAGGGTTTGGTCCTTTCGGTAAACCTGCTGACCCCAGCGGTAGATTCCGTCCTCAGTAATGTGGAACAGAGAATTCGGATTAACCTGCCCGGACTGGAACATTTCTTCCAACTCGTGGAAGTGCTTTTCTGCCTGCTGGTTACGCCACTGACGCATGGCATCCCACTGGATGTCTTTCTTACGAGCGCAAGCCACCCAACGGTAGCCTTCTGGGGCGGGATGCTCATTTTCATCCATTGACTCCCGTTCTCCATAGGAATACTCCATACAGTCTTGCTTCACCAGGAACATCTCCGGCCAGCGACCGCCAATGGAATACCAGTCATACACGGAGTCCGGATTATACCACTCACCATACTGACCGGTAGCCTCATTCTTTCTGCCGCCGTAATCCTCAACGAATTCCTCAAAGGAAGCATAGAGCTTCTTTCTGGGATAACCGAGAAGAGCCTTCATTTTCTTGGCCTTCTTGGTGCGTTTGGGATGCTTTAAGGGACCGGCTTCTTTCTGGAACACCATACCATCCTTAATGATGAACTTGTGCCAGATTGAATACGAATCAATCTCCTTGATCCTGCCATCCGGCATCACGACACAGTCGACCTTCTTCTCAAAATCGGTCTGGTATTCCTCGGTTTTATCCTCGAACTGAAGGTACCGGGGATCTTCGGTGCCACAATAGAACCGTTCCATAGCCTTATAGACCACATTGGTCAGTTCTCGGCCGAAGATCGTTTGAACATTGACCAGTTGACCCAGATACAGGCCCAACACGGCGCTTTCAACGATCTTGCCGGGATGATTGGCTTTTAACATCTCCATTTGGTCCAGAACTTCCTGCTCCCATTCGGGGTCTTGTTTTGTTTCCGGAAGATCTACGAATAACATCGATCTAAAATGCATAGTAATTTCCTTTCTGCCATATAAGGCAGGTGGGCAACACAGCATCTGCCAGTTGCCCACCTTAGAATAAAATGGTTGTTGTCACCCCAATTGGGCAACTGGTTTTGCTGTGATCCACATAGGAATCACTATTCGATTTCAGTGCTTACCGGATGAAGCGCTTGATAACTGCTGTCAGTTTGACCGGAAGCTGATTCAGATCTGTGATATCCAGGAAGGAGTCACCGTAGATCCGTTCGATGTTCTGTTTGTCATCGCCAATTGCGGCAGCGACAAAGAGAATTCCTTTTCTGCGGTATTCCTGCTTGATGCCTCGCAGATCTTCCTCTGCTGCGGTACCGCTGTAGCCATAGGCTGCGGGCTGTCCGTCGGAAACCAGAATGAGTATCCGAACTTCCTCGGTCCGCTTGGAAAGCTGCTCTGCCACGAAACGAAGGGCTGCACCGTCACGGTTGCTTCCCCGGGCAGAGATATCCATCAGGCGGTACTTGTCATCCCTGTCGATACTGTCAAACTCGGCATAGGAATACAGATCCACACCGGAGCCCCACCCGGTAGAATGGCCATAGACCATAATCGGGATATTCAGGGCTTGGCAGAAATTATACAGGATGATAGCTGCAGCACGGGCATAGGTACTCCGATCGCCGCAACTCATAGAGCCGGACTCATCTAAGAGCAATCCAACCGAGATCCTGGGGATCTCATTGGGGAGATTGTTCTTGTAGAACACCTTGCCATCGTTTCTGCACAGAGCGTGTGCATCTAAGCGACGCCCCATCACCAGACCGGTTTGCTTTCCACCACGCTGCTGATCCTTAAGTTTCTGCACCAGACTGCGTTGGAGCTGTCTGGAGATGTTCAGAAGGGGCCCGCAGATCTCGTGATACTGATCCTGCAATTCCTCATCGACTTCAGATATCCGATGGACCTGAATTTCGACGCCATTATGGATATCACCGTAAGAGATGCTTTGCGCAGCCTCGTTCAGCTCCTGAAGGCGTTCATTCTCCAGTTGTTTGCACGCAGCCTTCTCCGCCATCTTCTCGAGCATTCGCTCAATGTCAGATGCGGCAGACGCATTATGCTCACGCTGGTATTCGGTGTCGTATTCGACCTCTCCGCCTACCGGCTCCAGCACAGAGTCGGTTTGGTGAAAAGGAATACGGCCGCCCTCTTCCGCAACAGTCTTCTGCTTGGAAGAACCGGTGCCGGGACCTTCAATACCGTCGGTGACGCCGTCAGAAGCGCCGGAGTCATCACCAGAATCGGTCTGGGGAGAATTATTTTCTCCACCAGACTCATCTGCATTTTCTCCTGGTTCGTCAGACTCATCTGAATCTCCGCCTGAACCACCAGACCCGTTTTCATCTTCCTGATCAGCTTCTTTTCTGGTCTTTGCACGAGCTGCAGAGTTGGCAGCTGTAACCTTGATCCGCATTGTACCTGCAACAGGAGTACCGTTTCCGGTGCCTTCTGCAGAAGTGCCGGCGATCGAGGAGAGAATCTGGGAAAGAATCTCGCTGGTAGAAGCGGAGCCACCGGACGCGGCAGCTTCATCCTGCTTCTTTTTGCAGATTTCCAAATACTCCTCGATATAGTGCCAACAGCGAACCGTGATTAAGCTGACGACCTTCCAGCGTTCCTTGGGATAGGAGGTGGTCACAGCCAGATCGATTTCCGGGATAAGCTTGAACACCGTCTGGATCCGTTCGTCGGACAGTGGCGTGTCGCCGTACTTGATCTCACCGAACTTCGCATAGGAAAGCAGGATCTGCAAGATGGTATTGAAAATGTGACTTTCGCCATCATCTTCCTTTTCAATCATCTCACTGACGGTAAGCATTTCTGCAAACTGGTGCTTTCGCATGGTGTCCAAGGTGAATCCCAGTACACCCGGGAACTGATTCAGAATACAGTTTTCAACAAATCCGTCTTCCAGAATGTTGTCTATGTACGAAATGATCCGCTGGGCCAACTCCAGGTTCCGGGGGTCTGCTTTTATAAAGTCCCAAAAGGCTCGCTCGTTATCGATGTCCCGGCTGGTTTTCAGATCCGGGGGGACAGGAAACCATTTGTAGCACTCGAGGTACTTCATATAGGTTTGCGTCACCAGAAAATCGGTATAGAGCACGTGGCCAAGCTCATGGGCAAACAGACCTGTAATCAGGTCATATCGCTCAGGACGGCCCCGAACCTTTGTGACCATCGGATTACCGGAGTTGATCAGTATGGAAATATTGTTGGTACAAGCAACATTCGGATCTTTCGGCTGCCAATAAAGGTTGACGTGAACACGCCGGTTATACTTGTACCGTCGTGTCTGCGCTGCAGCAATATCTTCATAGTGACCGGCCAGTATACGGGAAGTGAAGAACTGACGGTCAGTTATCTTACTGCGATGTTCATTGAGCAGCTGTTTTACGCGTTTGTGATTCACCCTTGCCATTTAGGGAGTCTCCTTTCCTCCAAGATTACGAAGCCTTTCGCCGTTTCGGGGCAAACAAGGGCTCCAATACAGAACTTTTCAGTGCTTCACGGTCTTCCTCATTGGCGGTTGCCTTGCTGAGCACGGTACTGAGGGCGGACTTGTGGGCATCACCGGTTATCTCGGTGCTGGTGATCCAGTCGATTAGACTTCTCATACCACAGGTGCCGTCTGTAATACCGTTTTTACGCATGAATTCACTCATATCATTTACGACCTGCACCATTTGCGATACCTGGTACTCATCCGTTGCGCCGGTGACAGCCATTGCTCTTTGGACCATAACCTCAGGAGCGGGCAGCTCAATATCTTCCACCAGACTCATTCTGTCGATGACAGACTGGTTCAGGCCCCGGCAACCTTCGTATGTGATGTTCGTAGTGACAACTACAACGGTATCCGGATGGCGCTGAATGATTTCGCCGGTGGGAAGCGTAATCGAGCCGGTCTGCTCCAAAAGGGAGTTCAGGCCAACCAGAACGCCAGGTTGTGTGATAACCGTAGGCTCCTGAATTTCAATCACATAGCCGTTCTTCAGTGCTTTGATGAAGTCCGTTTCCACATAAGTATAGGTCTGACCGCCGGAGGATTCAGTTTCGACCGGCTTACTGAGCTGTTTGATCTTCTCTGTGACCATCTCCATGACAATCGCCATGCAGTCTCGGGAAGTAGCCTCATCATTGCTGACACCGGTCAAGCTTTCATATACGCCGGCAGGGTCAAAGTCCATATCCTCCAGGTTCGGCAGATTCATCAGCTTTGAGATATTGGCATAGTTAATGCCGCCCATAGCTTGAAGCATTTCCCGTTCCTTATCCAGTGCAGCATTTCCGGTGCTCATATCATCGGTCTTCGGGAACACCATACCCACAAAGTCAAACACTTCCGTGGATGCAGAGCAGGTATACTTCATGTAAGGAAGGTGCAGCCCAGCCGCAATCGCCATGGCACCCTTCGTCTTACCGGTACCTGCAGGACCACGCAGGAGGAAGTTTCGCATCTGTGTCGGTTTTCCTGTCGTACTCAGCGCATGCTGACAGATGTTGACCACCTGTTCCGGGATGATGTACCAGTTCTCCAGCTTGGGAACCAGGGTTTCTTCCAGAACAGACAGCCGTCTTCCGGAGGTCAGCTCATACTTGCCGACGAAGTCACTGTGATCAATGGAACTGGCTGCTGCCTTCACGGCAACACGCCCGGTCTTTGCGAAGATGGTAAATTCACCTGCAGTAACCGTAGTCGGTGTAAACACACCGGAGTCCAGTTGTGCCTGTGATACCCGAATCACATTGCCGGATTTGTCCAGACTCATCTTGATGTGGGCTGCGCAGGTATCGTCCTTGACCCGGCGATATGCGTTATCGCAGAGGATAGCCATGCTGTCCGTTGCCTTTTTCATATCCGGATAACCCGTGTTTCGCTGCTCGTAGTATGTCTGGAAATGATCCTCGAACTCGGAATCAGACATCAGCAGCGGCATAAGAGCCATCATCACGGCGGCGCCGTCATTGGCACTGGGATGCAGCTGGTACACTTCGATCATCTCGGTGTTCTTATCAAATCCGCTGGCCATGATGGCACCGGAATTGCTGTCAAACACAACAAGATGATAAAAGTCAGGTCCCTTGGAGGACTTATACTCAGCTACAGTGCGATGGTCGATCACACCCACAGCACCTTCACCGCTTCCGTTCATACAGTCACATACCGCGTGAACTGCTTTGATCACGGTGGCGCTCATTGTAGACTCAGTACCGGATCCGTACTTGGACGATACCTTGATCTTTTTGCTCGCCAGCGTATCAAACGGTGAGGGCAAAGACCGCGCGTAGTTGAAGAGGTTATTTGTGTATGCACTCATGGTAATTTCCTTTCTGCAGTGTTACTGCTCAATTTCAATAATAATTCCTTCGTCGCAGCATTGTGCGCCAGGCAAATCGTTGCGGGCCAGCTCCTTGCAGATCTCGTCCCAGCTCTCACGGACGGGAAGTTCATCTGCGCAGATCAGGATCTCTTGGACACCCTGTGCGATAGCCTCATTGCATCGTTCGTTCAGTTCCATCACATGTGCTTCGACCCACTGGAAAGCAAGCAAACCATAGTTCTCGGGAATCTCATCCTCATCGGATTCTTCCGGAGAATCGGTATGAGAGCCGCCAGCAGGGGGATCCTTATCTTCCGGAGGCTTCTTGGAAGACTCATCGTCCAAAAGGACATCGAACACTTGCAGATTGTGGATGACAACACGAGCACGACGGTAGCCGCCTGCCTTGTTCAGAATCACATACACGGGGTTTCCGGCAAGGATATCTTCTTTGGCTCGGGCGTTTTCCCATATCCATCGGACATTGGGAAACTTATCGGTCAGGATCTGCGTAATGCGTCTCTGGATGAGCATATACGCCATATTCTCCATATCCGTTTCACTGGGCTGGGGCTTCGGTGCCGGCAGGGCCAGAATGGGTTCTGCAGGTTCTACCCGGCGGTTTGCCAAAAACAGAAGGCGAATCGCCGCAATGAAGATGCCCAGGATCACCAGTAAGAGGATCGGCCACAGGCGTGTCATGTACAGAAAAATCGCCAGCAGACCGAGGAAAACCAGTACCTCGTATGCAACATGCCGTTTATAATCTTTGTCTTTCATATCCATTCTCCTTCATTTTGGCGCAAAAAAACGCACATGAGGATTTCGATCATCGTCTCAGTTCCTCATGTGCGTCTTAGTGCACACTATTCAATTTTGTTGTACCTCCTTATGCATCAAAGAAGGAATTTCCACCACCAAAGGGCTCGTATCCGGTAAAGCCGCCGGGCATCTGTGTGGCAGGCGCAGCGGGTGCGGATCCAGCGGGTGTTGCGGGGGCTGCATGCTGGTTACCGGCGGTTGCTTTCTGACCGTCACCAGCATTCTTTGCGCCGCCGCTGAAGCAGTACTCGAGATCATCCAGAATGATCACAGGCATGCTCCGCTTTTCCTTGGTGGTTTCTTCCTCCCAGGTGTCTTCGTCGTACCGGCCAACCAGGTTGACCATGGAACCTTCCTTCAGCTGCATCTTGCGAATGCGCTCACAAAGTCCGGTGCCAAAGCCTTTTACCCACAGATTGATCCAGCGGGCATTTTTCTCCGCGCGGGAGTCAAAGACCTTGATGCCAATACGGAAGCGCACGAAGTCGCCCTTTTCAGAGAACTTCAGTGCCGGGGAGTTGTCGTATCCCTTGGAGATACTGACATTCGTCGCGATGAATTTTAACATGGTTTACTCCTTCCTGCAGGGATCACCTGCACTCAAAATAATATATTTCAACCCGTATGCACAGGCAGAAACCGGGAAACAAAAAAAGTGCCATTCGCATAGCAATGCAAATGACACTTCGAAACTCGTTACACTACAG
>ERZ808034.113-NODE-113-length-11345-cov-2.802982_pt1 | contig 11345 bp, 10 predicted proteins | sample MGYA00380188_ERZ808034 | MGnify/ENA primary metagenome ERZ808034 (study PRJEB31490, sample SAMN06133380) | cow dung metagenome | isolation source: M12 | host: cow | place: China: Chengdu | collected 2015-05 ...
GAATGGAAGCGGGAAGGGCACACCTGAAACAAAAACCTCCTCCTCGCGTTCGGCAAGAGATATAACAGGAGTCTCAATCTCAAGGCCATCTAAGACACGCTTTGCAGAACTAAGCTGTCCTTTTCCTCCGTCGATTAAAATCAGGTCAGGAAGTTCTCTGTCTTCGTCCAGAAGCCGCGTATAACGGCGGCGTACAACCTCAGACATCGAAGCAAAGTCATCGATTCCATCAACCGTTTTAATCTTAAAGCGGCGGTAATTTCTCTTATCCGGCTTACCGTGTCTGAACTGAACCATAGATGCGACGGTATCTGTTCCTGAAAGGTGAGAGATATCAAAGCATTCGATAACATTCGGCGGGTTTTTCAGATGCAGAGCGTTTTGCAGTTCATGTACTTTGATGTCGTCTCCGAAGTGAACAGTCTCGATGTTTTTGCCGGCAAGTTCAACTAACTTCTTCTTCGCACCCTGACGCGGACAGGTCAGGATTACCTTGTGCTTTGCAAGACCTTCAAGATACGGGATTAGAGTTTCATCAAGCTCTTCTTCTGTGATAATCTCTTTCGGGATTGTGTTTTCCGCGTAGTATCCTGATACAAACTCCTCGAAGCATCCGTCTGTGTAGTCGAAGATGAACTCATCACGCCCGCCAAGAGTTCCCTTGTAAACATGGAAAACCATCAGATAGACCGTGCCTTCGGAAACGCGGTATGCAATTACATCCTCATCATGGTCTGTTTTTCGTGCGACATACTGCCTGGATGAGAGGTTGGTAACAGCCGTTATCATATCCCGGCATCTCATAGCATCCTCAAACTCCATCTTTGAAGAGTATGTATTCATCTCTTCGGTCAGGTCCGCGATAAGCTGCTTTGTATTTCCTTTAAGAGCATCAGCCGCATACGAACACTGCTTCTGATACGCCTCTTCTGTCACAGCACCTACACAAGGACCCGTGCAGTACCCGATATGGTACCGAAGACAGGCTCTCCTGTTCTTCGGCATGTTTTTACATGAGCGAAGACGGAATGTCTTCTTGACTACTGACAAACAGTAGTCTCTCTCGCGACCGGAAACAAACGGGCCAAAGAAGGTTCCCTTCCCTTTCTTGCTTCGGGCAATTCCGATTCTTGGAAACTTCTCCTTTGTAAGCTCGATATATGCATAGGACTTAGCATCCCGGAGGTCAATGTTGTACTTCGGCTGATGGCGTTTGATTAAGGTATTTTCCAGAAGATAGGCTTCCTCATCGGTTGCTGTTACGATGTACTCGAATGAGTCTATCGTCTCAACGAGTTTTCTCGTCTTTGGATCATGGTCTTTCTTCTGGAAGTATGAAGAGACGCGGCGTTTTAAGTCTTTGGCTTTTCCTACATAGATGATTGCTCCGCTTACGTCTTTGTAGAGATAACATCCCGGTGCGTGCGGGACTTCGGAGATGTCAGGATATGCCATGTCTGAATAACATTTCGCGGCTGAGATAATATAGATAGGTTAATGTTACCCGAAGGATAAGGATAGTTATATGGTAGTCCCGTGTTTATCATGCTGTCATTTAGGTGACCACAAATATCTTAGAAATGAAGAGAACTGGGAATTTGAATACTTCTTAACCTGCAAAAAAGGAAAAGAACTGCCGTCTCCTATGCCAAAGAAGGGGTTCGAATGCGAAGAGTACGAAAACAAACTCGCAATTCTGCCGCGTACTAAAAGAAGTCAGTGCGCTATTGAAATCCGTCAGGATTAATTATCCTCTTCTTTTTCAAACAAACTGAGACTTCTTTTTTTGTACTCGGCTTCGGAGATGATTTTATTGTCGCGTAAGAACTTCAGTGCTTCAAGAGATTTATCAACTGTTGCCTCGTCAATTCCGTCACGCGGCTGAAGTGTTACGGCTTCTGATGGAACAGTACCTTTTCTGTGAATCATGACAGGCTCAATATTTTCTGCCGGTTCGGTCGGGGATAGCGGCTCAGCTTTCTTTGCTCTCGGTTTTACAGCAGGGTTTGGAAGGACAGTTACCTTTTCGATAATCTCGACCTCTTCATCCTGATTTACAGAGCGTGCCGCTTTTGGCTGAGGGACAACAAGTTTCGGACGTTCTCCGCCTAAGTAAACCTCGGAGTCGTCATCTTCCGGGAGGAACTCCGAGATTGGTTCCTGAACAGTCTTTGCCTGAATGCGGCACATATTCTTCCACGGGCTTCCTCGTGGAAGAATCTCTGCGTCACCTCCTCCTTCTCCATGCCACTGCTCGTTTCTTGGTGCGGACTGAGACTGATAAATTATTACATCGTTCTCAGGAACAGCAGGCTCTGCCTCATCAATCTCAGGTTCTGCTGCCTGAACCATACGGGCAATGCGGTCAACAACCGCTGACGAATGCTCATCTTCAGATGGTTCCTCTGCGGCCTCGAAGAACTCATCGTCTTCTATGCCGTCCTCACCTTCTTCTGAAAAGCGTGAGAAGATGTCCTCCTCTTCCGTTACGGCAGGCTCTGGTGCGGGGACAACAATTCCGTCCTCAAAGATATCTTCATCAGATGCGAAAGAAACCGCGTCAGGATTCTCGCGAAGAACGTACTCGTCGGTTAAGAGATTTTTCTGATTAACTATCGAAAATATGCGGGAAGTCTTATTCCTGATACATTCAGCGGCAGAAAGCATCGCATATCGGACTGAGTCTGCGGAGTCTCGGATATGCTGGAAGACAATATCCTTTCCAAGGTCTGTCTGGAAAGTAAGAACTGCCGAGCCTGTTGCCTGAAACTTTGCGCAGATGGATAAAAGATTTACATAATGCAGTTCGAAGACTTTGTAAACAGTATCTCTCTCCGGGTATCCAAAGATGATTCTCTCGCGGGAGAAGAGAATCGGAATAAGCAGTTTTTCCTTCGAGCGTGCGAATAAGACATTCAGGACCTCCTCATCGTATGGAAGGTCATTTAAAATCTCTATCGGAAGGTCATACTGATACAAAACTTCGCGCCGCACGCTCTAACTCCTTTGACTATAATGTTGGTTTTCAAAAGAGAAAAACACCACGAAGAAAAACACGAAAAGAGGTGAGAAAAAATATTGGGGCAGGTATTCCCTGCCGATATTAGCGAGAAATGATACGCTGGTGACTTTACATCATGCCCGGCATTCCGCCCATTCCGCCGCCCATTGCTGCCATCTCTTCCGGAGACGGTCCTGCGGACTTTGCGGATGCAATGACGTCATCGATTCTGAGAATCATGACTGCTGCTTCTGCTGCGGATGCGATTGCCTGGGTCTTTACTCTCAGCGGCTCGACGACGCCTGCTGCCCACATGTCAACCGGCTTGCCCTCGAAGACGTCAAGACCGAAGGTCTTCTGTCCCTTCTCGTGTGCTGCACGGAGGTCAACGAGTTTGTCGATTGGGTCAAGACCTGCGTTCTCTGCAAGGGTTCTTGGGATGACTTCGAGTGCTGCTGCGAATGCCTCGATTGCGAGCTGGATTCTTCCGCCCTGGGTTGCTGCGTACTCACGGAGTCTTAAGGAAAGCTCAACTTCCGGTGCTCCTCCGCCTGCGACAACCTTCTTGTCCTCAACGACACAGCCGACAACGCGGAGTGCGTCTTCGAGTGCACGGCCAAGCTCGTCAACGACGTGCTCAGTTCCGCCCTTGATGATGATGGAGACTGCCTTCGGGTTCTTGCACTTCTCAACGAAGACCATTGCTTCGCCGGTTCCGACCTTGCGCTCTTCAACAAGTCCTGCAACTCCAAGCTCATCGCCGGAGATTGCGTCGATGGAGGAGATGATGGATCCGCCGGTTGCACGGGCGAGTTTTTCCATGTCGGACTTCTTAACACGGCGGATTGCGAAGATACCTGCCTTGGATAAGTAGTGCTGTGCGATGTCGTCGATACCCTTCTGACAGAAGAGGACGTTTGCACCGGAGTTGACGATCTTGTCAACGATGCCCTTAATCATGCGTTCTTCTTCATCAAGGAAGAGCTGGAGCTGGTCCGGGGAGGTGATGGAGATCTCTGCATCGACTTCGGTCTTCTTGTACTCAACTGCTGCGTTGAGGAGGAGAATCTTTGCGTCAGAGACGGTCTTTGGCATACCTGGGTGGACACGCTCTTTGTCGATGAGCATACCCTCAACAATCTCGGAGTCCTCGATTGCACCGCCGACACGCTTCTCGACCTTGACGTTTTCGGTGTCAACAGTTCCGTCTTCGTCTGCGACGAGAGTGATTGCACGAACGATTAAGTCACAGAGCTTCTCTTTGGATGCTTCTGCGTTCTTTCCGGTCATTGCGGTTCCTGCGATCTTTGCGAGGATGTCAGTGTCGTTTGCTTCGACGTCCTGTGCAATGGTCTGGAGGAGTTCCTGTGCCTTCTCTGCTGCCTGTCTGTATCCGAGGGTGATAACGGTCGGGTGAACGTCCTGCTCGAGGAGTTCTTCGGACTTCTTTAAGAGTTCGCCTGCGATAACAACTGCGGAGGTGGTTCCGTCTCCGACTTCGTCGTCCTGGGTCTTGGAGACTTCGACCATCATCTTTGCTGCCGGGTGCTCAATGTCCATCTCTTTTAAGATGGTTACACCGTCGTTGGTGATGACAACATCTCCGATGGTGTCGACAAGCATCTTGTCCATTCCCTTCGGACCGAGGGTGGTTCTGACTGCGCCTGCAACTGCTTTTGCTGCAGCGATGTTCATACTCTGTGCGTCGCGTCCGCGGGTGCGGGATCCGCCCTCTTTGAGGATTAAAATTGGCTGTCCGCCAAGCTGTGCTGACATAGTAATAATCACCTAATACCCATTACGGGTAATGTAACAATTATGTTGTTTAGTAGTTCTATATAAGGTTGTTGTTTGCATATCCCAATCGGCGGAAGGGATGAGAAGGAAAAAAAAGTGATGAGGGTCAAACCCCCATACGCGCCGAAGCGTGTTATCTTACTCTCCTGAAAACCGTATCATAGAGTAAAGACCGTCCGAGTTCGGGTGAACCTCCATCATTGGGGAGAACTCGTGGACTGTAACTCCTTTTCTTACTAAATAGCCGAGGTATGTTCCAACAAGAGATGTCGAAGGTCCAGACGATGCAAAGCCTAAGATGTCTCCGCTAGAAGATGTCTCAAGCTGCATGTGTCCAACAGTTCCATCCAATACATGCCAGTATGACCCGGGACCTGCAATATTTGGAAGAGTCTTTACATCCCCGTTTTCTTTTGCAGGACATACAGTGTAGTCAAGACCGAGTACTACTGAGAATGGAATCTGCGAGAGGTCAATCTTTCTCGGGTGTCCTAAGATTGCATCGGCTGCGGCAAATCCCTGAAGGCGGGCAGCAGGGGTGAAACATTTACCGCCTATGATATCTCCTGCGGCATAGACGCCTTTAATCGAGGTCTCCATGTGTTCGTCAACAAGGATTGCCCCGTCTTCTCCTTTGGCAACACCTGTTACATATGGAGACTCAGGCTTCACTCCTGTTGCGAAGAGAACAGTATCGCAGGCAATCTCTTTTCCGCCGGCAATGACTCCTTCGACCTTATCTGTTCCAAGGACTTTTTCGATAGGACAGTTTTCCAGAATCGTGACCCCGGATAAGTCGCGGCGTGCATCCTCTAAAAGCGGGGCAGGGAGCATTGACAAAAGTCTGCTTCTTGCAATAAGAGTTACCTCACATCCGAATGCGGAATAGATATACGCAAACTCAGCGGCAGAGATTCCGCCGCCTACAATTACAAGACGGCGCGGAAGCTCCTTCATCGAGCGAAGGGTTCTGGCGTTGTATGTTCCAGGCAGGTCTTTTCCTTCCACATCCGGGATGTTCATCTGACCGCCGCCTGCAATAATTACCGCTTCTGCCTCGCGGGCGATTCCATCCACATAGACAACACCGTCTCTGACTTCGGCTTCCTTTCCGTACTCAACGGTGACTCCGGAAGCAGTGGTTTCCATATTCAGAATATAGCGGAGCTTATCCTGTGTTGCCTCAAGTTTTTCCAGAAGGGCCGGGTAGTCTACACTAACAGCACCTTTGAGGATTCCCATCTTTTCCAGATGGCGTGCGCTTTCAATGCTCCTTGCGACGTCATTTAATGCACAGACGAGCATACACCCATCATGCACGCACTGACCGCCTAAGGCACGCTTCTCGATGATGGTCACCTCGCGTCCTTCGCCTGCCAGACGAAGGGCGGCCATCCTTCCAGCAGGCCCGCCGCCTACAACAATAATCACGTTAGAAGACCTCGCATCCCTCATCGGACGGGAGACAAAGCTCCTGACCGTTGAATGCGTTGACCTCGACGATATCCTTCTTGCCTCTAACCTGCCAGACAGGGACATAGACCTTGTCGACCTTGATTACAATATTGTCCTCGGTCGGTCTGAACTCCTTCTCTTCTGCGAAGATGGCATCTCCTGCTGTGGTCTTGATTCTGACACGGCGGGTGAGCTTTTTGATAAGCTCTGCCATGACAGTCTCTTTGGCTTCGTTCTTCTGAGTCATCGGAGCGACAACGTCTGCTTCCGGCGGAAGTTCTCCAGGGACCGGGACTGCATCGTCATCGAATTCCCACTCAAGGCCGTTTACCGCATTAATCCAGCCGTCACCTTCAGCATCGAAGCATACACTCTTTCCTTTGTAGGTTGCTTCTCCGCCGCTTGTATAGTGGTATCTCCAGTACGGAATCATACGAAGGACAGTCGGCCCTTCCTGGTGTGCGACACGTACGGCATCCTTTGCGGAGATTCTGACCGGAAGCATAAGGTCGTATCCTACAGATGAAATGTCCGGGGTTGCGACCGCCGAGTATGCAAAGGACGGAGTTGCTTCAATATCAAACGGAAGTCCGTAAATTCTGGCTTCTGCCGAGAGTGCAATGTTCTGGAGAAGTGTTTCTCTGGTCCAGAGAGTAGACTCTTTTGGCTGGAAGTAGGAGTTTCCTGTAAAAATAATCTTGTCACAGCGTACCTTGGAGCCTCCAAGCATGATGGTATACGGAGTCATATCGAAACGCTGGAGACCGTTTAAATCGTCAGAGCACATTACAAGGATACACTTGTTTCCTCTGACACCGGAAAGGTTGAACGGGCCTTCTTCCGGTTCACAATCATATCCGGCAGTCTGCAGAACTGCGGTGATTTCTGCTGCTGCCTGTTCGTGGTTTGGTTCACCCATGATTATTCTATATTGGTTCTCTGATTTGATAAAAGGTTAGTGCTTGTGTTCGGGTTTAGAGTAAACTGCAGAGAAAAAGGAAGGACGCCTGAACACACGGTTTAGAGCAGGATAATGCGTGTGCTGGCGTCTACACTATTATATAGCCGGAATAGTATTTATTCTTTGACATGTGTTGTCATGACACATGTTGTCAATGTGCTTGATTATGGTATGAATACAGGCGGTTTTCTTTTGTGCTCGCTTTTTATCACAAGATTCAATACCTTTTCTTCGACCTCGTTTTGCGGCTCGAACTCGTTCAACTCAAGATTCCAGAGAGCAGAGTCAAGTTCAGCATAGGTAAGTCCTATGTCTGCTTCGTCTGTCTGGCCTTCGAAAAATCCTGCACTGGGTGCTTTGTCGATGATTGCCTTTGGAATGCCGAGCTCTTCAGCTAATGCATAGACATCCTTTTTGTAGAGATGTAAAAGCGGCTGAACATCAGATGCACCGTCTCCCCACTTTGTGGAGTAACCTATCATGTACTCGGTTTTGTTTGAAGTTCCGCATACCAGATATCCGCGGGCGGCGGCGATGTTGTAGAGAGTTGTCATTCTAAGGCGTGATGCGATATTTCCCGCAAGAACCGGTGTGTTTGTGATTCCGTCTTTTTTGAGGAATGCATCCAAGACATCTCCTAACGGAACTGTTATCAGTTCTACACCGAGTGCTTTGCAGAGCTCTTCTGCATCTTCTGCATCCTTTGGGCTGTTTGTTGAAACAGGCATGCTGACGCCTAAGACACGCTCAGGCCCTACTGCCTTTGCGGCTAAAGCGCAGGCAACAGCCGAGTCAATTCCGCCTGAGATACCTACCACAAATCCTGCGGCATGTGCATTCCAGACAGCCCCTCTCATGTGGTCTTTTATTTTTACAATCTCGCATCCGATGCATTCACACATTGTCATGAGATATCCTCCAGGAAGTCAGCAGTATTTTTCAGAGCATATTTTGTTCCGGGACGTCCTTTAGAGAAGTCATCGAGGAACTCTTTTGTCGAAGAGATAGAGACGCCGCATCCTTTCCATCCGTGAGCCTGAGCGTAGAGGAATACCTCTTCTGCAGGGATTACTGAAAGCGGAGCTATAACCCGCTTTTCTTTAGGCTCGAGATAGTCGGCGGTCCGGCCTTCTAATACTGCATCAAGCAGTCCGCAGGCGGCATCATCTAATGTTTCGGATGAGAAGACTGTTGTTGCTTCACTCTCTGATGTTACAAAGACGATGTCTGTTCTTTTCAAAAACAGCATACTCACAAATATCCGAAGAGCATAGAGCCTGTAGTCATCTCCGCCTTTTAGATAAATGCGCTCTGCAGATGCCAGGCCGCCTTTTTTGCGAATCTCTTTTTTTGCCTTCGACTCGATATCTGAAATCAGATGCCGCATACAAAGAGACAGCCCGGAATATGATTGAGTGACAACAGCCTCACTGCGGCATTTACTGCATTCCATGTAAGACTATTGGATGTATGAAAAAAAGAAACTGCCGGAGGGCAGTTAATCAACTTACTCAGTTACGATGTACTTGAGCTTGAGCTCTTCCCACTTCTCGGAAGCCATGAGTTCTGCAAGGCCTTCGTTGATAAGTGCGTGGAGGTCAGTGTCTTCGTTTCTCATTGCGATTGCATAGACTTCACCGGTCTTGATAACACCGATCATCTGGAATGCATCGTTTCCTTTGATGTAGGTCTCGATGTTTACATCGTCGAAGATGACACACTCAACAAGTCCCTGCTCGAGAGCGACCATGGACTGCGGGAAGGAGTCGTAGAGCTTAATCTTTCCGTCTTTGACCATCTGGTCGTACTTTTCCTGTCCGAACTCATCTGCCATCCACTGGTCTGCGGAACAGCTTCTCTGGACACCGATTACAAGGTTTCCTGCTTCGAAGTCCTCGATGGTTGCAGTGGTTCCTGCCTTTCCGACAACACCCTGGTTAACTTCCCAGTACGGGTTGGAGAAGGTGACTTTCTCTAAGCGGTCCGGAGTGATACTCATACCGGAGTAGACCATATCAATCTTGCCTGCGAGAAGTGCCGGGATGATACCGTCCCATGCGGTTGGGGCAATTTCGACTTCAAAGCCTTTCTGCTCTGCAATCCACTGGATAGACTCGACATCGAATCCTACTGCCTTTCCGGTCTCGTCAATGTAGGAGTATGGCGGGTATTCTCCGTCGATACCGACAACGAGGACATTGTCATCAGTCGTAACACAGCCTGCCATTAAGACGGCGAAGATAACTAAAAGGGATACACCAATCCCCATAAGTGCTTTCTTGTGCATCTGTTAAACATTAACACACATGAAATATATAACTTGCCGTTTGTCTGTGAACTGAGAGTTCGGCACTAAAAATAGAGGAGTGAAGTTATTTTTTGAAATAGAGATAACAGTGACAGTGCCCGGTCTCTTCCACATCCTTATCCGAATTACGGCACGGGCAGATGTATTTTTTGTCCTCTTCCTCATCCCCTGACGGAAGAACGCACGGACAGTATTTTTTGCCGCGGATGAGGACATTTCTTGCAAGTCCTTCAACGACAGAATCTGCAATGTCCTTATTTTCGTTGAGTCCCCAGCCTTTAACATCTGCAACACGGAGGATTGCCGGATAAATCTCTTCGGCTTTGGCCTTTATTTCTTCACGGGTTGGCGGAGTTGTCATACTATGTTTTCAGTTTTTTATCTTTATCAATCTGCTGTATCAGATATTTTCACTAGCAATCCTGTCAAGCTCTTTCTGGATAAGTTTCCGCTGAGCCGGCTTTAAGTGATCGATAAACATCTTTCCTTCGTGATGGTCCATCTCGTGGCAGAAAGCACGGGCGGCAATTCCTTTAAGTTCAGTCTCAACAATCTCGCCGCTTTCATCCAAGTACCGGCAGAGAATCTTCTTAGGTCTCCTGACAGGGCGCTGAATTCCGGGAATACACGGGCTTCCCTCGACATCCTCAGAGAGTGAGCCGGAAGAAATCACCTCAGGATTTGCCCCGCGAATGAAAACACCGCCCGCAGCCACAATAAAGAGCCGGCGACACACACCAATCTGCGGAGCCGACAAGCCCACGCAGTGATACTCACGCATAGTATCTTCCATATCATCAAGAATCCGGCGTTCCTCATCTCCTATTTCAGAAACGGATTCACAAACGGTCGTAAGGCACGGGTCGCCGTATTTACGGATTGGCTGAATCATACTATGGTGTTTCTTTTTGTAGGGGTTATAATTTTGGAGAAACACTACCGATTAGAGAATATCAGTAATCTTCCTGTCCTCATCACCCTGGTTTAAAATCTCCTGAGCACCCTTATCTGCCACAATCACGATATTCGGCATCAGAGAATACACCGGAAATCTCAGGAAAAACTCCTGCACAAGAAGCTTATTCATCGAAAGCAGAATGAAACGGCGTTTCAGATGAGAAAGCTCACTGTCATCTGCCTTTTCTGCTGCCGGAAGCAAATCATCTCTTAAGACCGAAAGATGCGTATTATTCATCTTCCGCATAACCTTTGCACTGTCTACCCCGTGCATATACCGCATCCAAAGACCAAGCAGAACAAGCGTTGCTGCAAGCATAAACGGATACTCAACAGGCATCGTTGTAACATCAGAAAGATACTCTCCAAGCGTCATACCTGGAAGCATCATGCCCAACGCCATGAAACCGGTGCAAAGTGCGTAGTGTGCAGTTTGGTAAGGCCCTTTTGATACTTGAATTAGGTATAGCATAAAGGCGGTAAAACCAAAACCATAACCAAGTTGCTCAATAGCGATGCAAGAAGTGATAATCCAAATGTTTTCAGGAAGAGCATACGCCATATATACATAAACAAGATTTGGTAAATTCATGGCGGCTACCATGTACCAAAGCCATTTCTTTAGTCCGTGTTTGCTTGCTACAATGCCACCGATAATGCCCCCTGCAAGTAGGGCGATTACTCCGATAGTGCCATATATAATACCCACTTGTTCGGTGCTGAGGTTTAGACCGCCCATTTCGGGCTTATCGAGCAAGAACGGAGGAGCTAATTTGGCCAATTGCGCTTCGCCTAATCGATAAAGTAGAATAAAAGCCAACGATAAAACGATGCCTTTCTTTTGGAAGAAGGTCTTGAATAGGTTG
>ERZ808034.114-NODE-114-length-11332-cov-3.966326_pt1 | contig 11332 bp, 7 predicted proteins | sample MGYA00380188_ERZ808034 | MGnify/ENA primary metagenome ERZ808034 (study PRJEB31490, sample SAMN06133380) | cow dung metagenome | isolation source: M12 | host: cow | place: China: Chengdu | collected 2015-05 ...
ACGACTCGCTATACATATCTGCAAGAGACAAGAACGGATGGTTCCAGCTTTCACATGCAGCAGCAGACGTGAGACCTGCTAACGTATATCCTACCAGCAATTCAGAGGTGAAGATGAATGTGGCATTAAACGGAGGTCAATACGGAGAGGAATCATACGAAAGTACCATCCGCTGCGGTATGGTGCCTGAAGAATATATCACCATCAACTTCTACGTCGGAGCACAGGACCTACAACGCCTGAAGTTATATGACATCAGACTGGAGGCCACCAATGCAATCAATGGAGGATTGTGGGCCAAATATGCTGATCAACGATTTGTAGAGCGTTACCCGCCTTGGAGCACTGGCGAGAAGAAAATATTAAATCATGCATTGCATCTGAATAATACTTTCTTCAGCAACTATTATGAGACTGATTTCGGATTCTCGAACGAAATCCCCTACTATCTTATCAATAGCCAGCGGAGAATACGTGTAACGGTAAGGGCAGGCTCATTGTCTATGTTCTGGTACATGTATAAGTATTATATCGAAGGACAAACAGCAAAATGGAAAATCATTGCCATCAGCTACAATGTGCGAAATAAGACGTACACGCTGACACTTCACTATAATTCTGACTTTTAAACATAACGATTATGAAAAAGGAAATTATTTCATTTATCATCCTGGCCCTGTATATTCTGGGCAGCATCGGAGGCTTTGGTTATGCCGTGTATAGCGGCGCGTATCTCATCAGTATTGCCGTCCTTGCCTTAGCGGTCATGGCTTGGCCAACAGCCAAGAAATGCATCGGGGATTTATTCCTATAGAAGGCTTGGGTGGGGAAAGTAAACCCCACCAGCTTTTTCTGGCAATAGTAAAAGTATTAGACAATGACAGTATTGAAAGGTAAAGACCTCATCATTATGGCGGACGGCGTAGCCTTGGCTGCGGCGAAGTCGTGCGATATAGAGGTGAATTGTGACGCCATCCCAGTATCTTCGCCAACGAGTGGAGACTGGGAGGATAGCATTCCAGGACGTAAGTCTTGGAAGGTGACGACAAACCACCTCGTCATGTCAGCGGCATCCATGTTGCTGAAGGTTTCGCAAATCGTTACGCTGCGTATGAAGGTGGCTGACGGTGATGCACTACTGTTTGACGGATATGTCAGCAACGTCACTATCACCCAGCAGTCATACACCCCTACCAGTAGTTCGAAATATTATTGGGACACCACACGTAAGAAGTTCGTCGTATCAAACGGAGCCACGCTGAATCCAAAGTATTATCTGTCGTGGTCAGGCGGGTATGAGTATATGAATCCGGAAATGCGACTCTTCTCCTACAGCGGCGACTATCTGACCGTTGCTAATGGTGAGCTGGTGAAAGATATATTGGAAGGCTCTGCCATCTGCAAGACTGCAAAGGTCACTGCCACAGTCGGCAACTTGTCACAGGGAAGCTTCTCATGGTTAGGTAAAGGAGCGTTAGCAGTTCCATCAAATTAAATATATATGGCTATGGAAATAACGATTGATACAGTAATCAGCCTGCTTGGACTATTCATCGGTGGCGGTGGTGGTGCATTCTTCACATGGCGATGGATGCGCAGAAAGGCTAAGGCTGAAGCCGAGACGGAAGAAGTCAACATGGCTCAGCGGGTGCAGGACACCTATCAGGAGATGCTCGAAGACAAGCAGAAGGAGGTGGACGACAACCATCGGCTCATCGCTGAACTGCGCGAAGACCGCGACCACTACAAGCAAGGATATGTAGAAATGCGAAACCGTCAGGACAAGACGGAGGAAATGGTGCGCGACCTACAGATGCAGGTGGCCAGAAACGGCAGAATGGTGGAGAGCATGCGCCCTTTTTTGTGTTACGACATGAAATGCAAAAAGCGTGTGCGCGTTCAAGTATCGGAATGCGAGGCAGCTGAAATCGAACCCATTAATCACGAAGACTTATGATGCCAACACCAATCACCATGCACTTCACAATGGAAGAGCTTTGCGCGAGTGAAACCGCCAAAGCCAAAGGAATAGTCAACAAGCCCAACATTCAGCAGATGGTCAACCTGGTCTATCTGTGTGCCTATATTCTGGAGCCGTTGCGCGTAGCGATGAAAGAACCTATCAAGATAGGCTCCGGCTTCCGCTCTCCGGCATTGAACAAGGCTGTGGGTGGTGTCAGTAACTCTCAGCACCTGAAGGGCCAGGCCGCAGACCTTTGTATTGACGGCGACATCCAGAAAGGCAAACGCTGGTTCGAATGGATCAAGACGCATTGCGAGTTTGACCAGCTCATTTGGGAGCACAATGCGAAGGGTAACTACTGGGTACATGTCAGCTTTGTGTACCCTGATTTCGGAAAGAACAGAAAGCAGGTCATCGACAACCTGTTAAAGAAATAACGCCGCGAGGTGTGCAGTTCATTCATAGTACAGTTATTAAGTAATAATGTTTGATTGTTTTAGTTAATAGATTTTATTGGTTTAAGTTATTTATTATCTGCGAGGCTACAGCGGTAGCCTCTTTTTTTTATTATCGTTTGCCAGTTGGTAAACCACCACCGCTTTTTCGTTCGGATATTAAAAGGAAGAAAAAGCAGATAATCATGAAATGGTTGAAAATTGACTACATCAAGCAACACTCTCGCATTGACTTCGACTGCGAGGATGGATTGCTCGAGCTCTATGGCGAGAGTGCGGAGGAGACGGTGCTAAACGTCATAAATCGCACCTACGAAGAGGTAGTGGCGAAGTTTGGTACTGAGGATAAGCCCATACCTGCCGCCCTCATCCATGCGTCGCTATTGCTGGTAGAGGTAAGCTACACCCAGCGCGGCCCAATAAGTCAGCAGAACATGTACACGGTACCTTATGCATTCGATATGCTGGTGAAGCCCTACATGAAACTGGCAGATGAACCGAAATTTGAACCAGAAGTAGAACCCGAAAACGCAGAATGATTATGGATTGTACTAATATCTTAATGCAAGGCGATGAAGCCAAGTACCAGGTCCGCATCGAGCAGGAAGGTTTCAATATGGAAACCGATGACTTCGAGATTGAGCGGTTGTGGGGCATGCTGGGTCGAAAGTTGACCATCAAGAAAAGCGACACCATCTTCAGCGTTGACGGCTTCTTCTTCGTCTTCCAGACTGACGACATGGTAGGCCGTGTCACCGCACGCTGCACCTATCATATTCCCGATATTGACTGTCCTGACGGACTGCGAACCGAGGTCGATGAACAGCTGCTGTGCTTTGTCTGCACAGCCCCACTGCCACAGTTTGCTTGTGTTCCAGGTCCATCGGCATGCGAGCATAAAGTCACCTACGAACGCTCCGAGCAGAGCGATGTGGCCAGCGACTACCAGTACCTGGCAACTACCGATGGCGACCGCCTGATTACCGCAGACACCGAATACATCTTAGTATTGAAATCATTAAACAACGAATAACATGGATACAACTTACAGACTTTCCCAGACCGGTAAGGAAGTACAGCAACTTCTCGACCAAGTAACTCCTAACCAGGAGGCTATTGCTACGGAAACTGAAAACCGTGAGCAGGCAGTGTCTAACGAAACTGAACGCGCTCAGCAGGCTGAGCAGCAGCTCCAGCAGAACATCAACACCGAGCGTACTGACCGTATCGCCGATGTCGATGCCGAGGAAGCACGCGCCAAGGCTGCGGAGGCACAGCTTCAGCAGAATATCGACGCTATTGAGCAGAGTGGCGGTGCCGCCGTTACAGCTGAGCGCGAACGTGCACAAGGCGTTGAGCAGACCCTTCAGCAGAACATCAATAATGAGACGAGCAACCGCATCGCCGACGTGGATGCTGAAGAGACCCGTGCCAAGGCCGCTGAGCAGGCCAACTCCAACGCTATTAGTGGCGAAATCACTCGTGCCGAAGGTGCCGAGCAGACATTACAGAACAATATCGATGCAGAAGAAGCCCGTGCTCGTGCCGCTGAGCAGGCCAATGCTAATGATATTGACGGTATTGAGTCAAAGATACCGGAAGCGGCCAGTGATCAAAATCAATTAGCTGACAAACAGTTTGTCAACAGCAGCATTCAGACCGCAACCGCTGAGTTTAAGGGAACCTATAATCTTTGCACGGATCTGTATTTGAGTGTCATTACTGCCACTCATGAGCAGATAGGTGTGGCCTTAAAGACCGCTATCCAACAGGCAGACAATAACGATTATTGCTTTGTTCAGATTCCTGTATCGAATGACACACCTACGGTCATCGCCAGTGTGCAACGTTATAAGTTTAACGGAACAAACTGGCTCTTTGAGTATGCGTTGAACAACAGCGGCTTTACGCAGGCGCAATGGGATGCTATTAACTCTGGTATTACGAGTGGTGATGTATCAAAGCTATCGGCACTTCCTACGAGTGCGCAGTTGACTGCGTTGCTGAATGATGAGGAACATGCCCGTATCGCAGATGTGGATGCCGAGGAATCCCGTGCAAAAGCCGCTGAACAACTGAATGCAACCAATATCGGTAACGAGATTACCCGTGCCGAAGCTGCTGAGCAAACCTTGCAAGGCAATATCGATGCCGAAGAGACGCGTGCGCGTGGTGCAGAAGGTATTTTGCAGAATAATATTGATGCAGAAGAAATGCGTGCGCGTGGTGCAGAGAGTACGTTACAGAATAACATCGATTCCGAGGAAACCCGCGCCCGTGCTGCTGAGCAGCAGAATGCCGCCGATATTGATGCAATCGAGGCAAAGATTCCTGTTGCAGCATCATCAAGCAACCAACTGGCAGACAAAGCGTTTGTCAACAGTAGCATCCAGACAAACACTGCTGAGTTTAAGGGCACATTCAATAGTCTTGCAGAACTTCAGCAGGTTACGGCTAATGCCAACGACTACGGCTACGTGGTCAGCACAGATTCAGCTGGTAATACCATTTACAGCCGTTATAAGTATGTAGAAGGTTCTGGATGGGTATTTGAATATAATCTCAACAACTCCAGCTTTACTGCTGCTGAGTGGGCTGCAATACAGTCTGGTATTACGGCACTGCTCGTTCAGAAGTTGACAGACCTTCCAACCTATCAGGCATTGATGCATCTGATTGGTACCAAGCAGGATGCCCTCACCTTCGACACCACCCCCACCGAGAACTCTCACAATCCCGTGCAGAGTGGTGGCATCTTCTCTGCCCTCTCCGGCAAGCAGGACAAGCTGACCTTCGACCAGCAGCCCACACAGTACAGCACCAACCCCGTCGTCAGCGGTGCACTGTTTAATATCTTCCAGGCCATCAATAGTCTGTTCCCTGCTGCCGCCAGCACGCAGAACAAACTCACCGACAAGAAGTATGTCGATGACAAGGTGGCCGGTGCCGCTCCCGACTTCGTGGGTATCTATGCCAGCGTCGAGCAGTTGGAGGCCGTGACGGGTATGACTGTCAACGACTATGCCTTCGTCACATCAACCGATACCGACGGCAACACCGTCCTCACCCACTACACCTATAACGGTACGGCTTGGGCTGCTGACTACTCTATATCGAGCAACAACTTCACACAGGCTCAATGGACCGCTATCAACAGCGGCATCACCGCACTGTTGGTTCAGAAGTTGGCCGACCTGCCAACCAGCACCGAACTGACTCAGATGTTCGCTGCCAAGCAGAACGTGCTCACCTTCGACTCCACCCCGACGCAAGGTTCTCAGAACCCCGTCACCTCCGAAGGTATCGCCAATGCCATTCTCGCCGCTGCTGGTGTGCAGTTCGTGGATGTGCAGACGCTGCCGACAGCCAGTGCCGACACGATGGGTAAGGTCTATCTTACCCCATCAGCCCAGCAGGGACAGAACGCATCCGACTGGTGGGTCACCATCTACGACACCCAGCATGACCCCGTGTATTACTGGAAGCAGGTCAACACCACCAGCGTGGACCTATCCAACTACTACACGAAGCAGGAAGTGGATGCCAAGGACACCCGCTTGCAGACACAGATTGGTGAGCGCAACGTCACCGTCGAGGCACAGGACGCTCCGAGTGCCGACACGCTGACCTATACCAACGCACTTGGTGAGACTGCCAACCACATCGTAGGCGACAAGCGCGTCGTTCCAAATGCAGACAGTGTGACGGGCTATGATGTCTACGAGCTGTTGCACCTGGACAATGGCGTTGCCACGTGGGGCATCGGTGGCGGCAGCACCGACATCCGTCAGAAGTTGTGGGTCAATCTGCTCAGCAACCAGCAGGGCGATACCGACCTGAATGGCGTCACCGTCAAGGTCGAAGCCGACGACGAAACCATTCTCGACACAACATGGGCAGGCGAGACAGTCTTCTGCCGCATCAGCCCACTGAAGCAGGTAAAGGTGACCGTCGGCAGCAAGACCGGCTACTATTTGGCCAGCAATGTTCAGACCTTTGAGAGCTCCGTCGCCGGCGAGCGCACCATCAACTTCAACTACGAGACGTGCGTGGTCAAGTTCCAGCCCACTTCTAACCAGGGCGCAGGTGACACAACCATTGAAGGTGCAACGGGTACCATCAACGGCGTTGCCGTGAACTACGGAGACACGCTGAAGGTAGCAATGGGTCAAAGCATCACCGTACATTGTGACGCTATCGCCAACTACGTGACACCTGCTGACTATACCGGCACCGCTGCCACTGCACAACTCACACCGTCGCTGATCTATCAGACAACTCTTGTGACCATCTCTTGGGAGAGCAACCTTGGAACAGACCCAGTTATTGACGCTGTGCAGGCTACCGTAGCTGGTCGCACCGTATCAAGCGGCGAGACTATCAAGGTCGCCACTGGTTCATCAGTCGATGTTGTCTTCCCCGACATGGAGGGCTACCGAACACCGAGCATCGCCACATTCACCGCTGAAGGTACGACCGTGGTGAAGCCCACCGTGCAGTATTCTACCGACGTCTACACCGTTAGCATCGACAGCAACCAGGCCGACAAGACTGACATCGAGAATGTAACTGTCGTCGTCAACGACGGCGTGGAGGACAAGACCCTGCACGATGGCGACACCGTGAAGATTCCGACCGGAACCATACCCGTTGCGACGGCTACCGACATCAGCGGCTACCGCAAGACCATCAGCGTGACTGCTGCCACACTGACCATCGGTGTTCAGTATGACACCACGTTAGTGAGCGTCAACGCTACGTCGAACCAAAGCACCCAGCAGGTCATCGACCCAGTGCTGACTGGTCTCGTCTTCGGCATCAACGGTACGGAGGTGTCAGCAGGCCAGCAGGTGAAGGTGCCGACTGGTAGTGCGCTGACTATCACCTCTACAGACATCACCCACTATGCCAAGACTGTCACCGCCGCTCAGACCGCCGAGGGTGCCAGCTATATTGCGACAGTTGCCTATACAACTACTCTTGTATCAGTCAACATGGTTTCCGTGATTGCAGGTATTGAGACAACCGCACCGACAGGCTCACAGGCAACCGTAAGCTATTCAGGAGGTACGGACCAGGTTATTCAGAACGGAACTTTTGCCAAGGTACCAACAGGAACAGCATTCACTGTGGTATATGATGATGTAAGCAATTACGGTACACCATCTTCTTACAGCGGAACCGCTACAGGAACTTCCATGACGGCAACAAAAGCGGAATATGTGCAAGGTGTCGTTGTAATCAACATCAGTATGAGTGACGGTGATTCAACAGCTCTTGCTTTGGCCGGTGCAACTGTATCCATTGATGGCGGAACCCCTGTTGCATATACAGGCCGTCCTATTGCTGTGGCCCCGCTGAGTAGTGTTGTTGTTCATTTTACGGATGTGGAGGGATATGCAACTCCTGCAGACCAGTCATTTATCATGCCGACAGGTACACAGACGGTTAGCGCGACTTATCAGACAGACATTTATACCGTCTATGTCACCAGTAACCAGCCAAGTGATACGCCCATTACTTCGAAGAAAGTAACTGTCAGCTATACGGGTTTAGCCACGCCTAAACAGATAGAGAATAATGGTACGATTAAAGTTCCGACAGGTCTGACTCCGACGGCAACGGCAGAAAATGTAACCAACTATGCCAAGACGGTATCTGTAAATTCAAACAACCAGACTATTACTGCGGCTTATGAGACTACGGTTATCAGTGTGAACATGGTCAGCAGTATCGCAGGCACAGAGAGCGCAGCACCACAAGGTGCACAAGCTACTGTGAGTTATCAGGGTGGAACAGACCAAGTGCTGACCAGCAATGCTCAGACGGCAAAGGTTCCAACCGGAACAGCATTCACCATTACTTACGCTGCCGTAAATAATTACAGCACACCAATCGCGTATAGCAACACAGCCACAGGCACATCCATGACTGCTACCAAGGCTGAATACATACAAGGTGTGGTGGTTATTAACATAAGCATGAGTGATAACGACTCGTCGGCTCTTGCATTAGCAGGTGCAACAGTATCCATTGATGGTGGAACGCCTATCGTATATGACGGAAATCCTGTTCCAGTTTCGCCTCAGAGCAATGTCACCGTTCACTTCACAGATGTGGAAGGTTACGCCACACCAGCTGACCAGACCTTCGCCATGCCTACTGGCACAAAGAATATCAGCGTGAGCTACGACACTACCATCTTCACGGTGTTTATTACTTCCAATCAACAGAACGATCAGACTATTGCCTCTAAGAAGGTTAGCGTGACATATACTGGTTTAGCAACTCCAAAGGAGGTGGCCAATAACGGTACGGTGAAGGTGCCGACAGGACTGACACCGACGGCCACCGCTCCTGATGAGACGGGCTACGCTAAGGAGGTGACCGTTCTGGCAGCCTCGCGCATCATCACCGCTGCTTATCAGACCACACTCGTAAGTGTCGAGATGGTTGGCGAGAATGCTGGTGTGGAAGGTGCTGCACCGACGGGTGCTCAGGCCACCGTGAGCTATCAGGGTGGTGCCGACCAGGTATTGACCGACAACACCCAGACAGCAAAGGTGCCCACTGGTACAGTTTTCACCATCACCTACGCTGCCGTCAGCGGCTACGCTACACCAGTCCCGTATAGTGCAATGGCTACAGGCATGTCGATGACCGCCACGAAAGCTACCTATGTATATGGTGCTTTGCAACTGACCGTATCGATGAGTGACAGCGACGCAACGGCATTGGCCAGCGTTTCTCCTATGATTGCTGTCAATAGCGGCGCACCGACTGCCATGACAGGCTCAGGAGGTGTGTTTACCGCCAACCTCGAAGTGGGCGACTCCTACGAGATCACATTCAACTCATTGGTCGATGATGGTTATCAGACTCCTGCTGCCATTACCGGCACCTTTGGCGGTGGTGTAGAAACCAGGACGGCCACTTATCTGACCACTATCTATACGGTAAGTGTAACCAGCAACCAGCAGAGTGACACCCCAATTACCTCAAAGAAGGTAAGTGTGGACTATACAGGATTGAGCACACCGAAGGAAGTTGGCAATGGCGGTACGATAAAAGTACCGAGCAACCTGACTCCGACGGCCACTGCTGATGATGTAACGAACTACGCTAAGAGTGTGTCTGTGGATTCGTCATTGCATACCATCACAGCTGCTTATCAAACAACTGTTGTCAGCGTGAATATGGTCGGCGAGAATGCAGGTGTAGAAGGTGCTGCTCCGACAGGGGCTCAGGCAACCGTTAGCTACCAGGGCGGTACGGACCAGGTACTGACAGCCAACAATCAGACAGCAAATGTACCGACTGGTACGGCCTTCACCATTACCTACGCAACTGTGAGCGGTTATGCCACACCCGCAGCATATAGCGCAACGGCTGCTGGTACAAACATGACGGCTACTAAGGCTACCTATGTATATGGTGTGCTTCAGCTGACCGTCTCGATGAGTGACAGCGACGCTACCGACCTCGCTAAGGTTGCTCCGATGATCAGTATCAACAGCGGCACCGCAGTCGCAATGACGGGTAGCGGTGGTGTATTCACAGCCAATCTGGAAACCAACGACACTTACGTCATCACGTTCAACTCGTTGGTAGCCGACGGCTATCAGACACCAGCTGCCATCAGCGGCACCTTCCTCGGAGGCGTGCAGACTGAGACGGCCAGCTATCTGACCACCATCCTGACGCTCACGAGCATCGTGACCACGAAGGACGGCAACGTGCAGGGCACAAACCCGCAGGGTGCCGGTGTGGTTGTCACCTATACAGGACAGACCACCCCTGCCACGCTGACCACCATCAACGACTCGGTGAAGGTTCCGAGCAACCTCACGCCAACCATTACGGCTGAGACCGTTTATGGCTATACCGCCACGGCCACGGAGAGCAGCGGCAGTATCACGCTGACCTACGCCACCATCGCCTACACGCTGAATGTTGGCACCAACCAGGCAAGCAATACCGACATCGCCAATACCGTCATCCGCGTTAGTGCAACCGGTATCTCTGCCAATGGCTACATTGACTACACAGGTGCTCAGTCTTCTGTCGAAATCCTGGTACCTGCCGGTGTCAACCCGACAGCAGCTTGTCAGAGCGGTGCACCGAGTGCCAATGAATATGCTGAGAGCATCACCGTTGACACCACGAACCACACCATCGCAGCCGTGTACTCCACGGAGGTGCTGACTATCAGCATCACGAAGGATGCCGGCGACGGCGACCTCTCGACATGTTCGGTGGCGGTAACCAACGGTGGAACGACGCTCGGTACGCTGACCAACGCCTCGCCGACGCTGAAGGTGGCCTATGGCATCAACTATACTTGTACTCCTTCGGCTCTCGCTGGTTACACCGCACCCGCTGCCGTGACGAAGAACTGGGCAGACACCACTTCCAAGTCACTGACATTCGAGTACGAGGAGCAGGCAGGCTTCGTTGACCTCGGACTGCCAAGCGGCAAGAAATGGGCCGTCGGTAACTTGGTGAAGGACAGCCAGGGCAACTACAGCATCGGTGACGAGACAGACTGGGGCACATACATCTCTTGGGGTAATATCGACGGACACAACGAAGGTGAAGGCTACGACTTCAGCTCTACGAATTACAACTCCACACCTGGCGCAAGCGTGGCTGCCAATATTCCAAGCAACGACGCTCAGCACGACATCTGCCTGGCTAAGCTCGGCACACCGTGGCACCTGCCAACGAAGGAAGACTACCAGGAGCTGTACGACAACACCGACAGCGAATGGGTGGCTGACTACAACGGTACGGGTGTGGCTGGCCGTAAGTTCATGAAGAAGACTGACCACTCGGTCTATGTTTTCTTCCCCGCGTCGGGCTACTACAATGGTACGTCGCTCAACTATCGCGGGTCCCTCGGCTTCTATTGGTC
>ERZ808034.115-NODE-115-length-11324-cov-2.949942_pt1 | contig 11324 bp, 27 predicted proteins | sample MGYA00380188_ERZ808034 | MGnify/ENA primary metagenome ERZ808034 (study PRJEB31490, sample SAMN06133380) | cow dung metagenome | isolation source: M12 | host: cow | place: China: Chengdu | collected 2015-05 ...
GATTGATTGCGGCCGTGTCGCCTTTAAGCGCACGAGCGCTGAGCTCCTTTTCTTCATCAAACGACAGGCGAGGATGGTCTCCAATGGACATCAAATAAGACTTTACGCCATCCAAAACTACGCTATCATCATAATCGACTTCGCCAAATGCTTCACGAGCATCTTCTTCCATAATAATAATATCTTTTTCTTCCATTATTTTACCTCCAATTTATTTCTGCTGAGTGCACACTTGTTGCAGGCACAGACAGTCTTAGGAAAGTCGCCAGTAAAGCCAGGAATCTCAAGCTCATACTTTACGCTTCTGGTTTCACCGCAGAAGTAGCACCGCAGGTTTTCTCTCTGCCAATTAGGAATCAATTTCATAGTTAGTTCCCTTCGTAGTTATTTTTAAACGTCTTCCCCGACAGTTTTCATAAGTCTGATCCATTCCCCTCTGAAGTGGTCGGCCATATAGTCAACCGGATCATCCCACTCCAGAAATACTTCAGTACCCTCTACATCCCCGGTCTTCCGGTCCCACGGCATGTTCATGATCTCATAATCAGTGTAGGCATACGGACCTTCATTCTCTGCGATCTTAATAGCCATCACATACTTAGGCTGAGACTTACTACGACAGAAGGAATCCTCTCCGTCGGGTTCATCAAGCTCCTGCCATCCGGCAATAATAGCGAAGGGAAAGCTTTCAGTGGGTTTGAACCATGCGATGGAAAAACAGGTGTCATCCTTTGCAGCTTCCCGGATATCTTCGATCCAGTCTATAAGTTGTTCTCTAGTGAAAGTCTTTTCCATGACTCACCTCCAGCCGTACATCTCACTCAGGGTGTCATAGTTCTCCATCCAGTTACAGAGAATCTCGTTGGACTCTGCACGGGAAAGTTCCGGGAATACTTCTCTGAGATATGGAGCGGCACCAAACATGTTAGTGATGCCGGATTCTCTGATTACCTCAAGTGCTTTGTAGTACTTGGTCCACTCAGATTTGATAGGATACTTTTCGTTTGCCATCAGTCTGCCTCCTTTAAGATGTCTTCGATAGATATGTCGCCAAGAAGAAAATCAATAACCTGTCTGCAGTAGACATTTACATCATGCTCTGCTTCGATCTTCTCACAGATGTCTTTGCAGTGTCCACGAAAACAGCAGTGATTACAGTCGATAGTATGTTCCCATACCGCGCCGAGAGTTTCCTTATTAGGTTGCGCGATAAGACCTTCAGCAAAGTCTCCCAGAGAGATTGAACCCTTATAATCTTTGATGTCCATAGATTAGTCCTCCAATTTGATTTTGGTAAAGCCTTCTTCAGTGAGTGCTCTGTAACGAGGAATCTCGTCATAATAGCCGCCGTCGAGAAGTTTTCCGATTTCGGTGTAGTTAGCCATGTTGCTGTTTCCGTTTACGCAGCGAACAGCCTGACCACCGCCATCATAAGTGATTACTACGAACTCTACGAAGTAGTCTCTGTTGTCGTCCATCTTTCTGTAGACTTCATACTCAACCATCATGATTCCAAGACGGTGAGCACGCATTCCAAGAACGTTGCTGATGTCGTCAACGAACTGTTTCTTTCTTTTGTACATTTCAATCTTTTCGGTAATAGTCATTTTATTTTCCTCCGTTGTTTTCTTACATTTATATTATAACATGTTTCTCGATAAATGTAAAACCAAAACCGACGAAACTTAAGATTCTTTTTTAGAATATCTCTGAAGAACTGTTACGAGCTTTTCCTCTACACTGGAGAGGTCGATGTAGAGCTCATCGTCAAGTCCTCTTTCTGCAGATATGTAATCGAGAATACCTGAAAGCTCTTGAAGAGCTGCGTTGATAAGTTCCATGTTAGTGGGTGTTGTCATATTGGATTCTCCTTATCATATTTAATCTGATTGATTCGCTGTTCTAGACGCTTCGCGTTTTCCCTGTCGATTCGATTAGCCTCGTAGAGAGCACTAACTTCCTCACAGAGTGCGTCATACTTCTCAGCTTTCTTTTCAAGCAACTCAATACGATCCTGATTATAGTTTATAAAGGAAATAAATGACCAGATAACAAAACCAGTAAACTGTACACTGGCAGTTACCATATTAGTCATCACTTCATCCAGTGCTTCTACTGTCAGAACTTCCGGCGCGGGCTTAAGCGCATAGATGCAGCTCATCACTAAACAGAATAATGCAATAAGCAATCTCCACCACTGAGTTTTAATATAGCTTACTTCTGTATTCATATCTTTACTCCTTAATCCTTAAATGAAATTGCGGCAACTTCAGACATTGCGATGGTAGTTTTACCGAAAGTGAACTGTCCTTTGTCGGAAGTAGGACTAACCATGTAGTTCTCTACATCCTCTCGGATTTTATTGATAGCTTTGAAGATTCTAGTATCTTTACTATCGAACTTGATAGAGTCTTCTACTTTTACCCCTGATTTCAGGATACAGATCATCTTAACTGTCTTCTTCATCAGTCTTAGTCTCCTTCTCAAGAACTGCGGCAACCCTCTCAGCTGCTCTGTAGTCTATGCAGTCGGCGTCACACTTCTCGCACTTTCCGTGCTGACAGATTGCTCTTGCGATAGTTTCTATGTTGAGCTTCATTAGTCGTCACCCCACTTAATAAGAATGTAGTTGTCGTAACCATTAGGTCCGTCGTAGTAAACATGCTCCGCTTCGAAGCCTTGCTCCTTAAGCTGTTTTACTACTTCTTCGCCGGTTCTCTCGGGACTGGGAACGCCCTCAAAAGCTACTGTAGCATGGAAGCGACCGTTGTTAATCGCTTCTCGGACCGGCATCCCGACATTATTGATGATAAACTCTTTAGCCATAACAACAAGTCTATCCATAGTTGCGGCTTTCGCTTCTTTTGCAGTTATCATATTAACCATCCTTTCTCTTAGGCCTGAGAGCACGAAACTCTCAGGGTCTTAAACAGTTCTCTCTCCGCAAGTACCTGAGCCTCTGTCTGATGGAGAGCCTCAACATTGAAGGTGTACGTATGGAGACCGTCAGAGTAGCTAACAACATACGGACGACGAACGGCGTAGTGATTCTTAGAAGTATTACGACCCTTGAGAAGCTCATAGAGTTCATAACAATCACCGACCGTTACGTTACCGTGCATGTAGTAGGGGGAAACACTACAGTTACGATCCCACCTGAGACCAGACGTATTTCCGTCGTCAATCTCAATCTTGATGATTTGCTTAATCTTGTTGGCGAAGAAGTCGTAGACATCTGCACAAACTCCGTGGAAATCCTCAAGGTAGATATAACCGGATGCGTCTGTACCGAAGTCAAGACTCTTCCAGTACTTCTCCATTGAGCGGGTGTTCTCCCAAATACCGTCAGACATCTGGCCGATAACAGAACTCAGAATGCTAAGTCTCTTGTCTGTAGATTTGATGGGGGTTGTAATTCTCATAGTTGTTTCCTCCAAAATGTTTTATTGCTTCTTACATTATATATTATATCACATTCGGCCGGAAATGTAAAGCTGTAATCGACGAATTATGCCTTACATTTAATCTTTTCTACCGTCAGAGTTTCGTCATGCTTGATAGCATTGATGATACTAAGATCTCTATAAGCTTCCTCAATATACTGGTATCTCTTTGCTCTCGGTCTGCGGTAATCGAAGAGAGGAGAATTCTCTTCTCGTGTCTGGCCGCAGTAGTAGTAATCGAGGTCAGGACGAGTGGGAATCTTCATCTTAATAATATACTTAGTGACCATCATACTATTAAGCCTCCTCAATTACGAGATTAGCAAGGTCATAGATTTCCATCGATTCATTCATAGCGTCGAAGAAACACTTGTTCATCGCTCTCAAGTCAGAAGGGGTAAGCTTTGCACTAAAACTAATACGATACCACTTGCTCTCTTCGAGGGGACGATCATTCTCTTCAACATCATCAGACTCAAGATCAACTTCAAAGGTTTGACTCTCTGTACACATATCCTGCTGATTCTCATCCCACCACTGATTAGTAACTTCAAGTTCTCCGGCTGCTACAACATCTGCCCACCAAGTACCAAACTTAGCAGGGATGTTGTCGAAGATGTCATAGATTTGAGTAGCAGTCTCACAAGCTTCAAGAGCTTCCCAGATGTCATTGACGTGGTTAAAAGTTTTCATAGTATATCCTCCTTAGCAATATGCGTTAATCCAATGACAGATTCTTTTCTTCATCTCTTTCTCAAAGATACGTGCTTCGTCAAGAGAAGAGAAACCATACTGAAACGTTACACAGTCTGTGTGGAAAGTGTCGACGTTAGGATACATCTCCTGAATGAACTCTCTGAACTTATCCCAAAGGTCCTCATCCTGAGAAAGTCCGTAGAGTGTGTCCTGCATAGTCTGAGACCATTCGATTTGCCAACCAAGATATTCGTTATGTACTACCATTTTGTTTTCCTCCGTTTGTTTCTTACGTATATATTATAACATAAAAAGAAAAGAATGTAAATCCCGTATTGACGAAACTTACATTCTTTTTATTATTTATTTAAGACCACTGTGTCCACACCGCATATTTGAAATCGGTATTTTTTGGATACTCTCCGTTGTATTCCTTGTAGAGTTCCGACATCTGGGAAATCAGTTCTTGACTTAGTACACCAGAAGGCATGTTCAGTGGAACGAAATCGAAATCCTCAAGCTCCTCGATGATCTTATCTACTTTCACTAGACGGAGGAAGTCACCGTTCATGCCGTCGCCGATCAGGAGAAGCTTTCCTTCCCTCTCGTCGAAACGATACTTGTACTCATCCAACTCAGGATGCTTTTCAGTGAAAGCTTCTACCTTCTCGAAGTCTACTGCGCCAGGAAACTCTAGGGTAAGTCCTACTACTATTCTACAGTCAACACTCATTGCTATTCCTCCTTAAAAATCAGGTGTAAGTTTGTCGGGTCTGAAATCCTTAAACACAGGGAAGCGAAGTGAGATTCCGCCATCTGCGTTAGTGGTTTCCTCGAAGTACTGAATCTCTACAATCTGACCAACAATCATAACGTCGTGATTCCAGATCTGTCGTCTGAGTTCGTCTGAGAAACCAGAACCTACTTTTACGATGTTTCCGTTCTTGTAGCGAACATGAATTGCACCAAGAGTTCCAGCAAGTCTTCCAGAACCTTCCTCGTAGTCAACTACTTTAAGGTCAAGGGTGTTCATCTTCTTTACTTTCATAAGGTTCCAGGTACGGCCGAAATCATAGGGAGCATCACAAATGTTGATCATAACACCCTCTTCGTTACTAGCAATCGCCTCTTCAAGAAGTTCAAGAACTTTAGATGTATCAGAACCCATATAAAGAATAGGAAGCAACTCAAAGTACGTAGTGTCAGTGTTATAGAAAGCAGTCATACAATCAAGCATCTGTCTGCGCTGAATGTATGTGAGAGAACTCTGCTGGGTCTTCCAGTCACTAACAGGCATTGCGTCGAAGACAAGCATCTTAAGTCCGTGCTTCTCGCCGTCTGCTCTTGTGATCTTCATTGCTCTCTTGTAAGCTTCCTTGGAAGGAATGCCTTTATTGTTGAGAATAGTGATCTCGCCGTCAAGTACGATATTATCGGGAAACATCTCTGCAAACTCCCTCTCAAGGTCCACTAAGCCCTCATACTTCTGACCAGCGCGAGTGTAAAACGAAACCGATCCGTTTTCCTTAATCGCGATGATGCGTCCGCCGTCAATCTTAGTAGTGATTGCAAAGGTCTTGCCCTCAACGCGCTCCGGCTTCTCAAAATACTTCTGAGCAAGCTGTACCTCAAAAGTAGGAATAAGACCGGGAACTACAGAGTTAATAGTCTTAGCTTCACAACCGATAGACAAATCCTTGCAGATAAGCTTCTCAAGAAGGTCTGCAGACTCTCTGTCACAAGCCGCTACACAGTCAAGGAACTCCTGACACAAACCTACTATCTGATCAGTGCCGGTATTGTGCTGCGTAAGGTAAGTGAAGAGTTCAAAGATGGAATGGATGCCGGTAATAGAGGTCGCCGGAACCGACTTATGAAGTTTCTTAGTAGAAATACCGTAGACTGCATAGGGATCAAAGGCAATCTTAAGGTATCTATGTACTACAGAGTCGTCCTTGTACTTCTGCAATACATCCTGCTTATACTTTTTAGAATTGCTTGCGGTAATTTCCGTAACGAAATCCTTGAAATGGAATAAAGTCTGCATATGTTTTCCTCCGTTGCTTTACTGTACTTATATTATACAATATTTTCGTTTAAAAGTAAAGCTGAAATTGACGAAATTATCCTTCGTAGGTAACTAATACTACATATTGAGTATAACTCTCACCTGTCGGCGGGATGATCGTAAGCTGAGTATTGACTACCGTCACTCCCTCGAGGAACTTATTTACTTTTTCCTCAAGTCTCACGAAGTCATGATTCTTAAAAATTTTGATTTTCATTCTTATTCTCCCTCATAAGTGCCCTGATTCTGTTTACTTCTTCGTTCCAGCCTGCTCGTGCACGATTCTGTGCAACGTCTTTGTGATCATAAATGTCGTGTGTCTCAGTGCCTTTTACTAAGTTACACTTCAAACACTTATACTGATAGGTGTGGCAACCGGGATAGCCATGGCCTCCCGGTCTACCCAGATCGCAAAGCTCTTTCGCAGGATGCGCTCCACAGATAGGACAAGCCTGAAGTTCAATATAGTTCATAGTTAGTCCTCCCTCTCAAGCTTATTAACGAACTCCTCGAAAGTTCCGTAGAAGATTCTGCTGCCGTAAGACGAACTGCAGTCAGAGACACAAACCTCAACCATCAGCTTCTCTTCTTTAGGATTGTTCTTGTCTTTGTCATACGACATGTATGTAATAACCGATCCGTCGTACGACTGTACCGAAGCCTTCATAAGAGAAGTACCACAACGAGTTGCTGCACCTCTGCAGCCTTGAATTGAACCATAAAGTTTAGACATAATAATTTCCTCCGTTTCGTTTTTACATTTATATTATATCACAGGTTGCCGGGAAAGTAAAGCTCAAATCGACGAAAGTTCGTATTTATCGAAAACTTCCTTGATAGAGGTAAACCAGTAGCTGTCACCCATCTCATAATCAGGTTTAATAAATCTGAAACTAGTTTCAGTCTTATAAATCTGAGAGGGATAAGTAGTGGGGTCAAATCTTACTATCTCTGCATTGAGGTGCTGGATACAGTCTCTGACCCTCTTCCATTCCCACTCAGAGAATACCATCGCAGCATTCACAACATGCTTTGCTACGAGAGCCTCAAGCTTCTGAAGTTCAAGGATCTTCTTGCCTACAACCTTGTAAGCCTTTTCAGTGAGTTCCTCAAGAGAGGGATACTGAATAGCTGCTTCAGCTGCACGGTACTCCCTCTCGTACTCTACACAAGACATGTAGAAATCCTGAAGAAGAGCATCAGTCAAAGAAGCTACTGAAATGCCATTGAAATCCCAGGTCGCTCTCTTGTAGTGAGGAAGAGTAGAATAAACCTCATAAGGAAGCTTTCCGGTTACATGGACAGAAAGGTATGCCTGACCATCATCTACAAGCTTAGAGACGTGGCTTTCCTCATTTGCAAACTTATAGCAAGTAAAGTTGTTGCCATCGTCGTGGAAATCCTCTTCAGGGAATCTGGTGAAACCGTACTTGGTAAGAATAACTCTAGTCATGTTATTTTCCTCCTTAAAGTTTGCCGTTTGCCATATCAGCGATAGTCATGAGAACTTCGTTAGACGGATTAGGATCAAGCTCCATCCACTCGTCCGCATAGACATGAGTACTGCCGAGGGAGAACACATGGTCTACATCGATATACTGAACCAAAGTTTTGTTTCCCCTGTCTTCAAGAACGAGATATCTTTCCTCACCGGTTTCTCTGGGACCAAGCCACTCAGGTTTTGCTTTGATAATATCACCAACATTAAATTTACTCATTTTATTTTCCTCCATGATTTATTTACATATATATTATATCATAAAAAAGAAAAAAAGTAAAGCTCAAATCGACGAAAGCTTTACTTTTTTATAAGTATTATTAACCGCAACCGACGCAGCAATCAAGCTTGAGTTTAGTCTTGAGATGATCGTAACCTACAACCCAACCGAGATTAGGATCAAGTGGCTTACCTTCCACTACAAGTCTCCAGTCAGTGTAAGTCTGGGTATGATTAATCGACGGGTAATGAGTTTCAGTAACTACTTCCCAGATCTCAAACTTCTTTTCTCTGTCGAACTTATACTGTGTAGGTGCATACTCTACTCGAGTACCGTGTGAGTCCCAGTAGTTCTTACACTCTACCTTCTTAGTAAAGCCCTCATGAAGGAGTGTACGCGAAATTTCTTTTGAAGTAATGCCGGTAATGTTTACTGTTTCCATAATTAGTCCTCCTCAAAAGATTCTACAAGGTCAAGTGCTCTGCTCGCGAGATAACCATAAAATAATGCCATAGTGTGGTTCTGAATTGCATTTGCTTCATGCATCTGGGCAGTTTCAGCATCAGGTGCACCTTTTGCCCAAAGTCTTTCGTTGCTTGCTGCTCCCGCATACTCTTCAGCGAGTTCCTGTAAATCCTGATTAATCTGAATCATCATAAGTTCGGTGTCCATTCTTTAATCCTCCTTAACTTCTTCAAGTCGAATATAGATTTCGTTAGTCATGTCCGCAAGATTATAATCGATTTCAAAATACTCTTCGGCTTCCGAACCATACACATGAGTAGTCAGCTTTGCCTGCTCTGTGTCATAGTCGTCATAGTCGGGATTATTTACGATTTCATCATAGCAAACATCCCTACACTCTACGAGACCTTTGAGTGCGGCGGGCTTGTCAGTGTAAATTCCGTGAACTCCACAGAACGCTTTAGAATTTCCATCGTCGTCCTGACCTGCAGAACCCCAACAAACAATATACAGTTTATTCATACTTTCCTCCATGTTGTTTTCTGTATTTATATTATAACATATTTCGCGGGATTTGTAAAGTTGCTATTGACGAAACTTAGAAAAAGTTTTTTGTATAAATAGTTCCGAGATTTACAAATCCACCCTCGGGATCCTTGGTAACAGACTCAACCTCAAGAACCAAGTAAGTTATTCCCGGAAGGCAGATGTCCTCATCCTCTAAGGTAATCTCCTTGGCACGATTGATTGCTTCAACAGGGTCGGAAGAGTTCACAAGACAGATAGAAGAGTCGAGAAGATTCCACTCTGGGTCATAACTGAAAATATAACACTCAAAGATTACTTCCGTGTCTTCAGTAAACTCCTCAAGGTCTTCGGTCATCTGTGCAAAAAGAAGGGGATTGTTTTTAATTTCAGCGATAGTCATAATAGTTTCCTCCGTAATGTTTCTTACATCTTTATTATATCATGTACGCACGCAAATGTAAAGTCGATATTGACGAAAACGATCTGTTTTCAATCAAGATAAGGTTGATGTTCCCAAGCACCAAAGAAAGCAACTGAAGGATAGCCGGTCTTGTACTTATCAATCTGCCAGCGTTCTTTCTTAGGTGCCCAACTAAGAGTAAGTACTTCACCATTGGGATCCGCCTTAATGTCGTCCGCAATAGTATCATAATATCTTGGACCATTAAAGATTAGTTGACATTCCTGAACAAGTACCTTACCAGAAGATACTCCGATTACAGTGTAAGGTGTTTTCACCATGTCTACATAGTAGTTGCCGGTTCTCTGAGAAAGATAAAGTTTAGTTCCAACTTCTGGGTAAAATTTTGCTGCCATGATTTAATCCTCCATGTAATTAGGTTTGTATTTAGGTTTTCTTTTTCTACGGTCATCGAATACAACAGACTTGTTGTTTAACGCACCATACTTATGTACTGCACTCGGAAGTTTCGTAACATCTACATGAACGGAAATAACGTTCTTTTTCTTTTTAGGGGGTGTGACTTCGTACGTTTTCTGTCCCATAATAATTCTCCTTAAGTATCTTACGGTTATATTATATCATATCTTAATAAGGAAGTAAACCTTAAATCGACGAAAATAAAAAAATAGCAACCCAAGTGGAGGAATACTCAGGTTGCTACCGAAAGGAGGAACGATCGACTTCTCGATCAACTATGAACTAGAGGTTTTTACCTCTATAATATTATACGATAATTATTTTCTAAATTGCCTCAGTTTGAAAATAATTTAGATTAAAATATTTATCTTAGAAAAAATGTTTCATCATGTACTCAATAAGGTTGTTGTATTCCTTATTAAACGAATCGTTGAATACATTGGACTGATTAGAGATAGTCACTACATTGTCACCATCTTTAAGTGTAAGATGATAGCCCTCGGGATGCTTCTCAGTAAACTCCTTGAGCATCTTGTCGTAGTGCTTCTCCGCAAGGTCCTTTGCGTTGTTGGCGTCACTAACTGCTTCGTCAAAAGCTTTCTTAGCGGCTGCAACTGCGTCATTGTACATCTTGCGTGCAGCGAGTACCTTAGCGTTGTACTCACGCTTTGCATTGTTGTTTGCTTTGAAAGCATCCTCTACTTTTAGTGCATCTGCTTTCTTTGCTTTGGCAGCTTCTGCTTTCTTAGCGTTCTCATCTGCTACTGCCTTCTCGGCAGCGTTGAGTTCCTCTTCGGACTCATAAAGTTTCTTAGTTACTTCTGAATAAAATTTCATTTTAAATTCTCCTATCCTATTAGTTATATTCTAGCCGCAGTTGTCCTATCAGCTACGGCTAGTTATATTAAAATGAGTTGTTTTCAGATTAACCTGAGGCGCATTAAGCTGATCGTCAGCTCAATATAATATACAATATTATTTATCGAACATCTGTAAGTTCGATGCCTTCTTCAACATCGGTAGCTACTTCAGGATGTTCCTCATTAACCTGCTCCACTAAATCTTCAGGCTTAAAGGTATTCATGATCTCATCCCAGAGTTCATCGAAGGATTCAGTCTCAAAATCCCAGTAACCTTCCTTTTCGTCACCAGACTCGCTTCGGTAAAATTCAGTGGCACCGAACTTTCCGTTATTAAACTCAATATAAATAACGGAACCACCGTAATAACCACCGTCACTAAAACTACCAGTATCTTCAGGAGTATAACCCTGGTCTCCGACATCAAGGTCTACGGATTCACTCTTATTAACTAAACGATCATAGAGATCATCTTTAGTCATTGGACTAAAAGATTCTTCAAGTTCTTCTTCAGGATTTTCTTTGGGGTCTTCTTCAGAGTCTTTAGTCTCTTCAACTTCCTCTTCTTCTGAAACCGGATCGTTTTCGTCTTCAGAAGCTTCCTCCTCTTTTTCTTCTTTAGTATCCACTAATTCAAGGAGTTCCTCGATGTGTTCTTCTTCCTCT
>ERZ808034.116-NODE-116-length-11309-cov-3.149573_pt1 | contig 11309 bp, 11 predicted proteins | sample MGYA00380188_ERZ808034 | MGnify/ENA primary metagenome ERZ808034 (study PRJEB31490, sample SAMN06133380) | cow dung metagenome | isolation source: M12 | host: cow | place: China: Chengdu | collected 2015-05 ...
TAGCATAAATGAAAAAATTCCTCGGCAACATTGAGCGGGCGCTTGGCGTCTGGTATCCTGACCCGGATGACAAACCAGACGACACAAACCCCGCAGTTACCGCTGCTTTTCGGATGTACATCGAAAAAAGGCTTGGAAGTGCCTATTCATGTGCATCCCGCGAAGACAGGGTACTTGGAGAACCGGATTTAATCGCCCTTCGAAACAAGGACGAGAAACGGTTCGACATCGTAACCTGTTACCGCAGTCAGATGTTTATTGGAGAAGACGGAGAGGCATACCTTCCGTGGACAACGGAAGAGACCTATGCAAAACTTCTCGACTGGGAAAAAAAGGAGGGATATCCTGTGTATGTCGTAATAGGACTTCACGGATATGCTGATGTCCCGAAGTTTGTATTTACCGTGCCGCTCAAAGAAGCAGCTATTGATTTGAAAAAAAGCGTACTCTCCCGTTTCGAAAAGAAAAAGGGAGATACTCTCTTATAACATCTTTTCAAGCATAAGACGCGGAATATCCGGGTAGAAGTAATTCTCCCTTGCGTCTGTCTGAATGAATCCGATTTTTTTGTAGAACGAAAGAGCCGGGATATTATCCTCTGCAACCGTTAAGTGAACACTTTTTACACCAAGCTCCCTCATCTTTCCAAAGAGAGCCTCTGTGAGTTTGGTTCCGCAGTCCTTTCTCTGATATCCGTTTCCAACCCCGATTCTGATAAGCTTACCTCTTGTCTTGTCCTCGAGGTGGATTCCGCCTAAAATATATCCGATAACTTTTCCATTGCACTCTGCAACAAAAAACAGACTTCCGAAAATCTCCTGAATGTGGCGGAAAAGAATCGGACCTCCCATGCCGGAAAACAGCGGAGCGTCAAGCTCACATAAAGAATGATAGTCGCTGTCTTCAAAATTCCGGATGGTTATCATGTAGTCTATCTATATTGGTCTTATAGATTGTTAATATGTTTGTTTCACCCTCTGAAGAGGATGGCACAAATCATAGGAATCTATTTATATCTGAAGTTAAATATGAATCAGTACTATGAAGTGGCAGATCTCACAGCTTTTCGGCATGAACGTTTATTCTGACAAAGCAGTCTATCTGGGTAAAGTAGAGGACGTCGTCCTTGATGTCACAAATAAAAAGGTCAGCGGCCTTGCCCTTACAAACGTCAATCGTGATGCAATTGACACAAAGAACTATACAGGAGTAATCATCCCGTACCGTATCGTAAAGGAAGTTGGAGACATTATCTTAGTTCGTCACATCCCGGGAGCTTTTAGATCCGCGGAAGACTCATCCCTGGAGTAAATTTGTACAACGAAATGAAGAATCGTGAGATATACTCTCGTCTCACAACAACTCTTCCATTCGTACTTCGTCTTGACGGGAGAGCGTTTCATACGTTCACGTCAGGGTACGAAAAACCGTTTGATGATCGTTTTTCCGCATGTTTTGTAAAAACTGCTGAATCGCTCTTTAGCGAAAGCGGTCTATCGCCTGATTTTATCTACACGTTCTCTGATGAAATCAGCATCTTTATGCAAAACCCAGTCTTCGACTGCCGTGTCGAAAAACTCGTATCAGTCGCGGCTGCCCATGCCGCATCAGCCTTCACACTTTATGCGGATGTGAAAGCCCCGATATCCTTTGATGCAAGAATTGTACCGATTGCAAAGGACCAGCTCCCTGCATATCTTGCATGGCGTCAGGCCGAGGCCTGGAGAAACCACATAAACGGTTACTGCCAGAAGCTCTTAACAGACAGCGGGCTTTCCGGCACTCAGGCACAGAGAAAACTTGATGGAATGAACGCCGGAGCTCTTCACGAACTTGCCTTTTCAAACGGCATAAACCTCGCGGCAACTCCTGCCTGGCAGAGGCGCGGTATTGCCATTTACAGAGGTAAAATCGAAAAGATTGGCTACAACCCCAAAACAGGAGAGTCCGCTCCTGTTACAAGAAACATAGCTGTAGTCGACAAAGACCTTCCTCTGTTCAAAACCGAATCAGGACGGAAATGGATTAACGAAAAAATATCTCCCACCACAGATATATAACGATTCAGAATCAAAAGGTAATACAGAATGAATACGCCACGAACTCTTATTCTCAGCGTCGACAGAGATGACGATGTAGGATATAAGGCAGGAGTAACCACTCCTGCTATTGGGCGTGAGGCCTGTCTTGAGGCGGCCGTAAAACTTGGAACGGCAGACCCCGAGGATTCAGATACCAACGCTATTTTCCAGGCAATTAAAACCTATGACGATCAGCTTGCGAAAGGCGAAGACGTCGAGGTTGCAGTAATCTCCGGAAACCATTTGAATCTGCTCGAAGGTGACAGAAGAATCGCCGATCTTTTAGAAGAGGTCATCGAAAAAACAGGTGTCACCGAGTGTATTCTCATCTCAGACGGGGCAGAGGATGAATATATCCTTCCAATCATACAGTCAAGACTTAAAATCGCAGGAATAGTTCGCGTGGTAATCAAGCAGCTTCCAAACATCGAAGGAACCTACTATATCATCAAAAAACTGATGAACGATCCAAAGATTGCACGCACATTCCTTGTGCCGCTTGGAGGTCTTCTTCTCCTGGCAGCCATGGCAGCACTGTTCCTGCCTGGAATATCTGCACTCCTTGTGGTTTTGGCAATCGTCGGTCTTTATCTCCTCTTCAAAGGATTTGGTATCGATGACTACTTCTCAATGTTCTATCATGGTCTTGTTGACTCTTTGAAGAATGGAAGAATGTCTGCCATCTCTTATCTTGGAGCCGGCATTTTAATCGTTGCAGGATTAGTTTCTGGTCTGATGAGTATTGTGACATACTACCCGGACACAGGAAATGTAGGTTTCATCTACAACTTCATCACGTTCCTGTTCGGTTCGTGTGTCTGGTTTATCACAGCCTGTCTTGTGGCTGTTGCCGGTAAAATCATTGATTCAGCTCAGAACAACCCGGAGACGCTTTACAGGATGTTTGTTATTCCGTTCTTTGCGATTTCAATCGGGCTTTTAAGCTATGGATTCATGATTTACTTCCTTGCAATCTCTCCGCTTGAACCGTTCCCGTTCACTTCAACCGAGGGAATTATGGCAATTATCAGTATGACCATCGGAGGTCTTTTAGTTGCTTTCCTTGGTATCTATCTGCGTCCAAAATTCCAGAAGAAGATGGAAGCCAGGCGTCTTGAAAAGATTCTGCAGGAAGAGGCTGAAGCAGATAGTATCAAAAACGGTCAGCCTGTTTACAGGAAAGTTAAGTACTGACCTCAACTATATTTTTTCACCCTCTGATTTGAAATCAGGGGCATATTTGAGATTGTTGCGGGGATACTTTTTTATATTCTCAACTCTTATGTTACAATATCACAAAATTGGTGATATAAATGTCTATTGGAATTGGAGACAATCTCGGCAAATCATTTGGATTTGCAAAAGACAGCCTGATTGGCAAGTGGCTCAACTGGCTTCTTCTTATCATCGTAACCATCATTCCGATTGTAAACTTAATCGGAAATGGTATCTATCTGAAAATCTACCGCGGAGAAGAACCGGTCGTTAAAAACATCGGCAAGGCTTTCATTGACGGTTTACTCCTCTGTATTATCGCCATTATCTACATGATTATTCCGGCAATCGTTGATGTTCTTGTCGGCGGTCTTGGATTAGTTGGCTCTATTATCTCTTTAATCGTCACCCTTGCATTCGTGCTCATTTTAATCCCGGCAGAGTATGCATTCGCACAGAAGGGATTCGGTGCAGCATTTGCATTCGGCGACCACTTTGCAAAGATTAAGAAGATCGGATGGGGTCAGTACATCTTATCCGTATTAGTCTTCTTCATCGTTGTTGCAATCCTTGGTTCCATCGCCGTGCTGATTCCGGTTATCGGATGGATTTTCCTGCCGTTTGTCTTCATCTTCTCGATGAAGTTCGTTGCAAACCTCTTTGCATAAACAACCAACAAAACTCTTTTTTTTTACTGCTGAATTATATGCAGACTGTTTTTGGTGACTGCCAACCTAAATGTCGGCTGCTGTGATTCTAATAGAAAAACACTGGTAATATCTCTCCTGCATTTGCCTGTTTGTGCGTTCATCCTCCCTACTATTAAATCGCAGGACAACCAATAGTATACCTATTCTTGAATTGTCTGCATCCCTCCCGGAGAGAAAGAATATGGTCTATCGAATCTTTGTAGAAAAAAAGCCTGAACTCGCAAACGAAGCGGCAGCCCTGAAAAACGAACTCAGTACCTTACTCGGTATCAAAAACATTGACTCAGTAAGGCTCCTAAACCGCTATGATGTCGAAAACATCGAAGAGGCACTCTTTGAATATGCAAAGAAAACTGTCTTTTCCGAACCACAGCTCGACATCATCTCTGACACTGCAGAGGCAGCTTTTGGTGAGAGAATCTTTGCAATCGAAGCACTGCCTGGTCAGTTCGATCAGAGAGCCGCATCCGCTGCCGAGTGTATTCAGTTAATCAGCCAGAAGGAACGTCCGACTGTAAAGACTGCCAAAGTCTACATCATCAAAGGCGGTATATCTGACGAAGAGTTTACTGCAATCAAAAACTACCTCATAAACCCTGTAGAAAGCCGCGAAGCATCCTTAGACCTGCCGGAAACCTTAGCCGCATGCTATGTAAAACCGGAAGCAGTTGAAATCATCGAAGGCTTCATCGACCTTGATGCAGAAGGTCTTTCTGACTTTGTAAAATCCCGCGGCCTTGCAATGGATGCTGCAGACATTACATTCTGTCAGAGCTACTTCAAAGAGATTGGAAGAAACCCGACTATCACCGAAATCAAGATGATTGATACCTACTGGTCGGACCACTGCAGACACACCACATTCTTAACCGAAATTGACAGCGTCAAAACTGAAAGCCCGCTTTTACAGAAGGCATTCGACGAATACTTAGCTGTCAGAAAAGAGCTTAACCGCACAAAACCTGTCTCCTTAATGGATATGGGAACCATTGCCGCAAAATATCTCCGGGCAAACGGACAGCTTGACAAACTCGACGAGTCTGACGAAATCAACGCATGCACTGTAAAGATTACAATCACCGTTGACGGAAAAGACGAGGACTGGCTTTTACTCTTCAAGAACGAAACCCACAACCACCCAACCGAAATTGAACCATTCGGTGGGGCTGCAACCTGTGTCGGCGGAGCAATACGTGATCCGTTATCAGGAAGAGCATATGTCTATGCGGCAATGCGCCTGACAGGTTCCGGAAACCCCCTTACCCCGATTGCAGAAACTCTTCCTGGAAAACTTCCGCAGAGAAAGATTGCATCAACTGCTGCTGCCGGATACAGTTCATATGGAAACCAGATTGGTCTGGCTACAGGAATCGTTGATGAAATCTATCACGAAGGATATATTGCAAAGCACATGGAGCTTGGTGCTGTCATTGGAGCAGCCCCTGCTGCAAACGTCCGCCGTGAAACTCCATCCGCAGGTGATGTTGTAATTCTTCTTGGAGGAAGAACCGGACGTGACGGATGCGGAGGAGCAACGGGTTCTTCCAAATCCCACACTGCATCATCCATTGAGACCTGCGGTTCCGAGGTTCAGAAAGGAAACGCACCGGAAGAGAGAAAGATTCAGCGTCTGTTTAGAAACCCTGAGGCATCCACCAAAATCAAACGCTGTAATGACTTTGGAGCAGGAGGAGTCTCCGTTGCAATCGGAGAGCTCGCTGACGGTCTTGACATTGACTTAAACGCAGTTCCAAAGAAGTACGACGGATTAGACGGTACTGAACTTGCAATCAGTGAATCCCAGGAAAGAATGGCTGTTGTTGTCGAGGAGAAAGATGCTGAAGCATTCATTGAACTCGCCAGAACCGAGAACCTCGAAGCAACAATCGTTGCCCGCGTAACTGCCGAGCCTCAGCTTATCATGCGTTGGAACGGAGACAAGATTGTTGACATCTCCCGTGAGTTCTTAAACTCCAACGGTGCTGCAAAACACACCGAAATCGAGATGGAGGCTCCATCTGCATTCCTCCGCAAAGTCGAAGGCGGATTTGCCGAGAACATGGAGAAAATCGTTACTGACATCAACGCATGTTCCAGACGCGGTCTTTCCGAGCGTTTCGATTCTACCATAGGCTCTGGAACAGTTCTTATGCCGTTTGGAGGAAAGTATCAGCAGACCCCTGTTCAGGCAATGGTCAACAAGATTTCTGTTGAGAAGGGAGATACCGAGGACTGTTCCTTAATGGCATGGGGATACAACCCGTACATCGCAGAAAAGAGTCCGTACCATGCATCCTACCTCGCAGTTGTCGAGAGTGCCGCAAAGCTTGTCGCAACTGGTGCAGAGTTTACTGATGTTTACCTCTCGTTCCAGGAGTTCTTCGAGAAGCTTGGACAGAACCCGAAACGCTGGGGAAAGCCTGCTGCAGCACTCCTTGGTGCATTCAAGGCACAGATGGGACTCGGCATTGGTGCAATCGGCGGAAAGGACTCTATGAGCGGTTCTTTCGAACAGCTCGACGTACCGCCGACATTAGTCTCGTTTGCAGTAACCACCGAAAAGATTGCAAACATTATCTCTAATGATATCAAAGGTGCAGGTCACAAACTCTGCTGGATTAGACCAGAGTATGATGAGGAAAATCTCCCGACTGCTGAGTCTCTTCTCAAAGTCTTTGCTGAGGTTACAAAACTCATGCGTGATGGAAAGGTTCTCTCCTGCAGTACTCCTGCATTCGGAGGAGTTGCAGAAGCGGTCTTTAAGGCTGCAATCGGAAACGGTGTTGGTGTTTCCTTTGAGGGAATCTCTATTCAGGAGCTCTTTGGATATGCATACGGTTCTTTCATTTTAGAGATGGCAGAAGGAACTGCAGGCACTGTTATCGGAGAGACCACCGAAAAGTTCGAGTTCACCTTCGAGGGCGAAACAGTTTCTCTTGAGAAACTTCAGGAGGCATACGAAGGAGTATTAGAGCCTGTTTACCCGTGCAACATCGAGCAGGGCGGAGATGTAATTGAGAAGATTTCATACACCGAGAGAAACAAGGCACGCCCGAAGTTTAGAACCAACACTCCGCGTGTGTTAATTCCGGTCTTCCCTGGAACCAACTGTGAGTACGACAGTGCAAAAGCAGTCGCAAAAGCAGGAGCTGTTCCGGAGATTTTCGTTATCAACAACTTAACCGCGGCAGGAATTGCCGAGTCTGCAGAAAAGTTCGCAGAGGCAGTCTCTAAATCTCAGGCAATCTTTATTCCGGGCGGATTCTCCGGAGGAGATGAGCCGGACGGTTCTGGAAAGTTCATTACAGCATTTTTCAGAAACGAGACTATCAAAAACGCAGTACATGACCTGTTAAAGAACAGAGACGGTTTAATGTGCGGTATCTGCAATGGATTCCAGGCATTAATCAAGCTTGGACTTGTTCCGTACGGTGAAATCCGCGATACTGATGAGAACTCTCCGACATTAACCTTCAATACAATCGGACGCCACCAGTCCAGAATTGTGCGTGTGAGAGCTGCATCTGTTAAGTCTCCGTGGATGTCTAAGGTGAATGTGGATGATGTGTTTGCAGTTCCAATCTCTCACGGTGAGGGTAGATTCCTTGCAAACGATGCAGTTGTCGAAGAGTTAATCGCAAATGGTCAGGTCTTAACCCAGTATGTTGACCTCGAGAACAACCCGACATCTGATATCCACTTCAACCCGAACAACTCTGTTCTGGCAATTGAGGGTATTACTTCTCCTGACGGAAGAGTTCTTGGTAAGATGGGACATGCAGAGCGTATTGGAGATGGTCTCTACAAGAACTTCGATGAGAAGTTCGAGATGGGTCTCTTCCAGTCTCTTGTTGCTTATTTCAGTGAAGACTGAAATTGAATCAACACCTTTTTATGGTGTAGAGTAGAATATATTAAAGCACTTAGTGCGGGCCAGTAGATCAGTGGTAGATCGCTACATTGGCATTGTAGAGGCCGCGGATTCAATTTCCGCCTGGTCCACTGTTTTTTTTATGTTTTTACAGAAGAGCGGATGCTTTGTTTTTCAAAATAAGACAAAATTCATAGAGCTTAATTTAATTCTATGCTGTCTTGGAATAAACAAATTCAAAATAAGGTATGGAAGGACACGGCCAGATGCCCTTCCAATTTCATCTTAAACCACTCAATTGGTTTTCCCATATGAGAGGGTTTAGGGCGAAACATCGACCCGTTATTTCTATAGAACGTATTAGTATAAAAAAATAGTGCCTCGTTCTTCATCATTTTAACCGCTGAATACAAAGCAGAAGATATGATAGAGATCTTTTCCACTGTATCCGGCAAAATCCATACAGAGGAGATGATTAAACCCGGGTGCTGGGTTCGGCTTGTTTTCCCGACCGATGATGAGTTAAACTATGTATGCAGGGAGCTTGGTTTAAATCCGTCTGACCTGAAAGTGCTTCTTGATGAAGAGGAGCTTCCCCGTCTTGAAATTGAGGATGATTATACTCTGATTCTTGTCGATACTCCATACAAGAGCGATGCGGAGGATATTACATCATACCAGACTGTACCTGCCGGTTTTGTTTTGATGAAGGATTATATTGTGACTATTTCGCTTCGGATAAACCCAGTTCTCGATGCATTTGCGGGCGGTAAGTACAGGAATCTTTCAACAGAGAGACGCGAGAGATTTCTGCTTCGGTTTTTGTATGCGAATGCTGGTCTTTTTGTTCAGAATCTGCGTCTGATTGATAAGAGGACGGTTGAGATTGAGAAACATCTGAAAAGAGCAACGAGAAACGAGGAGCTTTTTCAGATGCTGAATCTTTCAAAGTCTCTTGTCTATATTACAAATTCTCTAAAAGGGAATACTGCTGTTCTTGAGAAGCTGTCCCGTTCTCCTTCGGCCTTTCGCAGTTTAAGTGATGATGATGTTGAGCTTTTGGATGATACGATTATTGAAAACAGGCAGGCTTATGAGATGGCGGGGAATTATTCGGAGACGATTTCTTCTACGATGTCGACTTTTGCATCGATTATTAACAATAATGTAAATGACATTATGCGGATTTTTACTTTCGCAACAGTTCTTCTGGCTGTGCCAACTCTGATTGCGGGCTTTTTCGGGATGAATGTAGCAGTTCCCCTGACTGGAAATCCTTGGGCTTTCTGGATTATTCTTGCGGCTTCTCTTGGACTTTCTGCATTTTCGATGATTTTTATTTACGCGAAGTTTATGCGGGGAAATTAGCTTTTCTTATGAGGATGTCAGCTAAGGCTTCCTCTGCTCCAATTGGTTCTCCGGTGTATGTGAGGGTGATTATTTTTCCATTCTTTTCGATGTTTTTTGTTTCTCCAATTTTTATGTCTAAGAGGTTTGGAATTGTTTTTTCTGTGTGTGTGCCGGATGAGAGAAGCATTGGGACGACTGATATTGTATCTGCTTTTTGTATGAGGAGGTCAAGTCCTTCTTTTACATCTGGTGAATTGAATTCGAGAAAGCAGTGCTGTACCGGGATTTGTGTTTTATTCTCCATTATTGCGGCTGTTTTTTCCAGGATGTCGCTGCTGTTTTTATTTCTGCTTCCGTGTCCTATAAGTAAGATGCCGCGTTTTTGCATGGTTTGTTTTTTGTTTTTTATTGTATCAAAAGGTTTCTTTTATACATCTTCATCCTACATAGTTAGAACCCTTATATTTTTGTAAAACCAATATAGTCACTGACTACTCATGCCGATATCAAGAATCTACACAGCCGCCTCCGCCTCAAGGAAAAAACAGGCCCTCTCCTACAGCAAAGGCGAATCCAAGACAGGTCCGTCCTTTGCCTACGGCAAATTCAACTTCGACTACTCAATAAACTTCCAGGGCCTGAAACTCGGATTCGAAGACAAAAACGGCATGTACCACTACAAACGAGACATCGTTGGATGGAAACACGAATCAAACATCGCAACACAAACAGGAACCTTCTACCTCCAGCCAATCGAACCGTTAAACCTCCCGGACAACGTAACAGACTTCATCGAAATAGAATTCAAAGAAATAACAATCGAACCGGACGGAAAAGCAGTAGTATTCCTTACAATCCCCATTGAAATCGGCGTATTCTTAGAAGCCAAAAACGGAGATAGAAACCTCCTTGATATCGTAACATTCTGCCATCCCAAATTCTCACTATACGGAGCTGCCTCCAGAGGAGTCATCACCCGCTTCCACAAAAGCGAAGTATATGCAATGCCTCCATCTGTTGACAACTACAAAGAAGGCCTCCTTCGCCTCGAAATCGAAAACGACACAGACGAATGGGCAACCATTGGACGTGTAGTCATATATCAGAAAGGACTTGTACTGTACTATGACGAAACAACAGTCTGTGCATGCGCAAAAATGATTATCCGAGGCTCAGACGTAGCAGATGTTGTTGGAATCTCACAACCGTTTAGAGAAGGAATGACCGAATCAATACAGGTATTTGAATTCAGAAAAACAACACCATTCTGCAACATCGAAGGAGCACTACTCGACTCAACATTCACAATGGACATGGGGATGAGATAAATGGCAGAAATTGACATCAACGGATTCTTAGACTCATTCATCTATGGACAACTCACAGTTGGAAACATAGTAATCTTCGTCATTCTCATTATCGTAACCTTCGTCATCGCACGTGTTATCTCAGGAATTCTAAGACGCACACTTGCCGGAAAAACCGAAGCAAAAACAATCGACTTAACAGTCAAAAGTATCCGCACAGTCATCTATGTAATAGGTGTAATTGTTGCCTGCTCACAGCTTAAAATCGACTTATCAGGTCTCCTTGTTGCCGGAGGAGTTGTCGGAGTAGCTGTCGGATTTGCAAGTCAGAACACACTCTCAAACCTCGTTGCAGGAATCCTTCTCATGTTCGAGAGGCCTGTAAACATCGGAGACAGCATCGTTGTAAACGGAACCGAAGGATACGTAGAAGGAATTGGCCTTCTCTCAACAAGAGTTAGAACCTACAGCGGTCTCTACGTCAGAATCCCGAATGACTCACTCTTCACATCCGAAATTACCAACATGGTCTCAAACGTTGCAAGACGTTTCGACTACAACATCAGCATCAGATACACCGATGACGCCAAAAAGGCAATCAAAGCCACAAAACGTGTAATCGAAGAACACCCGTATGCATTGAAAAATCCATCCCCGTCTGTTTATGTAGACAACCTTGGAGCACACGGAATCGAACTCAAAGTACGTATCTGGTCACCTTCCGGATTCTGGTGGGACGCAAGAACAGAACTCCTCTGGACCCTCTTCAAAGCAC
>ERZ808034.117-NODE-117-length-11264-cov-6.712077_pt1 | contig 11264 bp, 15 predicted proteins | sample MGYA00380188_ERZ808034 | MGnify/ENA primary metagenome ERZ808034 (study PRJEB31490, sample SAMN06133380) | cow dung metagenome | isolation source: M12 | host: cow | place: China: Chengdu | collected 2015-05 ...
GCAGCTACTCGCCAGCGTTGTGGCGGGCAGGGCGGGGGCTTGCGTCAGACCCGTGCAACCTTGGAACATGGATCTGTAGCAGTAATCCGCCAACGTAGCGTCACCACCTACACCGTTAAGGAGTGAAGTAACGTCACCACTCGCAGCGACGCTGCCGCCGATAATACACTTCGTGTAAATGTAGTCTGATTCGTCTTCGAGGTAGTGGGCGAGATTTTCGTTCACGCCCTTGAACATGACGCTTTCGCCTTCGTCAATATTTATTGCGGCAAGGTTGTCCTCACCGACTCCTATAGTATAATCTTCCCACGTCTTGCCACCATCGGTAGAATATTGCATGTTCTTGCCCATGTCAACGGGTTCGTAGTCTTCCGACCAGCAACAGAAGCCAACACTCGACCCGTCCTCATTGGCGGTGAAGGTAAGGTAACGTGGTGTGACTGGCTTGCCGTCCATGTACGTCCAGCCGTAGCCGTCCCATGTGGCATACTTGCGCGTATCCTTGACGAAGGCAACTTTGCCCGCGTCGTTGAAGCCGTCGAGGGTCGGAAGGTTGGCGACGTCGAACGATCCAACGATGCTGAACGCGGCATCCCTGCCCGTCCAGTCCTCAATGGCGAAACGCTTGAACGTGCCGCCAATAGTAATGTCCTTGTCGGGCATGACGAAGGCGACGACATTCACGCCGTCCACCTTCGTGCGCGTGAGGTCTATGACGGTCACGTTTCCGTTGCCGTCGATGTAGTGTGCCTCTTGCAATCCCCACTTTGCGTCGGGTTGCCATTCGAGGATGACGAGTTCGCCAGCCTCGCAATACTGATTGTCAAGCCCCGTGTGCCTCACTCCGAGGACGCCGTGGGGCGTTGAATCGATTTTGATTAAGTGTTTCATTTTGTTGCGTTTTTATTTTGGTGATGTTAATTCGTATTCGATGGTGGCGAAATACTCGCCGTTATCATAGACGACAACGGTCACGGAGCCATCTTTCACCGATGACAAGACCGTCTTTGTTACGGTCTTTTCGCTGACGGTGTATGCAAGTACGTTTTTCGATAGCATGTCAGCCACGACGTCGCCAGCGTTCAGTTGCTCAACTTGTTCCGATGTCAGGTTGTTTATGCCGTCGAAAGTGACAACCTTTTTCGGCGTGTTGTCGGTCACAGTTTGGACGATTGAAGTCAGCACCTCGTTGAGGACTATGCCCGTTATATTGCCCGCACCGTTCTCCTTGATTTTCTCGTTGATGTCGTTAATGAGTTCTTCGTATGTCATTTTCTTATATGTTGAAGTCGTTGTTAAAGTCGTCATTGAAGTCACCCTGCAAGGCGGGGCAATCCGTTACGCCTTCCGTCTCGCGCAAGTCCACCATGACGGCAAAGCCCGTCAAGATGTCGTCGAAACGTTGATAGACGCGGCTTGTTCGCTCCCAGCGAACAAGGGTCAATTCCTCGTCCATTTGAAGTCCTGCAAGCCAACGTAAAGCCCTGCGTTTGCAGGCATCTATTATTTGCTCGTTATTGTCAGCGTTGAAGTCAAACTCCGATAAGTCAACGAAGAACACGGCTGCGGAAACGATTTCCCGCCATTGCCCACTCGTTTGGTCGAGTTCTCCCTGCGTTATGAGTTGCACCAACGCACACGGGAAAGTCATCGTGCCAGTACGCAAGTTCAACTTCGGGTCGTCGTCGTAATACACCCCGAAGTCCTCGCCGTGGACACGCTGAATTGAAGCCCGTATTTTCTCAACTATCGTCATTTTGCTATCTTTATGGCGTTGGCGATGTTTCGCTCAACGATGTTATGGTTGTAGTCATCCTTCTTCGCCATGATATAGTCGGCAACTGTCAAGTCACGGACGCTGTCGAAGTCCTTCAAGCCGAAGTAAGACCGCGTGAAGAAATACACGCTTTCCTCAAAGGTCAAAGGCTTGCATCCGCTTGACTGCGCCACCTGCTTCGCCGTGGGTCGCAGCGTCAAAGCCTCGACCACCGCGATAAACTCGTTCAGCCATTGACCGAACGCCGCAATCCTATACACGTCAAAGACCGTTTCGCCGTGGCAGTCTTGCAGCGCGTCGAAGTCATCCTTCATGGCATCCAGCAAGCCGCCCAACGTCATGTCGTAAAAGCCGCCCGTGCCGAATTTCTCGGCAACGGCTGAACGCCTCAACTCCTCCAACTTGGGAGCGTCGACATACGGCTCAATCGGCGCGAAGTCCTTGTACAATGTATAGCGGTCAATCTTCATTCGTCCAAAGGTTTTGCGGGAATCTCGTTTGCTTCAGCCAGTCCACCATGTCGGCATCCAGCGTCGCGTCGCTGACGAGCCTTCCGCACCACATGACGCCACGCTTTGCCGCGCCTTTCAGTCGGAAGCCGTTGACGGACTTCTTCGTGTCGCCCAGCATCACGATTGCCATGATAGCGCAATCACGCCAGCATGACGGGCAATTGTTTTTCGTCGGTGCTTCGATGCCGAGTTCTGCAAGGATGGGCAATAGCCATTCCTTGTCGGCTTTCGTCCAGCCTTTCGTCTTCTCTGCTAACGACCGTAATTTCTCTATATCCATTTCAGTAATGTTTTGCGCCACAAAAATACGACACCGACACCGATTGCCGCAAGACCCAAGAGAATAAAAAACGCCCACATCCAAAAACGTGTTTTCGGGCGTTCTGCGGGCTTTTCTTTTTCTTGCAGTATAATTCTATCATTTTCGGATGAAAACGCGGCAGAATCGAGTTTTTGCGTGTTTTCGGCGGTTTTTTGCTTCTCCTCGTTGCGCGACTTTTCGACCATCTTCCAAACGGGTCGCAGTTCGCCAGCCGTGTCAGCCTGCATGACTATGACCTCGCGGATGTAATCGGACACGCTTTCCCGGCTGGTCAACGATTCAGCCTTCCGAGCCTCGACCGCGATGCTATCCGCGTGTCGGTGTTCGGTCACGGCTGTCCGCGTGGACGAGCATCCGAGAATAGCGAAGGCGGCAAGCATAAGCCCACCGCCTCCACAATGAAGAAACAACCGTCTCATAAACCAAAGTTAAACCTTCCTTGTTTTTCCTTAGAACGAACTTGCCATCAAGGTCTCGAAAGCGGCTTTAGTGGTGGCGTAGTCCGTGTCGAACAACGTCACTTCAAAAAACTGCTCATCGCAACTCATCGTGACAACGATGTCGCCATCGTTCTCGTTCTCGTTGCGCACGATGCCGTCGGCGTTGACGGTCAAGCCTTGACCGTAGCCGACAATCTCATACGATCCGTCGCCCACGCGGTCTTTCTTCTCCAAGACGGCGAGGTAACCCAGCGGGCTGTCCATCAAAGGCTCAACGATGTCTTTCGATGTACCAGCACCGCGCAACGGGATACGGAAGGCGAAAGTCTTGGTGTACTTCGGTCTGCCACCGTCGGCGTTGGACTGGGTGTTGCTGTCATTAAAAGCCGAAGGCCATACGTTGTCAATGACGGCGAGTTTGTCGGCTGCTGCCATCGTGATGCCCGTGATGATACGCGGATTCGAAGCGTCAACGGCAAAGGTCAGCGTGTTGGTCAAGGGAATGAGCAAACCGCGACCCGTGTAACCACCGACCATCGGGTGTGCGCAGTCTTTTGCGATATTGGCAGCGAGGCTGCCAGCACAAGAAGCGTAAGCCAGGATTATTGCATTGAGTTTCTTTTTCATAATTGATTGATTTTTACATTGATAAATAACTCCTCATATAGACCATGCAGATGTCGTCGACCATCTTGTCAATCTTGCCAGCGACACCACCCGTGGCGGCTTGCAGTTGACGCAACAGCCTATCCGCGTTGTCATAGTCCGTCTGCCTTGCCTGCGCGTTGTCGGAGAGTTGGGGCGACAATTTCAGTTTGCCGCCCGCCCTCGTTGCGAAAGTATTACGTTGGCAAAGCAAGATAAAGGCAAGTTGCATGATGGCGGCTTTCGCTGCATCCGTAGTGGTGTCCGTTGTGACCTTCTCCACATACGCCGCCGTGACGTCAGCCACGGCACGGTCAATCTCGCCCTGCTGAATCTGCAAGGATACCTTGTAACCGTTAGCGATGAAATCTTGCGCCGTCATCATGCAACCCTTTCACGTTTATTCCTTAACACCGAAAGCGACCGACTTCAAGCCGTGGACTGCACCACCGCAGTTACGTTCGCGCTGGTAGTTCATCACGTTGTTCTCGTAACGAGGATAGGACACCTGCATGGATGCCTTCTCCTTGAACCAGTACTCGCTCGGGATGAAGCACACCACGCCCGTAGCCTTGTCGGTCACATAGATGCGCTCGACACCCAGCATGGCGGCGACTTCTTCCTTGCTGCGGAAGATGTCATCGCCACCGCTGGCGTACTTGAACTTGGCAAGGGCGGTCAGTTGGGTTTGGTTCATTACCAACCACTTTGCGCCTCTGCCAGCGATGACAGCATCAACGATGGCGCGTGCCTCGGTGAAGGTGATGGCGGTGGCATTGGTAACGGTCACGGCGGTACGGAAGACATCGGTCACGCCCGTGCCAACGAGGGGCTCGATGGTGGTGATGTCGGTGAAGTGGGTGGTGTCGCCCAGCATGACGGCGACGATGGCGTTGATGATTTGGCGGTCGAGTTCCTCGTCAAGCCAACGCAGGAAGGTGGCGGTGCTGCCGCTCTCCTCGATGTCGTCAAGGTCTTCGAAGGCAATCTGCTGACGCTTGTAGATGTACTGCGTGTCAATCTTCTTGCCGTTGACGGTCAAGGCTTGGATGACCTTCTCGTCTTCCGAGGTCTTTTCCCAGCCGTGGGCGACCACGTCGGGGTCGTTGAAGTCTTGGGCGGTGTAGAAGAACTTGGAGAAGTTGACCTTCTTCAAGGCGGCGAAGAGTTCGTCGCTATCGCCCCAGTTGTCATTGATGGCGAAGTCGATGGTGTCGTTGAAGGTCAAGCCCGTGATACCGTTCTTGACCATAACGGCGTTGACGGCATCGGTCACAGCCTCACGACCCTTCGCACGAAGGATGGCGGCGGCAACTTGATTCTTGATGGCGGGCGTCAGTTGGTCGTTGACGGGCATCGTCTTCTGCATCTCGGCGAACTTCTTGGCGAGAGCGTTGGCGACGTTGGCAGGGACTTCCTCGTCGGCTCTGCCGTTGAAGGAACGGATGACTTCCTCAACACGGCTGGCGAGTTCGCGTTCGTCGATTTCGATTTCGGCGTTCTCCAACTCGTCGATGAGGTCACGGATAGCGGCGGCGGCTTCTGCGCCTTCCTCGCTGAAAGCGTTCTTGACCTTGCGCTTGATGGCATCCATCTTGTCGGCGAAGTCCTTCACGCTAATGAGTTTCTTTTTCATAATGCTGAATTTTTCGTTAGTAAATAAGTGAATTATTGCTTGAAAATTGATTTCTTTTTCGGCTTGGTCTGCTCCTCGGTCAAACGGTTGACAAACTGCAAACCGTCCTTGACCGGCTCGCCGATGGCTTCAAAGGGAATGGCGTTGGCGGGCATCGTGACCAGAGATACGCTGCACAACTGGAACTCCTTGATTTCGACATAGTCGAACTCGCCGTCCCGTGTGTAGCGGTATTCGTAATCCGTTGCCCAGCCCATCTTCGAGAAGCCTTGCAGGATGCCTTCACGCAATAACGCCTTGACTTGCTCATAACGGGCGATGCTGCGAGGCACATAGGCAACGAAATAGAAGCCGACGGAGTTGACTTCAAGATAGATGACGCGCCCGATTTGGCTATCAATATCCCAGCCGTGTTGCAGGTCGACGACCATGTTCAATTCGTGGTCGACGAAATACTGCTGCACGAACTTGTCAAGGCAATTCGGGGCGTAGCGTTCGCCGTTCTCGTTCGTCACGTTGAACTTGGTTTCGTAGCCCTTGATGATTAAGCCATCCAGCGTAGCCGTGTCGGTGTCCTTCTTCGTGACCGATGACAACGGCAATCCGCTGACCTCTTGCCAATCACCCAGCAAGACACCATCGCGGACAAGGCGTTTCTTATTCTGCTGCTTGGTTTCCATTTCGTAGTGGTTTGTTGTAAATAGTATAAGTCAAGTCCATTCCCATTTCCTCGGCAAGCCTTACGAAAGTATGGTTGAGCAAGCGTTCGAAGGACTGGTACTTGTTGTAGTCGCCTTCGCGCAACTCCGTTCCGTTGGAAAGGGTCTTGCTGCTGTTCGCGTCGATGATGGCGACTTGGTTGGCAGGGACTTTCACACGGTCACAGATAGCCAAGACGCAGGTGCGGACTTTCTCGGTCAACTTGCGGTCAACGCCGTCCATGCCGATGACTTGGAAGTGCATCCCGCGCGGAAGAATCATCATCTGCCGTTGCTTGCGCAATGCGCCGTAGTCTTTTTCTATTTCCGTTTCAAGATCTTTCTTCTGCTCCTTTGTCATCGTCACGGGCGTTGGATAGCCGTTCGGTGTCTCTGGGCTTGCCACGATGAAAGTGCCAAGCCTTTCCGTGCTGGTGTTGCTGGCATTGAACACATTGTCAAGGAATGTCACAAACGGGCGGCAAAGGTCGTAATCGGACTTGCCCTCCTCGCGGAAGGTCTCCGACTGCATGATGTAGCACTTCCAGCCGTCTACCTTGCTGACGTAACGCTCCGTGTTGTTCGCTGCGCGTTCCTTGCGGTATTCGTTGTCATCGAACAAACGGAAGCGAGGGCTGTCGCCATCCTTCACACCGATGACCGCGAAGCCATTTTTGTAGACGCGCCACAAAGCCAGTTGCCCGTCACGCTCAAAAAAGACCTTGAACTCGGCGAAGCGCAAGTTTCCCGTGCGGCGGATGTTGACCCACTCCACATCGTTCGTGAGGTCGGTCAGCAACTCCACGATGTTGCGGAAGATGGTGTCGCCGAACGGATGGCAGGTAATGTCGCCCCAACCGAAGACGATGGTCTTCACGGTCTCCCAACGGCGGAAGAAACGGTCACGGAATTGCGATATGCGGTCGGTGATTTTCATGGGTGCAAAAATAATAAAGGCGTTTCGGTTGCCGCAAAGTTATTTTTCAGAAAAATTTAATTTCCCGCGTTTTTATTTCAAAAATGATAAATTATATTGCTTCTGAAAGAAAACGTCTTAAAACGGCTAAAAACGGGGAAAACAAAAAGGCTGTGCGCGTCAACACACAGCCAAAAACTTTTTCCTTTCAGTCGTTGAGCGACTTCCCACGTCTTTTGCTCAACGGCTGCAAAGATAGACAATTATTTCAATTTGCAAAGCCATTGCAAATAAATTTGGTTTGCAATCTGCGCCGTCATTACGGGCGGAACACTCATACCAGCTAACCATTCCATCCCAATAGAAGTTTTATAATCCAATGGAAAAGTAGACGCTTTTTTTATTTCATCATCGCTCAACATCAATGGTTTTGAATAATGAATAAAATGCGCTGATGCCGTAATAGTATTCAATACTTTTTCATCATGTGCATAACAAGTATTGAAATTTGATTTTTTCCCAGTTAATTCAAAATTGGTATCACCAATGGTTTTATGAAATGGTTTCCTATTTTCCCATGCCAATCTTGTCAATTTACCAGATATTTCTTTTCCTGTTTCATCTTTGATTTGTTTGAATAATATCGGACTTTCATAGAAATTCAATACCAACTTTGGCAAATTAAAATCGTTACGCAATCCGATAAAAAAGCAACGTTCCCTTGTTTGTGGCACGCCCATTGTTGAAGCATTCAACAAAAACACCTGCACTCTGTATCCTATTTCGGTTATTCTTTTGCATATCTCTTTTGCATAGACTTTTCCATTTCCTTTTACCAATCCAGAAACATTCTCCAACAAACAAACCTTTGGCTTCAGTTTTTCGATGGTGTCGCAATATACAAAAACAAGGTCGTCAAGCCTTTGGAGTTTCTGACCCTCGGAAAAATGTTTCTCCTTGCCCCATGCCTTCTCTCGGTCGCCTGCTGTTGAAAAAGTGGAACAAGGCGGCGACCCATCCAATAAATCCAATTGGTACAACTCGGCTGGCAAATCATCTCTTTTGTTGAAGTCTCTGATGTCCTCAACATAAAGCATTTTAGGATGATGGTTTTGTTTGTAGATGGCTGCAACTTTCGGGTCAAGTTCCACGCCGCCAAGGTGGTCATAGCCTGCGAGTTTGTAACCCATCGTGGAGCCGCCGCCACAGATAAAGGTGCCGAACACCTTGCAGCCGTGGTGCTTTATTCCTTTTGCGGGATAGCCGTCCGACAGCCTCCATTCATACGGAAATAAGTGTTCATTCTTCGCCATATCCCAAAAGTTTGAGTAGTGCAGTTTCCTTGTTTGCGTCAATTTTGGCAAGTGCATCCCGAACAAATGCGTGTTCTTCAATCGTCAACTCAAATTCAATCTTGATTTTGTCAGCAAAATTATCCGTGTCTATTTCGGTGTTTTTGCCTTGTGTTGGTTGCGGTTGTTCTTCATCCGCTGGCCACTCAACGCCCCAGCCCTCTGCCTCATCTTCCGTCCAGTCCTCGGCGATGGCATCGAAGTCCCATTCCACATCGTCAGCCGTGGCATTGTCAGCCAAAGCCAGCGTCTTGCGTCTCGGGTCGTCGGTGTGCAGGTCGATACGCTTGACGACGACCAACTCCGTGCCGTCGGTCTCCACAACGCGGACGGGCGTGTCCTTGTCGATGACTTGCTGAACGCCGTTGCCAACGACCAGCACGCCGTCGGCATCAATGACAACGGAACGCCCAAGACCGGCCTCGTCGATGGACTTCTTAATGCGTGCCTTGTTGGTGTCGGAATGCTTGCGGTAGTTGTGTTCGTCTTGAATCAAGTCTGCAGCGATCTTGATTTCTTTGCCTTGCCATGCCTTGCCCTGCTCGGCAGGGTCTTTCGGTTGTTTCTCTTTGCTCATAGCGTAGTTATTTTTGTCGAATTTTCGTTTTAAGCCGTTTTCGACGGCAAAGGTATGTAATTATATCGGTTGCCGCAAAAGACGCGGCAGAACGCCCGAAAATGCCGTCTATCCTCAAACCACCATCGTCTGCATATTGTAGGACGAGTTCAAGGCGTCGATGTTGTCGTCGTGTTCGCCTATCCTCATCCTCTCGGCAAACGAATAGGTCTGCTTCATGTATTCGCGGTTGGCTGGCGTGTCAAGTATCGTCATCCGCTCACGGAAGTTTTGGTAATTGGCAATGATGCGGTCAAACTTGCCACCACGGCTGTACCATCCCTCCACGTTCAACTCGCTGTTGACGGAGAAGTCGTAGAAGTCGATGCCGATGATGCCGTTGGTCTCCACATAGACCTTCGCCACGTCGTATGTCTTGCACCACTCTCTCAACTTGCGGACGATCCCAGCCCGGTCGCCCGTGTTGACGGAATAGGTGTCGATAACATACACTCTGCCTTCGTTATCCCTCGCCGTAAGACAGCACGCAAACCAGTCCGAACCGCGCAAGGCCGACGGGTCGCAGAAGACGGCGAAATGTCCGATGCTCCCAAAGTCCACGGCATCCGACCAGTTGAAAAAGTCCTCGCTGAATATGTCGCCATTGAGTTGGTAGTAACGCCCAAGATAATACACGCTGTAATTGCGGCGGTCTATCTCGGTCGCCGTCGGGCTTTCCGCCAGCCGCTTCAAGTCGGCGAAGTATTCCAACTGGGCGGGCGTCAAATAGGGGTTGTCTTGCCATGTGGTGTCGCAAATGTCGGCATCGTCGAAGAAGTCAACGTCCCAAAACTCGCAGTTAGGGTTGTAGTCGATGAATGTCCCGAGGCGGGCGTTCGCCTTTAAGTCGGTGTATTGCTGCTTGCTGAAATTGTTTGCCTCGTTGATAAACAGCCAGTCGCAGGCGATACCCTTTGCCGTCTCCGAGTTGCTGTATTGGTTGAAGTGCATCCGAGACCCGTTCGCCATGCGGAACTCACGCGGCGACGACAGCACCTCAATGTCGCCATAGACGGCTGGCGCAAGGTCTTTGATGGTCTTTGCGTCGGCATACGCGCCCAAACGTCCCTGCTCGCTGGTCATGGACGCGATGTTGCAGACCGTACCCGCGAAGCCTTCCGACCAAAGCATCAAGAACTTCAAGATGCCGAATGTCTTTCCGCTACGGCGACCGCCACGGAAGACAAAGGTGGTCTTGCCGGCCTTCAAGCGATCGTGGATGTATGTGTCAATCTTCGATGCCATATAACTGTTTCAGTTGTTCGCGGATGGCGTTGCGCTTGACCTCGTCATCCACTTGTTCGACCTTCTGCACGTCCTCGCCACGCAGCCGCATCAAGAACGCTGCGGCGTTGGTGTCGCTCTTGCTGATTGCCTTCTGATATTGCTTCAGGACCACGGCGGCAGCCATGTCGCCCTCGGCGACCTCTTTGCCATCAGGTGTCTTCATCGTCATCAAGGTCTGCCCCAGCACCTCAGCCCATTCCCTCATGTCACGCTTGCGGCGCCGGGCTGCACCGCTGGCGATGCCGCCTTTCTTGGCTTCCTCTTGGGTAAACTTGTACTCTCCCGGTCTTAGGTTTTCTTCGTTTGCCACTTCTCACCACCTCTTTTCCTTTTGGTGTATGCCCTGCCGGAATTGCACCGGAGCCGCCGCGGCGTGCTACCAACGCGCCGGGGCGGAGCCGCTGCTTACGGGCTGCGGCTTATGTTACTACGAAGGAGAGCACTGTCTCCTAGAAAGGAGGAGCCCGCCCTGAGACGAGGCAGGGCTCTGGGGCGCCGCCGACGCGCTCGACGGCTCCGGGAGCGTCGCGTCTAGACCTTCTTCATGCCGGTCCGGTATAGGCAGGGCCGCGGCGGTTTCGGCGCTTCGGTCTTCGGCGCGGGCGTGACCAGACGCCCGGCCATGTATGCATCGATGTCGCTGTCCTTGAGGCGGATCAGCTTGGTGCCGACGCGGTAGGCCGGCAGCCCGCCGCGCTGGATGATGCCGTCGAGCGTCCGGAGCGACACGGCGAGGCGCTCCGCAGCCTGCTGCCTGGTGAGGTATGCCATCAGCCTCCGCCTCCTTCCGCGACCTTGACCTGGATTGCCGCGGCGATCACCCGGTCGAGCCGGGCGACGATGTTATCCCAGATCGCCAGCTCGTCGCCGGTGATCCGCCCGTCCGCTGCGAGGTCCAGCAGATCTCCGTGCATCCCGCGGAATTCATTGATCGCGCACAGCAGCTGGATCACCGCCTGCGGCAGCGGCAGCTGCTCCACGTCCGGCAGCGTCTCGGACGCGAGCCTGCTTTTGTTGCATAGATGCCAGTATGCCAGCGGCGCCAGGCCCCTGATCTCGCTCA
>ERZ808034.119-NODE-119-length-11220-cov-3.150139_pt1 | contig 11220 bp, 31 predicted proteins | sample MGYA00380188_ERZ808034 | MGnify/ENA primary metagenome ERZ808034 (study PRJEB31490, sample SAMN06133380) | cow dung metagenome | isolation source: M12 | host: cow | place: China: Chengdu | collected 2015-05 ...
TCCGTATCGTCGATCGCTATTACACGCAAAAAGACAAAAGAATTAAAAGCATCGTGTTCTATGACGAATGGCACGACGGACAAAGGTACAAGGACGCCCCCGTTCTCTCGGACGAAGACAAAGCGCGTTACGTTCAGGCGTTGAAAGAAGAAAGAGAAAACTTTTTGGCACGGCTCAAAACATATCTTAAAAGATATGGCTTGTCGAAAGTCACTTCGTGGTCGTACTTGTCGGACTAACTGTAAAAATTTTTCAAAAAAACTTTGTAAAAACGCTTGACAAGTTCAAAAGACGGTGCTATAATAAGGGCATAACAAACAACGGCGGGGGCGAAAATCCCCCGCGAAAGGAGCAAAAAAAATGAAAGCAGAAAAAAATTTTGTAAACGATTGGACAAAAAACATTTTTTCTAAAAAGCAAAACAAAGAGATATTGGTTCGGTTCAGAAATTATAGCACACTCGAAAGATACACGATGGACATATACGGGTTGCTTGTGACAGACAAGAGTGTTGTGGAAATAATCGACAGTGAGACAGGGGAGCTTATCTTTGAAAGAGAATAACAGGAGGCGCGTATGAAACTAATAACATCGGAAGTTCTTAAAAATTTTGAAAAATATCCTATGCGTTCGCAAGATGGCAAAGGAATGGACGCGAAAGTTCTCGTCAAGTTTTTCAATCCGTATGGTCGTGGTACTTGGTTGATAACAGAAGCGGAAAAGCAAGAAGATGGCGATTGGCTTTTGTTCGGGTATATGCACATCTACGAATGGGAATGGGGGTACATAATGCTCTCGGAAATCACGGACACGAAGATAAACGTATACGGCGCGAAGTTACCGTTGGAGCGTGATATGTACGCGAAAGGAACGGTTCGGGAATTGGCAGACTAAAATATTAAAAATTAAAATACTTGGAGGTACATTATGGTAAAGAGTTTGGCAGAGTTCAAAAGAGATGCGAACGAGAAAAAAATCGAAATGAAAATATTACCCGTTGGGACTTGGGCAGATGGAGTTCCCGCGAGATTGGAAGGCTGGCGAAAGGCAATCAAGGCGAATACGGTGGCGGTGTACTTGCTCAATAACGATGGCAAAGAAAGTTATATGGGCATACCGTGTGCAAGTCTGGCGGAGTATACGGGCGACAAGTTCACGCTATATAACGCGGGACTTCGTGACCTGACCGAAGAAGAAAAGAAAATCCTTGACGGGTGGAAGGAAAAAAGTTCCACGGAAGAGTTCAAAGAAAGAGCGTATTACGACGCTATGACGGACGGGAGTGGCACGTACTGGGAAGAGGTTTGGTACTTTGAAAAGTTCAACGCCAAATACTTGATGGGGCTCGACTGGGAGCGTGGCAAGAAACTTGATCGTGCGACGGGAAAAGTCTTTGACCAAAAAGTAAAAGGCACAATATCGTTGCAGTACGAAGTTCGGAAAGCACAAAATTAAAATATTATCGGAGGTTGACGATGAGCGCAAAGAGTGAAAAGATAAAGCAGTATATGGAGAGGTTCGGATGCGAATGCTACAAGGACGAACGGACGGGCGAAGTGTTCCGTCGGACGACGATAGAAACGAAATGGGACGATGGCAGCGTATCGTACTGGTTTGAGAAAGACGACGGAAGTGGACAAAGTTTTTCGCAAGACGAAATCGACGAATTGACCTTCCTTGGCACGTATGGAGAATACTTGCAGAAGTTCAAAGACAACCTCGGAACGTGTGGCGAATACTTGCGGAAGTTCAGAGCCGAAAAGATGAAAGAGCAAGCAATAACAGCACAGGCGGAAATACCCGACGTGTTCAACGGACAAGAAGACGCGACGCAGTTCGCGTATTGGGACGGCGTTATACACGCAATAAAAGAATTATATCACGAATAGGAGGTGAAATATGACAAGATTTATAGAATTATTGAATAACAAAAACAAAACGGAAAAAGAAGAATTGGAGTATATCTATCTTGACAAAGCGGAAACTTTGCACGGGTTGATGGATATGGCTCGAAGAATGGGGAACAAACACCCCGAAAAAAACTTTTTGATCGTAGACGCGATGGAAAAATACGAAGAAGCAAAGAAGGCATACGAAAACTATTGCAGAGAAAACTAAAATAACAGAAAATAAAATATTATCGGGAGGCAATATGGGCTACGAAAAACTGTACGAAATTTTGAAAGCATACGAGGACGCGGAGGAATATGTATCCGCAAAGGGGCATAAGTGCTTGCGTACGATTGGGACATACTCGCATTATGTGTTCTATTGCGAAAAGGCTGGATTGTCCCCCGTATGGGCAAATGGTTTGTTGGCAGAAGCCGACAGCGGGAACGGTTGGGGAATTGATTGGTGCGAACGTGATATTATTCTCTGGCACGAATAACTTTTCGGCGGTTACAATACAAAGTATTGTAAAAAAAGTTTGAAAAATTTTTGAAAAAACACTTGACAAAACAAAAACGGTGTGCTATAATGAGAGCATAAAACAAAACGGCAACAGCCGAAAAGGAGCGTAAAAGATGAACAGTTCAGAGTTGATTATCAAACACGACAAAGAAGCATTGCAAGAAGCGTTTGGAATATCAGAAAGCAATATCGTATGTATGGGCGGTCGTAAGTATGCTTGCGTAACAGAAAGCAAAGAAACGATTATCGTAAATAACCCACGCTCAAAACTTCCACTTATAAAACTTATCAAAAAATTGAAGGCGGAAGCGGAAGAGGCGACGAAAGACATTAAAGCGTTTGATACGCTTGAAGATGCTTCGACTTGGGACTACTACGAAGGTGTGCTGTACGCCGTGGGAGAAATCGAAAAATTACTTAACGAATAACGGAGGTGTGTATGACAATCAGAGGCAAGTACGAAGTAGAGTTCACGGGAAACGAAATCGTTGTAAACGGAAATCGGTGCAAGGTTATCCGTTCGTGGGAATACGCGTTCAAGTGTTACAAGCGTCCGAGAAACACGATTGCAGCGGTTGACGGTGTTGACGGGTTGAAAAGAATTATGGCACAAACGTATGCGGAATGCTGGAAAGAAACGATATGCAAGTATGTGTGTGGGGAGGTGTAAGATGGGCGATAGAATAACAAAAGAGTCGTTACAAAAAATGACCTTCCAAGAAGTGATGGCTATCTGGCGCGAAATGCACGACACGCCGAGGACAGTAGCGGAACACGTGGAGATGACTTACACAAGAGAGTACGCGCTATTGGTAGAACGGTTGAAAGAGTTTCCAGAAAGTTACCCGAAGATGAAAGAAAAAACAGAAAATAAAAATATTTGAGAGGTGCGATATGGGAAATAACAAGTTTTACGGTATGGGCTTGAAAGAGATTGACGCGTTGCCGAAGGAAGACAAAATTGCGTATGCGTATTCCTATGTGGCGAATATGGACGCCGACGATGCGCAAGCGGAAATCGCGGGAGAAAACTTGAACGAAGTTCGTGAGTATGTGCAACGTCGCTTGTATGATGAAAAGGTCGCGGTTGAAAGTTTTATAAAACTTTTGAATAGCATTGAAGAATAACGGGAGGTTTGTATGGTAGAAATTAAATTTGACGAAATTAAAATAGATAAGTCGCAAGAGTTCAACGATAGAATAACAAAGCGTTCTATCGTTCGGATGTTGGAACAAAATGCGGATTACTTGTACACGCATAACAAAAACCTGACCAAAGCGCAATGGTGCGCCGTATGCGAATTAAAAGCGATTGTGGACGGAATAAAAGAATAAACGGAGGTGTAATATGAGAGTTCGATATATGAGCGTGAAGTATAACAGCGCGAAAGAGTTAAAGAATTTTCCTAACTTTCACGCAAGTGGTAGCGTATGGGGGATGAAAAGATTTTATTACGGCGAAAATGCTTTGCTTGTTCGTTGCGGACAATGGATATATAACGTGACAGAAAGACCTGAATTGTACTGGATGGCGAAATAGGAGGGCAAAATGAAGATAACAGTTCAAGAGTTGCAAGAAATGATGGACAATAACAGACGGAAAAAATCGGTAATCAAAATATTAAAAAAGCAAGGGTTCAAAGATGTTAGGCGGATAAAGTCGTGCAAGGGGCTGGACGCACAACGGGTTGCGGTTGCGTGCGAAGACGGCAAATGTGAAAGCGTGGAAACGGAAAACTACGAGTTGTTCGGTGCGATCGCGGAAGTGTTCGGGTTCGAGTTCGTGTGGTTGGAAGAAACAAAAATCAATCCAACACGCTACGATGTAACAATCCTTGCTCGTGAGATAATGAGGTGAGCATATGGACGAAAGAGTAAACGAGATATTAGCCGAGGTCGAACGGCTACAAAACGAACGAAAGGAAATATCCAAGCGTATACTTTCGCTTATGAATCAAGTCCGCTACTTGCGCCGTAAAGGAGAACCGCAACGCGAGATAACGCAAGCGGAGATAATGTTCGGAAAACGGTTGTGCGAAATGAGCAAAGCCGAAGTCCGAGAGTATAACAGAATTAAAACGCAGCAATGCAGGGCAAGAAAGAAAGGAGGCGACAACAATGGGCAACAATAACAATCCTACGCAATGTGATAGAGTTATGAAGTATTTTCGTATGTTCGGAAGCATCACGCAAGACGAAGCAGACAAAGAGTTCGGTATTAAAAGGCTCGCAAGTCGTATAGGAGAAATGCGTAACGAGCAGGGTATCAAGATAACAAGTCACAACGAGAAAGGCATAAACCGTTTTGGCGAACCGTGCCATTACACGCGGTATTATCTAAACGAAGTATGGTTCATTGGTCGTAGTAATAATCGTTACAAGGTTATTAAAGATAGTCCAGAAGACGGCGAAGAAGTCATTGCCAAGTGTAATTCCTATGACGATGCGTTGGTATTGGCTCTGGACTTGCAACAAGAAGACAAAGAGAAAGGCGTTGCAAGAAATAAGAGTCGGCACGTGTACAAAATCAAAGACACAATAACAGGCGAAGGCGAAGTGATAAAGTGGTAATAACAGGAGGAGAAGATGGACAACACGATTGAGAGTTTGTTTGTTGAAAAATATTTAGAGTTGGAAATGAAAGCAAAACTGGTTGACGAGTTGAAATTCTTGTTCAATTCTTTACGGCTTGAATATAACAATGGGTATATCCGCGCGACAAAAGTGTTCAACGAAGATATGGTCAAACAAGCGTTATATACGTTCGATTATGCGGGAATAACAATAAGCAATCGGGAAGCGTTCGACCAAAAACAAATAGAGGACGAAAAGAAATTGGACGAAAAAGAAAATCCGAAAATCCAATTCCGCGATGTAGTTGCTATTGTCAAGAAAAGACTTATGCACACGGATGAAACGCTCGGTAATAGACTTGGGGTATCGCAGTCAAGCGTATCGCAGTACATAAAAGGGAAATGTGTTCCCAGAAAAGAAACGCGGGACAAGATACTTGCGTTGTGGGAAACGGTTGCAACGGCAGAAGAAAAAAAATATCTTATAACAAATTAAGAGGAGGTAAATGCCTATGTGCAGACTTGCATTGATGAACAAAAAAGGAATGGAAACAATAGACAAAATGTATGGGCTTGACAAGTTCTTAGGGTATCTCGAAGCGCAACTCGGAGGTCACGGGAACGGCTACATTGCTCTCACAAAGAAGGGGCAAATTATCGGTGGCACAAAGGGCGTAAGCGTATCGGTAGAAGAAATCGCTCACGAAATCAAGTCAGACAAGTATTCCGAATGGTTCGTGTTCCATACAAGATTAGCAAGTATAGGTTCCATAACAACAGCAAACTGTCACCCATTTTGGGATAAGGACTTAACAGCTTTTCTTTGTGCAAACGGAACAGAAAGAAGCTCGGAAATTTTGCGAAACAAAAAAGACGGAGAAACCGACACCGAAACCGTGTTCAAACTCGGCACGGAGAACGGAGAAAATCTCTTAAACAAAGTTAAAACTTTGACTGCCGTTTATATCGGAATGCAAGGGGATAAACTCTTTGCGGTACGGAACAATGGCTCACTCGATAAAGTTCAATTCGCCAATGGCGGTATCGTTTTGGCAAGTTCATTTCCATATGGATTAAGAGAAAAAGCAAAGCAAACAAATGAGTTCGTCGTGGAGTTCGGAGATGGGGAGAGATAGGCTAAAAGCAAACACGACAACCATAGAGCAACGTGTTCAACAAAGCAAAGAAGATATAAACCAAGCGTGGGCGAACAAAGAGAAACTCTTGCGCAAGGTTGTAGAACTGGAAAACAAAATTCTCGGTATTGAGGATATGGTTCTGTACAATGGAAGAACAATTTTTGAAATAACATATGGCAAGTTGCACTCGAACGCAACAAAAGAAGAGTTAGTTGAGTACGATCGCCGCCGAATGCGGATTAAAGTTCTATCTAAAAGACCATACAACAAATACTATGTGGAACAGTTGGCAAAAACGAAAAAGAAAATAAAGAAAGTGCAACGCGAAAAAACCCTTGCTAAAGAAAGAAAAAAGAAAGAGAAAGTAACCATTGCGCTTGAGGATAAAGATTACCCAAGCACTGAAATAATGGGCAAGCCGTTTGTATCGTTGACGACAAGAGAAATTGCGGAGTACACACGTATAGTTACCCGCGCAAGAGAAGAGCGTCGCAAGATGGAATTGGGGTTGCCACCTTATGACAAGTTGAAAAAAAAGTAAAAGAAATTTGCGAAAACCTATTGACAAAAAGACAAAATTGGCATATAATATTCTTATCATAATTACCTCTCAAAGACCGCCACAAGGATACCGTTTGCTTACGGTGCGGGGAAGAAAGACCTTGGTACGCTGGTATAGCTCAATAGGCAGAGCAGCTGATTTGTAATCAGCAGGTTGTTGGTTCGACTCCAATTACCAGCTCCATTCTACTTTTTCCTGCCAGAGCAGAAAATGGTTCGCCGTCTCCAACTGCCAAACGGGGATGTTCCCCACTAATTAAATGTAAAAGACGGCACATAGGGGTGTGGTGTAGTGGTAACACACGTGACTTTGACTCACGCATCTTTGGTTCGAGTCCAGACGCCCCTGCCAAACGCACTGTAAGAGTTGAGAGAGACGGCGACAGTACAACTCCTTAAAAAATGGGGTAAAAAAAAAAAAAAAGGAGCGTACAAGATGGACAAGACAGTAATGATTTGTTTGATTTCAATGGTTGCACTAACATTCATTGTTTCCGCGATAATCTTAATTGATTATTTCGTAAGAATGCGAAGAGGGAAAGCATCGTTTTTGTGGGAGAGCCAAAACGGAACGACCTATTCGATTATACACAAAGTAAAGGGGCACAAGTTGACTTACGCCTCGGTACTTACTTACGAACAAGCAAAAAAAATTCAGTCCGAATTAAATTTTTACACAACGATTGAAGAGGAATAGGGGGTTCAGATGAATATTTTTATGCCAGAAAGGACGATTTACAAAAGCGTTAAAGCGTTGGACGATAGACGACTGATAAAGCAGATACTTGAATGAAAAACAATTCTTGACGTTGCACTTGACGAAACGAAAAAAGGATATGCAAGACACCCTGTTGTTGTGTATTACAAAGATTATCCGAAGTTTTTGGAGTGGTACGGGTTTGCGTGTTGCGTTGAATTTCTCATAAGATTTGATAAATTCCATAAACTTCATAACTATTTCGATGAACATTTTTGGGAAGCAGTGCATTATGAGAAAGTCAAGCCATTCTATTGCGAGGGTTCAAAAACAGACCCGAACTGCATACGGACGACGGAGAACACGGTTGAACTGTTTAGGAATAAGTTGTGCAAGAAGTGGGACAACGACAAGTATCCGCCAAAGTGGACGAATAGAGAACCGCCAAAGTGGTATAAGAAATAAAACTAAGATTTTATAAGGAGATTTCGATGAAAGTTACCGTGATAAGAAAATATTATTTGAATTCGGAAGAATTGCAAATTAAACAACTTATGCAGTCCGCAGGGTTTGATGATAACGAATGGGAAGACGAAAAAGAGGTTGAGATTTTCTTGCAATGTATGAGCGAAGACGACCTTAAAGAATATTCAAATGGTTGGACAAACGATATTGAAATTGAAAAATAATAAAACGAGAGTTTTATAAGGAGTAAAAATGGATAGAGAAAAAATGATTGACGAAATCCTTTACAAGTTTTGCGAACGTCACGGAATTGAAGATAAATGTTATGATAGCGGTAAAAAGTGTGCAGATATGAGTTGCGCTATAAGGCTCATCGCTACGAAAATTGTGAACAAGTATATCCCCGAAGGTTCAGTGGTGCTGACGAAAGAGGAATATGAACGGTTGAAAAATCAAGTTAAATGGGCAAAAGAACTTGGAGAATCGGCAAAGAAAATTCGCAATGAAACAGCGAGGGAGATATTGCAAACACTCAAAATGATGATAAAAGAGCCGTGGCAGGCTTATGAACTTTCTTTTGACGACTTACATAGAATTGCAGAAAAATACGGCGTAGAGGTGGAAGAATGATGTTCAAAATCATTGATAAAAAGACAGGGAAAGAACCGAGCACGCGTGTTATCCAAAACATAGCGGAAAAAGGCGGTCTTATTGTGACTGACATAGATCAATTCTTCATCGGAGAAGACGGAAGTATCATTCTTATGGACGAATGTGGTAATTCGTGTTATTGCAGTCAAAAAAGGTTTAAGGTAGAGGTGGACGAATGAAAGACTATCGGTTGAGTGAGATAAAGAAGATTTGCGAGGAAACGCCGTTTTGTGACAAGTGCGAACTGTACCATATTTGTTATTTCGAACCGTGGCGATGGAAAGATGACTTTGACGAAAAGGACGGTGAGGAAGAATGAGCGTTTGTAAAGGTTGTGGAAAAGAGATAGTTTGGATAACAACGGTGAACGGAAAGTCAATGCCTTGCGACGCCGAAAAAACAACGATCGTGACGGAAGCAGGGCATACAGTACAAGGATATATACCACATTGGTCGACGTGTCCAAAATATAAAGAGTTTAAGAAAGGAGAGAGGAAAGAATGAAGTACGAGAGATTGACGCGATATTTAGATGAAAAAATGACTATGTTGGTTATGCCACAAAGAAAAGAACGCATAAATCAATACATATACCGTCTTGCCGAACTGGAAGACAAAATCGAGGACGGAAGACTGTTAGAACTACCGTGCAAGGTGGGAGATGAAGTGTACATTGTAGCGAAACAAGGTTTAGATATATATGCCGTCGAGAAAACAGTTATATGCGATTTGTGGTTTAGCGCAGATGATAATTGTCTTTATCCGATTGATGAATATGGCGTTCCTTTGTTTGATGTGTTTACAACAAGAGCCGAAGCCGAGGCAACGCTGAAAGAATTAAAGGGGGAATGATATGCCCGATGGTTTTGAAAGCGCAATGAAAGAATTTTATGACGATTTGGCGCATTTGCAAAAATTGGCTACATATAAATTCCCCAAAAAGGTATTATGCTTGCGATGTGGGAAAAGCCATAGATATTTTATCGGTGTTCGCAAATCTTTTGTCAAGTACAAGGGAACCAAAGTTGAATACGATGAACTGATTGGGTTTTGTAAAAAATGCGGTCGAGAGGTCGATGTACCAACTTTATGGGATAGAAACTTTTTGCGGATAAAAGGTGCATATATCGACAAACAATGCGAAACAGAACAAGAAGCGAAGCGAAACTTAAAGAATTGAAGGGGGAATGATATGTACGAATTATTCGATGTAAATTATTGCCAATATAGATTGCCGTGCGGATTATGTATGAGAACGAACAGTCCGTGTGCGTATTCAAAAACAGTTGTAACTGTTACAACAGGAACGGGAACACAGAGCGAAATAAATTCTACGCATAGTGTAACGATTACTCCGTACTGCGAATTGAGGGGCGCAAATGACACAACAAGCCGTAATTAGTATCATCGAAAGGGTTTGCTCGGGGAAAGCCGAAACAACGATTATAGGCGCAACTACGACCTCGTCCGTGTACTGCGTGATACGAGTCGGCAATGCTGAAACAAAGTTCCGTATATCAGACCACTACGCGCCAAAGCATAAGCGTTGGATTCGCACACTGGTTTATGGCACGAACACAAAGGGAATATCCGTGGAAAGGTTCGTGAACAACGTAATCGAGAGCCTTCGCCGAAAGGGTGTAGCAATGGCGTTTGAGAAGATAAAGAAAGAATAAAAAAGCACAACAAAAACACTTGACAAAAATTTTGTTTCGTGGTACTATTTGCTTATAGGCATAGGACAGCGGGTCGCGTCCGTTTCCAAGCATCTATCTCTCGTTTGGATTACTATGCTTAAATAAACACCATTGGGAGATAGAAATGGGAAGAAATAAAAAACCACGGACAGAAGAAGAAAAGTTTTATTCGGAAGTCGCAAAACCGCAAAATTATGAACTTCCAAGAAACGAGAAACCAATCTTTACAAAAACATACAGTTACCTATTCACAAATGTAAACTTTAAGAAAGCATCATCGTCAGCAAAGGTTTTGTATTTTTATATGAAAGATTGGGCTTATAAGAACAAGGAGTTCAGGAAGACAAGAGAGTTCGCGTTTTCCATAACCTTGCTTGAAAAACAAGGGGTAATGACAGCCAAAACTTGTGCAACAGCATTAAAAGAACTCGAACATTATCATTTTATAAGGAAGACAAACAACGCTACGTTCCAAAGCGGAATAACGCAAAGGTGGACATTTGATGATGGTTGGTACAAGCAAGAATTTCCAACGTACAAAAAATGATGGTATGGTAGAATTCTCTATAAGAATATAGGTAAGAGTTCCCCAACTTAAAAACCACTCTATATTATAGGTAAAAATTCCCTAACTTTAGGGACAACCATATTGGGGTTGTGGAAAAATTCCCTAACTTTTTATGGGTGGGTTATGGAAAAATTCCCTAACTTAAAAAATTGAAAGGAGAAGATATGGACAAGGAAACAATCAAAAAAATTAGAGCAAAGGCATTGCTCACGCAAACAGAGTTTGCAAAGGTATTGGGCGTAAGTCCGTATATTGTGTGCAAATGGGAAACTGGTGGATATTCCATTAGTATTCGGAACCAACGCAAGGTTCTTGCTTTTTGCCAAGAGCAAGGTATTGATGTTGAGAAACTGTGAGGAGTGAATATGAAACAAACAAGTTTGTTTGACGGTGCGGAAAAGTTCGTACTGGATAAACCAATCCGTATCATAGAATTATTTGCAGGGTATGTAAGCTAA
>ERZ808034.120-NODE-120-length-10997-cov-5.023901_pt1 | contig 10997 bp, 10 predicted proteins | sample MGYA00380188_ERZ808034 | MGnify/ENA primary metagenome ERZ808034 (study PRJEB31490, sample SAMN06133380) | cow dung metagenome | isolation source: M12 | host: cow | place: China: Chengdu | collected 2015-05 ...
CTAAAAAGGCAATCTCACGATTGCCTTTTATAATAAACTTAATTAGTCGGGTAATTTCATATCCCCAAATTTTATCCAGTTTTTCTTGCGCATAAGTTCACTTATTAAAAGATTTAATACTGTTGGTAGAACTATCATCAATAGTATTATACCTATAATACCTAATGCCCCAGAAGTATGCGTAAACAGGTCAATTATACCAACCAAACCACTTGTGCCCATGCCACCACCATTAAAGCTACATCTTAAATTAAACAAACAAGTTGAAAGTGGCCCTAAAATAGCACTGCTGATAACCATTGGTAGCATTATTATAGGTTTTTTCATAATGTTCGGAATTTGCAACATACTTGTCCCAAGTCCTTGCGCTATTAAACCACCAAAGCCATTTTCTCTATATGATGCTACGGCAAAACCTACCATATGGCAAGCGCAACCTACCGTTGCCGCCCCACCTGCAATAAGCATATAATCAGCATTAGCGCCACCTGCTTCAATGACCGATTTAGATACTGCTATCCAAATTGCCGCAGATGAAGTTGGCATAGTTAGTAAAACACCCATTATAACAGCAACGATTATTCCCATAAAGAAAGGTGCAATTCCTGTTGCCTTAGCAATAAGAATACCTAATTTATCAACAAGATAAATAAATGGACAAGCCAGGAAAATCCCTGCAAATGATACTAGCATCGTTCCAAGTGGAACTAAAATTATATCAAGTTTTGTTTTTCCTGCATATAAGCCCACAACTTCTACCACTAGCATTGTGACTACGTATGCGCCAATAGGATTACCAGGTGCGCCAAAGAGAAGCGACGTAAAAGGTGCACTTACCGTTGGAAATAAAGCGCTAGCAAAAGAACCAAACAACAATTTATCTGCAAACGCGCCTATCATACCTGCTACTGCTGAAGAAAAAATCAACAACTTATTTTTACCAAGTGCATGTGCAATACCAATACCAATTCCTGCACCCATAAGTGATTTAGCAATACTTGCAATATAATATAGCGTATTGGAAAAGAAATTTCCAAGACCGATAATATCTTTTGCCAACGTCGCCAAAATCGTGCCTGCAATTAACGTGACAAATAGCCCTTGAGCCATACCGGAAAACGCCGTAATAAAGTAGCGCTTTGGCAATGCTTTTAGATACTCTTTGCATTTTTCTTTCATAGTAAAATCTCCGTAAGTTTATTATCTACCTGGTCACATGACGTAAGATAGTATTTAATTCCGTTTTTAACAACCAATTTATCCGATCTAACGTTTTTGCCATGTAAATGGCCATATACCACTGCATCAACGCCAAATTCGGCAAAAATATCGGTAAAAAGCGTGTCGTCTCTATTAACGTTAAACGGTGGATAATGAATTAAAGCAATTAGCCTATCCCCTTCGTTCATTAATTTTTTAGCACAATTTAAGGATAACCTTAATCGTTCAGTCTCACGAAGGTATATCTTCTTATCACTATCATTAAAATCGGGACTACCCGGAACGCTCCAACACCTAGAACCACAAATTACAACGTCGTTAAACTTAATACTATCGTTTTGAAGCGCAAAAAAATTATCTGGCAAAAGGTCTCTAACTTTACCTATTCCACTCCACCAATAATCGTGATTTCCTTTAATAAGAACTTTTTTACCCTTTAAATCACTTATGCTATCAATATCAAGTTTAGCGTCATCTAAATTCATAGCCCAACTAATATCGCCACCGATTAAAACAAGGTCGTTATCCGTGACTTTTTCTTGCCAATCAGAACGAATTTTTTCCATATACCCAACCCAGTTGCCACCAAATACGTCCATAGGCTTGTTGCTAGTAGTCGAAATATGAAGGTCGCTAATCGCAAAAATTTTCATGTTTTGATTATAGCACAGTAATTTTTATTTAACAAGTAAATAGATAACATAATAACAAAAAAAGCGTGAATATTTCACGCTTTTTAATTGTTTTATTCAGGATACATCGGCAATTCGAAGAACCCTGCGCACACTTCCTGTGTATATTCCTGACACGGTGGAATAGCGCAATATCCATAAGACGGAATAAGTAATTCGACATCCATTACAATTTTAACTATAACGGTCACACAAGCATCAATAATAAACTGGTTATCGCCACTCGTCACGCCTTGTGTTGAAATTAATGAAACTAACGCTTCAACGCTATACGGCATAATAGATGCGTGTGGGATATTTAATATAACGTCTTTTGGAACCGTTATAGTCGCCGTTGCGGCGCCTTCTATCCCATTTGCATCAGTATAAGCTACTGATACCGGTATTATTACGTCTGTTTTTACACGTGAACAGTTAGGTCTTTCATTCAATGGTTCAATTAATAAATTACTTATAACGCCTTGCGACGTAGTGCTTTTAGCACTGACGAACGTAAGTGGATATGTAGGATTTGCTGGCGTTAGATTAGTTATATTTAATACGATATTCGTTAGTTGACTTTGTTGCATACACGCATCAAAAACTTTTTTTGCTTGAATACAAACTTTTTCGCATATACCATTAATCGGATTCCCACTAATCTGTCCCGGGCATCTGTCAGATTGAAAATTACAGAAAAACGACATCTTTATCCTCCTTTAAAGGTTTCTATTTCAATATATGCAAGTTAAAAAGAATAATGTCACAAAAAAAGTAGTGGCTATATATTAACCACTACTTTAAATTATTATATTAGATTGTATAACGCTTATTATAATTAGTAATTATAACCTAATTCAATCGCTTTAATATTCTTTGCGAGTAATTCTGCCTTTTTCGCTGGCACCATTAGAGAAAGGCTAGCCTTAACTTGTTCTAACGTTAAAATATTAGTTTCTTTGATTACTTTTCCTAAAATTATCATATTAGCTAGTCCGTCGAGCCCGTTGTCAGTAGCTAGTTGCGTTGCAGGAATACCACTTATTGCAAGGTCGTTTCTAGTATGATTTTTCTCAATTAACGAACTATCGTAAATTATGTATCCGTTTGATTCGGTTTCGTTATAATATTTTTCTAACGACGGCAAATTCATTGCAACGAAAACGTCTGGCTTATCAACGATAGGCGAACCTATTGGGGTATCACTTAAGGTAATACTACAATTCGCAGTGCCACCACGCATTTCTGGGCCGTATGATGGTAGCCAGCTAACTTCCATATTAGCCTTTAATCCCGTATATGCTAGCACTTTACCCGAGAAAAGAATACCTTGACCACCAAAGCCTGCAATTAAAATTTTCGTAGTCTTACTCATATTACTTTTCCTCCTTATACTTATCCTTGAAAACTCCCAAAGGATAATGTGTTTGCATATTATCTTCAAGCCACTTTAATGCATCTTTTGGAGATAAGCCCCAGTTTGTTGGGCAAGTTGACAATACTTCTATTAAAGAAAATCCTTTTCCTTCAATTTGGTTCTTAAATGCACGTAAAATTGCTTGCTTTGCTTTCTTAATATTTTTAACGTTATTAACTGCAACACGTTCTAAATACGATGCACCTTCAACTTGTGAAAGCATTTCGCACACTTTAACAGGATAACCAACAACCGTCACGTCTCTCCCGTATGGTGAAGTTTGAGTCACCTGATTTGGAAGAGTCGTAGGAGCCATTTGTCCACCCGTCATACCATAAATTGCATTGTTTACGAAAATAACCGTTATGTTTTCATTACGAGCTGCAGAGTGAACGGTTTCAGCCGTGCCGATAGCGGCAAGGTCCCCGTCACCTTGATACGTAAATACAACGTTGTCTGGATTTGCCCTCTTTGCACCCGTTGCAACGGCAGGGGCTCTACCATGTGCTGCTTGAATCATATCGCAGTTGAAATAGTTATATGAAAATACCGAACAGCCGACTGATGCAACGCCGACAGTTTTATCTAAAACGCCTAATTCTTCAAGGGCTTCAGCTACTAGACGGTGAATAATACCGTGTGTGCAACCTGGACAGTAGTGAAGCTGATTATCTGTGAGCCCTTTTGTTTTATCAAATACTACCATTTTTTAGCCTCTCCTTTAACAATTTCTTCAATTTTGTTTAGAACTTCGTCAGGTGTCATAATTACGCCACCTGTTCTACCATAAAAATATACGGGCTTTTTGCACTCAATAGCAAGTTTAACGTCGTCAACCATTTGTCCCATATTTAGTTCAACTGATAAAAAGCCTTTAACTTTGTCTGCCGCTTTATTAAGTGCTTCCTTAGGGAAAGGCCATAAGGTTATCGGTCTAATCATACCAACCTTAATACCTTTCTTTCTTGCTTCCATAATAGCGTTTTTAGCAACACGAGAAGCAATACCAAATGCAACTACGCAATACTCAGCATCTTCCATCATAAACTCTTCATACATAACTTCATCTTTTTCAATGACGTTATAACGAGCATATCTTTCTTTATTCCACTCTTCAAGTTGTGCAGGTGAAAGTGAAAGTGAGTTAACAACGTTTCTACCCTCGTGATATTTAGTGCCTTTTGTAGCCCAAGGCTTATCATATTCTTTAACTTCACCGAGTTCTAAACTAACAGGCTCCATCATTTGACCCATAGTGCCGTCAGCTAATAACATAGCAGGAACTCTATATTTATCTGCTAAATCAAAACCCTTAAACGTTAAATCAACCATTTCTTGAACTGATGCAGGTGCTAAAACTATAAGATGATAATCACCGTGTCCACCACCTTTTATTGCCTGAAAATAGTCAGACTGCGATGGTTGGATACCACCAAGTCCTGGACCACCACGTTGAACGTTTACGATTAAAGCAGGCAAATCACAACCTACTAAATAAGAAATACCTTCACTCTTTAACGAAATTCCTGGGCTTGAACTACTAGTCATAACCCTTTTACCACATGCAGAAACACCAATAACCATATTGATTGCGGCAATTTCCGATTCTGCTTGTAAGAAGGTGCCACCAGTCTTTGGCATGCGCTTACTCATATAAGCAGCCACTTCCGTTTGTGGAGTAATAGGATATCCAAAATAATACTTACAACCAGCCATTATAGCCGCTTCTGCAAGTGCTTCATTACCTTTCATTAATACTTTTTCTGCCATATTACACCTCTACTTTTCCACCGTAATTACAGTATCTGGGCACATTGTAGCGCAAAACGCACACCCGATACACTTCTCTTGTTCAACGATAACGGCTGGGTGGTAGCCCTTAGCGTTGATTTTGTCCTTTGCAAGCGCAATAATTTGCTTTGGACAAACTGTTTCACATAGCCCACAGCCCTTACAACGCTCTACGTCAAAACTAACTTTAGCCATTTTATTATCTCCTTTATAACCATTCCTCATATTTTATCGGTTGGATTGGCAATATATCCTTTAATTCTTTTTTTAATTGTTCATCAATTAAATCTTCTCTCACTGCAGTGAATTTAATTGGTAATTTAGTAATTTTAGACAATTTTTTAGTAAATTCATAACCTTTAATAATTACGTCTTTAGTCGTCTCTTGACCTAAATTTGCGTTATTTACTATTGCCGTAAAATTAAGCCCTGCAGTTAATTCGATTTCTCGTTTTATTTCTAAAGCATCTTCAATAGTTCTAGTTTCCGGTCTGAGATTATTGACAATCCAAAGCGCATCGTAATTATTTTCCTCTTTGATTTTATCCCTAAACCTACCAAGTGCAAGTGCCCCTCTATCGTCGCCACCTATATCGGCAACGGCATACCTAGATAAATCGCTCACCATTTTATATGCCATAGAATTCATAGCTGGAATATCGACGTTAGTTTCAGCATAAGGCGAAACTACTAATTCAATTCCCTCACTATCTAAAATTTCTTTTGCGTCTACCGTTCTATAATATGGATTTACTATATCTAAATCATAAATACTTACCGGCTTATTTGCCCTTTTTATAGCGAGAGCAAGATTGACGGCAACAAAGGTTTTTCCACTGCCATAATGCCCCATAACAACGGTAATACGCTTATTATCCATTATGCTTAACCTTTATTGTCCAACCACGTGTATCTTCTTTTTCGCCCCATTGAATACCCGTCAATTCATCGTATAACTTTTGTGTTAGTTGACCGATTTCGTTATTTGATACGGTGTAATCAACGTCTTTATAAACTAAATGACCGATAGGTGAAACGACTGCCGCCGTGCCTGTTCCCCATGCTTCTTCTAACTTTCCGTTCTGACAAGCTTGTATAAGTTCGTCGACAGATATCAACCTTTCGCTAACTTTATATCCCCACTCTTTTAGGATTTGCAAGCAAGATTTTCTAGTTATACCTGGCAAAACCGAACCCGTAAGTTTAGGTGTGACTATTTCACCATCAATCTTAAACATAACGTTCATCGCGCCTACTTCTTCTATATATTTTCTTTCAACGCCATCTAGCCACAATACTTGTGAAAAGCCTTTTGCAGCCGCGCGCTTTCCTGCCCTTAAACTTGCAGCATAATTGCCACCACACTTAGCATAGCCCGTGCCACCGCGAACAGCCCTTACGTCTTCACTTTCAATACTAATCTTTACAGGATTTAAGCCTTCAGCATAGTATGCACCGACAGGTGATAAAATTATTATAAAAGTTGCATTGTTAACAGCATGAACGCCTAAAGTTTCGTCATTACCAAACATATATGGTCTAATATATAAAGACGTTCCAGGTAGTGTTGGAATCCAATCGTATTCTAAATCTATAAGTGTTGTCAATGCTTTCAAGGTAAATTCTTCATCTAAAAGTGGCAAACATAATCTTTCGGCAGAATCGTTCATTCTTCTAATATTTTCAATTGGTCTAAATAGTTGATAGCCGTCTTTTGTCTTATATGCCTTTAATCCTTCAAAAATTTCAGCGCCATAATGCAAAACTGTCGATGCTGGATGGATAGAAATATTGCCAAACGGTATTATTTTAGCATCGTGCCACCCTTCTTTATCCGAGTATTGCATTACAAACATATGGTCTGTAAAGTATTTACCAAAACCCAATTTGGAAAAATCCGGTTTTTCTTTTAGCGTCTTTGCCCTTTCAATTTTAATTTCTTGCATATTCCTTATCTCCTATTATTTTTTATCTTTAATTTTCTCAGCCGCTTCTTCTCTCATCTTATATTTAAGTATTTTACCGGCGGCATTCATTGGGAATCCTTTAACGAATTCAAAATACCTTGGAACTTTGTGTTTTGCAATACGCTCAACACAAAATGCCCTTAGTTCTGCTTCGGTTAAGGTTTCGTTCTCTTTTAGTATTACGTATGCATAAGCTTCTTCGCCATACCTTTCATCTGGAACACCAACTACTTGAACGTCACTTACTTTAGGATGAGTGTATAAAAAGTCTTCTATTTCTTTTGGGTATAAATTCTCGCCACCACGGATAATCATATCCTTTAATCTGCCCGTTATTTTAAAGTTCCCATCTGGCATACGAAGTGCTAAATCGCCCGTATGTAGCCAACCATCGCTATCGATAGCTTTTGCCGTTTCGGTAGGCATCTTATAATATCCTTTCATAATATTATAGCCACGCGCAACGAATTCACCAACGGTATTATCAGGAACTTCTTCATTAGTTTCTGGATCTACTATCTTACACTCAATATTAGGAAGTGCTCTACCAACAGTATTAACCCTAACGTCAATCGAATCGTCCGTGCTACTCATTGTGCAACCTGGTGACGCTTCGGTCTGACCATAAACTATAGTTATTTCCTTCATGTTCATTTTATTTAGAACTTCTTGCATAACGGCAACCGGACAAGGACTACCTGCCATAATACCCGTTCTCATATAAGAAAAATCCGTTTTAGCAAAATCCTCATGCGATAAAAGGCCGATAAACATTGTTGGAACGCCGTGAAAACACGTAATTCTCTCTTGATTTATACACTGCAATGCAGGTTTTGGAGAATAATACGGCAACGGACAAAGGGTGACGCCGTGTGTCATCGATGCAGTCATTGCAAGCACCATTCCAAAACAGTGGAACATTGGAACTTGTATCATCATTCTATCTGCAGTAGAAAGGTCCATTCTATCGCCTATGCATTTACCATTATTAACAACGTTATAGTGCGTAAGCATTACGCCTTTAGGGAAACCGGTTGTTCCTGACGTATATTGCATATTACAAATATCGTTTACGTCAACTGCATTTGCTCTGATAGTTAATTCTTCTTGCGAAACAAGTTTAGATTTTTCCATCATTTCTTGATAGGTAAGCGAACCTTTTTGTTCAAAACCAACCGTGATAACGTTTCTCAAGAACGGCAATCTGCTACAATGCAATTGTTGACCCTTTTTAAGAGTTTTTAATTCAGGACAAAGTTCGTTTATTATACCTGCATAATCTGAGTCCCTATAATTTTCAATCAACACGAGCGTGTGTGTATCCGACTGCTTGAGCAAATACTCTACTTCGTGAATTTTATACGCAGTATTAACGGTGACTAAAACAGCACCTATCTTAGTTGTAGCCCAAAAAGTCAAATACCACTCTGGAACGTTAGTTGCCCACATGGCAACGTGGTCGCCTGCCTTTACACCTAACGCCATCAACGACCTAGCAACAATATCAACTTCATCTCTAAATTCAGAATAAGTCCTTGTATAGTCGAGTGTAGTATATTTGAACGCAATTTGATCGGGAAATTCTTCAACCACTTTGTCAAGCACTTGAGAAAAGGTCCTTTCAATCAAAGTTTCCTTTTTCCAGATATATTTACCTGTTTTAGTGTTATTGTCATAAAGATTACTCTGCCAAGAAGGAACACTTTCAAAGGTGCTCATATAACTAGCAAATTGTGGCAATATTATATCAGCATCGCCTAAACTTTCAAGCCATGAAGGTAAAAGTTCTAAGGACATATATCCTTCATAGTTTATTGAACGTAAGGTGTTAAAAACGTCTTTGATGGGTAAATCCCCTTCTCCCAACAAGCAATAATTTATTTCGCCGTTTACAATAGCACTATCTTTTATATGTAAATGTTTAATGTGCTTACCTAGATTTTTAACCGTGACGTCTGATTTTTCACGCGCAAACCTATGCGTATGGTGTATATCCCATAGTGCAGAAAGATTATCACAGGCAAAATTATTTAGTAAATCTCTCAATCTTTCAGTATTAGCGAATATGCCCATCGATTCTACTAAGAGAATTACTCCATTTATAACTGCAGTATCCAATACTCCAGCAATAACTTCCTTTACGGTTTCATAACACTCACAATTGTCGTCACAATCGCCACTAGAAAATGCATGTAATCTAACGTATTTACAGTTTAATTCTTTTGCTAAGTCTAAAAGGTCTAAAACTTCTTTTTTACACTCGTCTTTAATAGTAGCGTCAGCTAAATTTAAACAAGAATCTAAACAAGATATCTCTACGTCAGACTCAAATAACGTCTTTTTTGTTTTTGCGAAGTTTTGCTTAGCAAAAGGCATTTCGTTCTTAAATGCATCAGAGTTAATATCGTGTATTTCAAGACCATTTATTTTATTTTCACGCAAAAGTTTTACTAGACTAGAAAAACCTAATTGCCAACCATTTGTTGAAAATGAAAGTTTCATTATAAATTCTCCTCGTAGACAATCTTGTTCAAGGCACTTACGTAGGCCCTAATGCTTGCACCAACAATATCAGTAGAAACACCCCTACCAGAATAAAGTTTTCCATCATTACGAAGTTTAACAAGTGCCTGTCCCATTGCTTCTTTACCTTCAGTCACGGCACCTAATTCAAATCCGTCAAGCTCAAAATGACGGCCAATGATATTTTCCAACGCTAAAAATGCCGCGTCAACCGAACCGTTTCCAAAAGACAAGCCGGCAAGTTCATTACCATCTTTCTTAAGCACAACGCTTGCAGTTGCAGACATTAAATTACTGCTTTGAACTGAAAAACTAACAAGTTCATAAGTCTGTGGCACTTGTAGAGCAACAGATGCTATAATTACGTCTAATTCTTTCGTTGAAACTTCTTTTTTAGTTGAAAGTCTTAAGAATTCTTCGTAAACCTTCTGTATGTCTTCATTAGATAAATCATAGCCCCTACTTTCAATAATCTTTGTTAACGACTGAATTGTCGTATTGTCAGTAATTGCTTCTTCTCCATCATCAGAATTGCCCATAGCCTGATATTCGTTCTTTGTATGTGTAAATTGTGCTATCTGCGATACTATTCTCGTAATAGACGTTTTATTTATCGAACAAATATAACCTTTCTTCGTGCCAACGTAGTCCATAACTGAAACAAATTTTTCAAGTGACAACGTATTAACTTTTTTAAGCGCAGAAACTTTAATCATTGACGCACCAGCAAATAAGCCTGTAAACGTGCAAGCTGTAGCAAGAGAAAATGCATCACTCACACTGATTGAAAGACATACGTTTTTTAATTCAGGAACGTTTTCATATATTCCTAGAATAAATTGTGAAAATTCATCAAATAGCATTGCACCAGAAATATCGCAAAGAGTAATAGTCTTAGCACCGTTTTCAATTGCTGATTTTACAGCACTATATAAAAACGAACTTTCTGCCCTAGTTGCATCTTCTAACGAAACTTCCACGTCACTACAAATAGACGTTGCTTTTTTCGTTAATTTCCCCAAAAGTTCTAACGTTTGTGCAGGTTTTTTCTTTAATGAATACTCCATTTGAACGCTTGAAACGGGAAGACTTACTATCAAACGTTTAGATTTTGCACTTGATATTGCTTTATATGATTTTTCAATGCTTTCTTCAGAATTTGCACATACACAAGCAATCGCTGAGTTTTTTGAACACGCACAAATAGTTTTAATCAGTATTTCATCTGCCTTGTTATCATTAATTGGGCCAACTTCAATAAAGTCCACCCCTAATTCATCAAGACGTTTAGCCACTTCTAGTTTTTCTTTAAAACTTAGTGTTAAAGCATCATTAGATTGAGTTAAACGCAAAGACGTATCGCTGATTAGAATTTTTTTCATAATTTTATTCTCCCATATCGTTAAC
>ERZ808034.121-NODE-121-length-10974-cov-3.805176_pt1 | contig 10974 bp, 10 predicted proteins | sample MGYA00380188_ERZ808034 | MGnify/ENA primary metagenome ERZ808034 (study PRJEB31490, sample SAMN06133380) | cow dung metagenome | isolation source: M12 | host: cow | place: China: Chengdu | collected 2015-05 ...
GGTCGGAAGATGCCGATGCCGGCATGAACTGCGACGGGTCCACCATTCCGGAAATTGCAGAGCCGTTGATGCCGCTGATGGTGCCTGAGTCGCCCTCGATGGCCGAGTACGGCACGTACGCGGACATCCCGGACTTCGTCTGGAAATTGCCGGAGGCGCTCTGGTGTATGTAATTTGAGGACACCCACTGCTTGGTCGCGCATGTATCGGGCACGGCATTGATGCCGCTGTACACACGGTGAATCTGCATGTAGGCGTGCGTGTACTGGAACAGCTGGAGAGTGTTGGCAAAATCCCAGTAGAGCTCGCCGTCATAGGCCGGCACGAGGTCGAACGAGAACTCGAGAATCACAAGACCGGTGACTGACGTGTCGACATCCCACTGACCGCTGTATACACCCATGGACGTCCCGTCCGCAGGATTGTAGAGCTTGACGGCAGCCATGAACGTCTCGTACTGTATCCCGTTGCCCTTGGGCTTTACCTCGAATCGGTTCGTGATGTGATAGAAGCGGTCCTTGTAGACCTTGGCGCCGTGCTCGTCGAAGGACATGGTGCCGGAACCGTAGGACGGTATCTTGGTCGACCCGGAGTACATGCGGCTGCAGAATCCCTTGCCCCATTCCAGGAACTCGTCTGAGTCGTTCGGTGCAAGTCCGATGTCGTACTGGGTTATTCCGCCGGCCGTGTTCTTCTGTACGTCAATGCTGCCGTCGGTCGAGACGATTTCGGTGATTGCCATGCCGGCCCCGCCCGTGCCGGAACAGAACACCGGCTCCTCGGTCCAGAGCAGCATGCCCCGGGCGTCGTAGACCTCGAGCCTGTAGCCGACTTCCTTGTCGCAGATGATGACGGCGCGGCCGTTGTTGTCCAGGACAATCTTCTCGGGGTTCCGGGTTCCGCTGTAGTCGGAGTAGGTTACGGCAGGGTCGTCAGTGCCGGCCAGGAACACCTTGAGCCAGCCGGCCGTGTTGTTGCGGCCGTCCTTGGCCTGGAACTGGGTCTCTAAAGGGAATAGCGGAGCAAATTCTGCCATCTTGTAACCTCACCTATAGGTATCATTCTTCCTTGTGCTTCAGGTCCTTGACGGCGTCCGTCAGGTTGGCAACGCCGATGTCCAGCTTGGCTATGCTGGTGTTCAGCTGGGCGCAGGTGTCCCGAAGGTCGTCGACCACCGTGGATGTCAGGGCCTGGCTGTCCTTTAGCGCCGTTATGGCGAACTCGTGCTTGAGCACTGCATCGTGCAGGGCCTGGCTGTCCTTGTCGCGTTCGGCCTTGGTGGCCGCCCGCTCGCTGGTCAGCTTAATCCTGTCGGTTATGACCTTGACCAGCGTGGTCAGGGCCACAAGCAGCGCTATCAGCGCACCTGCCAGTTCCGGTGTCATTGCTTTTTCTCCTTCCTCTTCCCGAGCAGCCAGGCCACCAGCTGGGCCACGGCCAGGAACAGGTCTATGTTCGCCTTTATCTTAGCCTTCTTCATTAGTAGTCCCCATACCAGATGCCGTTAATCTTGATGACCTGCCTGAAGCTGTAGCCAGGAATGGACAGGTTCGAGCCGTTCGCGATGGTCACTTGTATGGCGTCGTTGCTGTAGTTCACGATATGCACGATGGTGCCGTCCGGGTAGTTCAGCTTGAAGCCGGAATCTGATATGTCGATGTCCTCGCCGGCCACGATGGTGTCGCGGTGGTCGCTCTTCCAGCCATAGTTGGGCACTATGTGTCCGGTCATGGCCAGGTTGCCGCCCACGGACAGCTTGCCACCGACCGCGGCCGCGTTGGTCACGTTCAGGGAGCCTGCCGAGGTGTTGCTCGTGGATTCCAGGGTCGTGGACTTGATGGCGCCCTCGGCCTTTATCTGTATCTGCGGCCCGGTCTCGCCGTCGAAGTAGCCCCACCACTGCTGCGGGAAGCCGTCCTTCGGTGGAATGCTGATGCCGGCCTTGACCTCGATGCCGTTGTGGAAGAGTACGTTCTGGTCGTCGCGCAGCCGCATTGTCGGGTAGCTCATGTTGCCCTGGCTGAAGAACTCGTAGTACGGGTTCATGACGTCGTCGTGCGGCACCACCTTGAAGTAGTTGCCTACGCGCAGCAGGTCGCTGGCATGTATGTTGTCGGCATAGATTAGGGCGGAGTCGGCATAGAGCTGTATGCAGTTGTCGCTCTTGAGCCATGTCGGCGGGAACATGTAGTAGTTGAGCTGCTTCCAGCCCAGCGTCACCTGGGTGTTCCCGGTCGTGTTGTCCTTGTCGATGTTCATGACCTTGGCACCGCAGAGGGCGAAGCCGTCGCGGTCTCTGAACCAGGACAGGTCCACGGGGCACATCGGGTTCGTCACCTTCCATGCGTGGAAGTACCAGTCGGCGGTAGGCTGGGCCATCAGCCACGGGCAGGTAATCTTCGCCGCGTTGAATCGGCAGCCGCGGTCCAGGTACACTATCTTGTTGGTCGTGTAGGTTATGGCGGACGTGTAGGTGCCGGCCTCGAACCGGCAGATTCTCGGGGTCCTGATTCCCCAGTGGCCTATCGTCTCGGCAAAGCTCAGGAAGGCGCCGATGTTCGATTCCCTTCCCGGGAATATCCCGTACACGGTGCAGGGCAGCATCTCGTCGTCCCAGAGCAGAATCCAGTTTCCCTGGCCCTCCACGTTGGAGTCGACCACCACGCCGCCGTCAGGCGTGTCGGTGGATTGCGGGTCCCACACGTAATTCCTGACCGGGTAATCAGTCACCGTCACAAAGTTCCCGATGCTTGCCGGGTCCACGTCCATCAGGTCAGAGACCGATGCCACGCGGTTACTGCCGGCCGCGGCAAGGTCTGCGTCCAGGCCTATCTCGAAGACATCGAAGTCCTCGTAGGTGCCGTCGCCGTTGGCCTTCTCGATTTTCACGTCGTAGACGGCCAGCCTTGCGAACAGCGTGGCAGAGAGCCTGCCGTTGTCGTCGAGGAACTGCGGGTTGTCGGCGTTCACGTAGGTGTCGCCTTCAAGAGTGTAGATGGTCGCGGGCACGTTCGTATCATGGACGAACACGGTCACGCGTGCCGCGGCCAGCGGGTGGCCGGCCTCGTCTACGACTGCACCCGGATTCCATGAGAAGTACATCATTCTTCAGCCTCCTCTTCCTTCTCGGGAACGGCCTGGGCCTTCTGTACCGCGATGCGGTCCAGCGCGGCCTTCTTGTTCAGTTCCAGCCTGTCCTTGGCGTCCTGCACCGCGAGCTGGGCCTTCTGGCCCTGCAGCTTGAGCGCGATGGACTCGGCCTCTCCCTCGAGCTTGTTGAGGGCCCTCTGGTTCTCGATGGCCGCCCGGTTCGCGTCAGTGCCCTGGTCCAGCTGTGCCTTGAGTATTTCATTCTCCATGTCGTACTCGTGGTTGAGCTGCAGCTTCTTGAGTTCGAAGGCCAGGTTCTTGTCGGTGTTCTGCGACTGCACCTCGTAGTATTTCAGCTGCTGGTCCATTTCCTGAATCTGGCGGTCCTTCTCGTCGATGGCCTGCTTCATGAGTTCGCAGGTCTGCTGCATCTTCATCTCCATAGGTGTAGGAGCCTGGATTGCATGCAGCCTTGCATAGAGCTTGGCCATGGTCGGGTTGTCCGGGTAGGTCTCGATGAGCGCGTCGATGAGGGCCGGCTTCTGGTTGGGTTCGGCCACCTGAATCAGCTGGACGATTTCGGCACGGGCCTGCTTGAGGCCGATGTACTCTATCGGGCCCTGGCAAATCTTGACCTGGTTCTCTATGCCCAGCATGATGCCCAGGCATTCACCCAGAGCACGCATGCTGGCCTGCAGGTGGACCATGTAGTGCCTGATGTTGGTGGAATATGTCTCGGCAGCGTAGTTGACCTCGGTGGCCGTCTTCATGGTCGTCTGGTCGACAAGGCCGTGGCTGTCCACGCCGGTCACGGAGCCCATCATGGCCAGGGTGTTGCCGACGATGCCGGACACGTCCTGGTACTGTACCTGCTGGTCGAATCTCTCGGGCGGCTTCAGTTCCTCCTTGCCGTCCTCGGTCTTCCTGTTGTAGGGTATGATATTGTTGACGCCCGAGCCCGCATCCTTGTAGTAGTTGTCCAGGCCCTTGAATGCCTCGACCGTGCCGCGCCACTGCGCCTTCGGCGAAAGCGACAGGCGCTCGGCCAGCTGGGTGACACTGAGGTTCACGATTTTCTGGATGGAGCGGCCCTTGGCCACCATGCCCGTCCAGTGCATGTCGCCATCATCGTCGAAGAAGGTCTCGCCGTATACCGGGAACACGGGCGGCCTGTTGATGGGAAGAACGCCGGAATCCTCGGCATGGTTGTTGATGAGGGTGTACACGTGGCAGCCGTCCTGCTCCTGCACGAAGTAGGTCACGATGGGCACCATGTTCTTGCGGCACGGCACGATGTTCTGCTCGCGCTCGCCTGGCACGTATTCCGGGCCGTAGTTCAGCTCGACCCAGCGCTTGCCCCTGTAGTCAATCAGGGCCGCCTCGACCATGTCGCTGCCATCGAGTTCGACGGACTCCGGGTCCAGTATGATTCGGTTGAAGTCCTTGATGGAGTAGATGCAGGGCAGTCCGTCCTTCTCCATGCCCAGCGCCATGACGCCCAGGCCCAGCGAGCACGAGTCCTTGAGGGCCTCGGTCGACGCCAGGTCGTTGCTGCCGTGCTTCATGAAGCGGTCCAGAATCTGGTCCTCGTCCGGGTCGCCGGAGTAGAACGTGAAGCCGAAGAGGCTGTACTGGTTCACGACGCTCTGGACGTTGTTGTTGATGACGTTGACCGTCTGGCGGTACCTGGTTTTCTTCACGAAGCGGGAATCAGTAGAGGTCCACTGTGTCTGCCCGTTCAGGAAGGCGCGGTCCTCGCGCATGCTGTTGTAGTTCTCGTCGAACTGTGCACGCGAACGGTCGCGGAAGTCGCGGAACTTGTCTATGATGGCCTGCTCGTCGAAGGCGGGCTCCAGCTCGTATTCTGTGGGTATTGCTATTTCTTCCATCTCAGTCATAAACTATGCCCCTTTACTCCTCGGTGAACGCCGGCCTATACAGGGAAGTGTTTTTCAGGAGGTCGCTGCCGCGCAGCAGCATCCAGTTCTTGAAATTGGGGTCGTTGCCCTCGCCGTATCCCATGACCATGCCGGGATTCTGCTCAATCTTCTTGAGCCACTTCTCGTCTTCCTGTGTTATGCCCTCGGTGTTGCCGAGCACGTTTCCGAGCTCGTCCATAACGGTGATATCCTTCAGGACCTTGGAAGCGGCAGCCTTGCGCTGCCTGGTCTGCCTGTCCTTGGCCTGGTCGGCCCTGAGTTCCTTGACCTTGCCGCCGACAGTGTTGAGAACTATGCCGGCATCATGGTCTGAGCCGTACTTGTTGACGCCCCATGTCTTCAGCGCGTTGGCAGCGGCCTCGTCGAATGCCTCCCTGGGGGAATTCCTGTAGAAGAGGGAAAGCAGTGACGGGTCGTCCTTCAGTGCCTGGAAGGCGCCGGACCATCTATTCTTGTCGATGTCCGGTATGTATTCCTCGAGCTTGTTCAGGGTCTCCTGGAATCCGGTCTTCTTGGCGTCGGCCCGGTTCATAACGTTCTCGATATTGTATGTAGGGGTCTTCCCGATGAGCTTGGTCCAGTCGCCGAACTTGTCCTTCATTAGCTTGGCCGCCTTGGCGTTGGCGTCTATGGTGCCCATCAGCACCTGGCTGACTTCCTGGCCCTCGAGCTCCTTGGTCATCTCGCCAAGGCGCACCAGGTTCCGGACCTTGGCCAGCTCGTCACCCGTCAGGGTGGATACTGGCTCGCCATGGGCCCTCTTCCAGAGGTATTTGTCGAACGATTCCCTGTAGTGGTCGAGCAGCTTGCCCTGTGCCTCGGCTATCTTCTCCTTGGACTTCTCCTTGATAGGAGCCTCACCCTCGAGGAAATTGATGACGCCCTGTGGGAGCCTGCCGCGGACCTTGCCCAATCCCATCTGGTAGAACGGGCCCAGTACGCGGGCGATTCCCTTGTTCACTCCCAGGTTGGTGGCAGTGCCTATGCCTGCCTCTGTCAATGCTTCACCGAGCGAGTAGTCCTCGTTACCCAGGGCCTGGTCCATGCCGACAACGGCGGCAGGGGCTGCTGCCTGGGCTGCCACGTTTCCGAGAATCTTGGATGCCATCTGCACTCCGCGGGGAGCCGTGCGTGCCAGGAACTGTGCACCCTGGCCAATCTTGCCTGCCGGGAGTGCATAGAGTACGGACTGTCCTATGTCACCGGCCCATTCCTGCCATGACGGGTCGCGCCCTTCCTTGAGGGCCTCCTTGCGCCTGGGAGTGAACAGGCCCATCAATGCGGACACCGGCCAGTCGAACCACCTGGACTCGTCATCTACTCCTTCGATGATGTCCTCGCGCTTCTTGGCTATGTCGCGCAGCATGCGGTCATGCATGCCACGCTGGATGACCTCCTCCGCCTTCTTCCAGGAACCTTCGCCGTACTTGTCATAGATGCCGGTCTTCCACCTGTTACGTTCTGACTTGTTGATATTCCCGTCACCGTATGCATCCAGGAGCCGTTCGGCTGCGGTGGTCTTACTGCCGTCCTCGTTGGTATAATCGCTGAAGCCAGCAGCCTCGGCAATGTCCTGCAGGTCGAATACATTGCCCGGCTGGTTTATCAGCTTGTTCAGCGCGATGGCGCCCTCCTTGCCATCCCATACCTGGTTATCCCATAGGGCCCGGGCATAGTTGGCAAGGACCTCCGCATCGGTGTTGCCGACCGGCTTCGCACCGTTCTCGTGCAGCCAGTCCAGCTGCTTCCTGGTAAAGGTCTTCCTAAGCTCTTCTCTAGTCATGCTGCCACTCCATTACTGCGGTACGAGCCCGTCATCCGCTTCTGCCTTGGACTTGGCCTTGGCCTTGCGCTTCTGCCTGGTCGTGTTCAGGGTGTCGAAGTGAGTGCCCCATCCGGTCGCCCAGTCTCCGCCCATCCTGCTCTTGGCGCCCTTGGCCAGCAGTTCCTCGAACTTGCTCCTGTACAGGGGAATCAGCGCCCCGGTGAGCTTGCTGTACGTATCCCTGTCGGCCGAGGCCAGGGCGAACATGTCGTTGGCTATAGAGGACTCGAGCGCGTCCATCTCCTGCTGGGCGTTGTCCTTGGAGCCGGCTCCGCCGAACAGCATCTGCTGCAGTGCGCCGGGCTGGCCTGCCATGGCCAGCATGGCCGCCATCTTCATCTCGGGATTGCGGGTCCTGGATGCGAACTCGTTCTCGAGCTCCATCCACCTTGCCAGCTCGGCCGCCTCCTGGTTGTCCGTGAAGGGGTTGGCCTGCTGTGCGTTCCAGCTGAATTCCTTGTCCATCTTATACCTCTACCAAAGCTTGTGCTTGTTGCCGACCGACCACCATCCGGTCTTCTTGTTAATTGCCTTGCCCATCGAGTCCGCCGTCACCAGGTCGTGTGCGGCCATGGCGGCCTCGTACGATGTCGGCCCGCCCCCGTACGTGTACCACTTTCCCTGCTGCCTGAAGCGTACGGATATGGTGCCGTCCGGGTTCACGTGCACGTCGGAGACTGCCGTCGAGCTGGACTTGGCTTCGTCAGAGCGAGGCCTGTCGTCGTTGACCCAGTAGCTCTGGAGGTTGCGTTCCTCCTCGCGGCCCTTCTCCTGTGCGTACCTGAGCTGCAGCGGGGTCATGCCCGGCCTGATGTACTTGTTCAGCGCCCTGTTGTGTTCCTGGACAGTCTGCATGCGCATGTATCTAGGGTTCGGGTTGGACTTGTACATCGAGTTGAAGTTGGGCTTGTAGTTGGCCGGGTCCGTGACTATGAAGTCCACGTTGTAGTGGAAGGGGCTGGTCCTGTCAGGGTAGTCAGCGACTGCATCGGGGTGTGCACCGCCGAGTATGCGCGAGGCTATGCCGGTCCCGGTTCCCCCGAGCCCGGTGGCCTGCCCCTGCATGATTCCGGCCATGACACCGCCGGCCATCGACGCAAGGAGCCTGAGTACTTCTCCAGCCTTCACCGCCATTGCACTACCTCAATCCGAGAATCCTTAGCTTGGCCTCCTCGGCCGGGTCTCCCTGTAGCGGGCCCTTGGCACGGGCGCCGTCAATTGCCGGCACCAGGCCCATCATGACCTTCTGCGCGTCGCTGACCGGCCTGTACAGGTACTTGGCCCTCAGCTCCTGGAGTTCCTGCCACAGGTCGTCGTTCTCGAAGTACCTGTTGTAGAACTTGTGGAGCCATTCGTCCTGTTCCTGCTGGCGGCCCATGTTGAAGTCCTGCAAAGCCTTCTGCATCTCGTATTGCTTCTGCCAGTTCTCCTGGGCGAGTGCCTGCTGCGCCTTGTTCTGCGCCATCTGCGCTTCCCAGTTGGCCTGGGCCTGGTCGGCCTGGGCCTTGTTCTGGTCGAAGGTGGCCTGCCAGTTGGACTGCGCCTGCTGGCGCTGCTCGTTCTCGCGGCGCACCCTGCGTGCGTCGCCAATCATCTTCCCGAGCCCCTGGGTGAATCCCTGTATGCCGGCGGCCATGTCGTTGGCCTGCGCGTTCGGGTCGGCCACCTGGGGCATCGACCATCTCCATGCTACGTTTAATGCCATATCACTTTCTCCTTATGCGCCGAAGATTCCGCCGAGTATGTTTCCTACGCCGCCAAGCAATGCGCCGGCACCTGTCTTCTGCTGCATGCCCAGGTTCGTCCTGGCCTGCGCCAGGTCGGTACGGGTCTGCAGGTCAGCGTTGTTCTGGCTCGCCACGTTGCCGTAGTAGTCGCCGTAGGCGTTGGCCAGCTGGTTCCTGTCGTTGCCGTACAGGCCCGCGACCGTGCCCAGGTTGTTCAGGTAGTTCTGGTTCGATGCCTGGCCTGCCTGCCATTCCGACAGCTGCTGCTGGCGGTCCTGCATCATGCGGTCGTACGCCTTGGCCCACTGGTCACTGGCCATGGTTCTTTGCTGGTTTGCCAGGTTATTCATGTAATCGCTGGACCATCTGGCACCCCCGGCTGCCGAGGACTTGTTGAGTGCCTGCATCGCGGCCTGCTGGGCCTGGTTCGCGAACTTGTCGTAGAAGTCGTCGACGTTGCCCTGGTAGCTGAACTGGCTCGGCCCTTCGCCGATGGCGTCGGCAAGGCGCTGGACGGCGTCGCCGTACTGCGAGGCGCCCTGGCCGTAGATGTCCTGCATCTGGCCCAGGTAATCATCGTAGATTCCTCGGTTCGCCAGGCCGGTCCTTGCGGCCTCGGCCATCAGCTCGTCGATGCCGGCCTGGCCCTGGGCCACCTGCTCGCTGTTGTCCAGGCCCATGCTCCTGCCCAGGTAGTTGAGGGCAGCACCGCCCGCATCGGCAGCGCCAATCGGGTTCACTATGTTCCTGCCCGCCATATTGGTAAAGTCGGTCCACCAACCCATACTACTTGTCTCCCTGTCCGTAAAGGACTATGCGGACAAACGAGTTCCGCCCGCTTATATCTATCGTCTTCTGGCCAGGCTTCACCAGCTCCCTGGTGCTCCCGCCGTTGTAAACTATGTCCGCGTAGCTCTGACGCCACGGCTCGAGCGGGAGCACGTTGGCACCCACCACACAAACTTTTTCCATCATCGTGAAGACCGGGCATGACACCACGTGCCACCCGTCCTTGTCGTACTCCACCCAGTTGCCGGCCAGAATCTGCCGGACCATCTCCAGGGGGGAGCTCAGGCCTATCTCGCCACCGCGCATCATATCATGGCCCCCGTCTTTCCGGCCCTGATGTCACAGTCGCTGAGGACGAAATCCATGGGCTCGCTGAAGGTCACGCGCAGCACGCACAGCCTGGTGATTCCCAGCGCATGCCAGCGCACCCTGTGGTCATACAGACCGGTCCTGCCGAACTTGGCGGACCTGACGTTCCCGAAAGTCATGCCGCCGTCCTTGCTCGTCTCGAGAAGGACCTCGGGGTCGCTCTGGTAATCAGGGGCCGAGCCGACGTTGCACTCGAGCGAGACCTCCTCCAGCACGAACGGGCGGTTGTCGGAAACGAACACCGGGCCCTGCCTGTGCCTGATGACGGGCAGCTCGTACCCGTCCGGCCACTGCTCGACCCAGCCATCCAGGCGGCCCATCATGCCGTCGTTGGTGAAGGCGTAGAACTCCTGGTGCCAGTAGGCAATGCCGCCCGGGCGCCACTGGATTTCCAGGCCCGTGCTGCGGTTCCTGCTGGTACGCTGGTGCCACTCCTTCTCGCTGATGTCGAAGCACCAGGTCTCGGCAATCGTGTTGAGCTGCAGCACGATGAACATGTGGTGCGAGGTCGAGTAGGCGAAGGTGTAGGCCGTGTCAGTGTTTTCCTGGTCCAGTTTTTCGTCAAGCCATGATTCCGATATGACCTCGAAATTCGTGCCGGTGGCGGCGATTATGCACTTGCCGCGCTGCTGGCCTGTGGCAAGGAAGAACACCGTGTTGCCGACCTGGCACAGGCTGTTCGGAGATTCCAGGCCGAAGCTGTTCTGCGAGCTGAAGTACAGTCGTGACCAGGTGTTGTATTCTGCGCCCTGGTAGCTCATCACTTCCACGCTCTTTGGGCCAAAAACGTACAGCATATTGCCGCATGCTATCAGTCCATTGACGCAGTCTGATGAAGATTCACCATTAAAAAACATCTGCGTGTGGTAGTCATCGTAGAAGCACCAGGCGAAAGCATCCACGGTCTTCATCTTGACGGTGATACCGTCGGGCATGTACTGTACCTGGCCATTCACCAGGTCGAACACTTCACGTGTGTCGGACGCGAGCGCATACGGCAGGCTGTAATAGCAGTAGCCGGAATCCAGGTCGTTTATGACTATGCATCCCGACAAGACGCTCACGTGGGTCGGCCTTACCGTGTGGCCGTCGCCCTCCACGGCTGCCGGGAGCTGCACCTGACGGTAGTCGCCGGTCTGCAGGTCCAGGGCGTGCAGGTTGTAGCCGTCCGCGGCCAGGAGCATGGGCCTGGGGCCGCCGGTCTCGGCGAAGATGATGCGCTGCGTGCCGGTCG
>ERZ808034.122-NODE-122-length-10968-cov-3.466716_pt1 | contig 10968 bp, 8 predicted proteins | sample MGYA00380188_ERZ808034 | MGnify/ENA primary metagenome ERZ808034 (study PRJEB31490, sample SAMN06133380) | cow dung metagenome | isolation source: M12 | host: cow | place: China: Chengdu | collected 2015-05 ...
TGCGATGCATTTTAACTCCAGGTCGAATCCGAAAAGGGATGCACAGCGGTCAGTCTCTCTTCTGGTAGGTGGAGTGCCTGATGTGATAAGGCGGGAGGCAGAAAACTTTCTTGAGTCAGTGAAGATTTCTCTAATCAGGTAGTATTTTCTGACACTGTTTTGTATGCGAAATTCTATGCGATAGAAGTCACCGGCAGTCATTTATTATATGTTTGACGCGGCAGATGGTTAATTGTTTGGAAAAAAGAGGGTTTAGATGGCCTTCCAGAGGAACTTTTCAGAGTGAAGTCCCTTCTTCTTCTGACCTGCCGGAATTGCCTCTAAGTCATCGACGATTGAGCGGAGTCTCGAGCTTGCTCCGTCTGCTTCGTTGACTAACCATGCTTCAGCTGTGAGCGGGACAACATCTCCGTAGATTCCGTGGTGGGACTGGATGATGTGGCGAATCTGTAAAAGCTGTGAATCGGTTAAGAGGGACTTGTACTCATCGATGAACATGATACCCATCGTGATATGTTCGATTAAGTTGTAGGTATCGTTTGGAACATAGTTCTGTCCTACTTTGTCGAAGCAGAAAATCTTTCCAATATCGTGGAGAACACAGCCTGCGATAACCATATCGCGGTTAATTTTTGTACGCGGCATGGTATCCATGATTGATATAGCAATTTTTACAGTCTCTAAAGAGTGCTCACATAATCCTCCGATATACTCATGGTGGCGGCGGATTGCTGCCGGACATTCGTAGAATCTGCTGTCAAGACAGCATGCAACAAAGATTCTAAGGTTCTGGTTCTGGATGGATGCAACAATCTTCTGAAGTTCTGATGCATTTTCCTCAATCTTTGCCGGGGTATAGATGTAGAGCATATCCTCACCTGCAGAAAGCGGAAGAGCTCCTTCAAGGATTGCCTCAAGGGATTCCTCGTTTTCGGATTCAATGAGAAGGCTTCCGCCCTGAGGAACTTTTCCTGTTCCAATAATACGGTAAACCTGTCCCGTTTTGATTGAGCGGGCTGCTTCTGCCGCCTTTTCTCCATATAACTTTGCTTCAAGAACACCTGTTCTGTCGGCTACTGTGATGTGGAGGTACTGCTCTCCGCGCTTTGCTCTTAAATCTGCTCTCTTAATAGTAAACGGGGCATCAACTACTGTCCCGTTTGTGATATCTTTAACGTATACTGTTTTTTCCATATTAATCACCATGAAATTTCCATGACTGCCTTCTCTTCAGCCTTAAGTGGAGTATCTCCGTTTCCTGGAGTAAAGGCATACTTCTCGATTGGAGAATAGTTCTCATACAATGCGCACTTGTCTAAAACATCCACGAACTCGCGAAGGAAAAGTCTTGGAACAACATCAACTCTTCCTCCAAATCTTCCGGTAACCTTTGATATCATTGTACGGATGAATGCAGGAGAGACACGTGATGTGTCAACAGCTCCAAATCCTTCGCTGTAGATGTCTGATACTTTGTATGCGGCTTTTTCAAGTTTCTCGCTGTTGAACTTTGAAAGCACAATCTGGGTCTGCATCGGGTTTGCAAATCCGTCATCAGAGATGATTCCGATTCTGTCGTAGAGCGGCGGAAGTGAACGGATTCCTTTGGCACTCTCGAAGAATGCAGGAGTTCCGGCAAAGAGGAAGAAGCATCCCGGAATCTCGTTTTTGTCTGTCATATCGACAAGCTGTCGTAAGTTGATGTATCCTTTCTCGCGCTGAGGGCGTGAGAAGGCCTGGGCTGTTTCTGCTTCGTCGAAGCTTACGAAAAGTCCGGCAAAACCTGCCTGACGTATTAAGTAAACTATGCCTTTTAAGAAAAGCAGGGCATCGGTTTCAGATACCGAGCCTTTCACACCTGCCTGGGACTTGAAACTGCGGTTTGCAACAGTTGTATCTCCGGCAATCCATCCAACGGCCGCCTGGGCTGTCGCGAAATCTCCGCGGTTATTTGCGGCATAGTATGTACGAACAGCTGCAGCAAGGCCGGAACTGACTCCTGCCACACGCTCTAATGAGGATTCAATCTCCTTTTCGGTGAGTTCTGCAAGACGTTCATCATTCTCATCGATTCCGGTCTCGATTAGTCTGTCCTCTATTCCGAAAATCCAGGTGTCGATGATGCTCTTTAATGCATGGTCTTCGCTTTGAGTGGAAAGGCCTGCACAGATTTTTGTGTAAATTGCTGTAAGTTTGTGAAGCGGGGTATCAGGTGAGATTACAACATGAGATACGACAAATTTCTTTGACCTTGCAAGCTCTGCGGCTCTTGCAATCAGAAAAGTTTTGCCAGAACCGTAGTCTCCTCTGACAAACTTACAGTCCGAATGCCCCATGGCACAGAACTCGAACTGGGATGAGAGAACCTTCTCCTCTGCTTCGAGCCCTACGGCAAGACGTGAGAGGGCGGTGTTTGGAACTGTTCCTCTTCGAAGTGCAGTAATTACTGCAATACTTTCAAGACGCAGGTCATCTGCGGCCGACATATCCGTACACCTCTCCTCTCTCTCCTACTCCGCGTTTTTCAATAAGAGTAACTCCGAAATCTGCCGTCTTTGCAAGAAGGCTGTTTACGATTCCTGCAACTCTTCTGGTATCCAGAACGCTTCTTAAATCCATCTCGGTTGCTTCGCGGTGTTCGCGAAGGAATGAAAGAAGTTTCTTCTCGCGTTCGTCAAGGTTTGGAAGAATGTCTTCTTCAGCGGATACTTCCTCAACCACTTCTTCTGCGGCCTCTGCTGCTTTTTCGATGAGAATCGGACGTTCGGCAATAGCTCTTCCTTTGGTTCTTGACAGGATGTCTGTGAAATCCTGGATGCTGATTGTTGCCGGATAGCACGGTAGAACATCAATTCCTGCTAAGCAGAACCATTTACAGTCTTCGTAGCTTCCGCACTCGAGAGAATCAACTGCTGAATAGAGATAAACGGCAGATAACATCTCGCGGCCTTTGGAGGTTAAGCGGTCGGAAACTGATGCAAGGCTTTTCTGAACAAGTCCTCTGGACTTTTCGAGCTGGTAAAGTGCCGAGTCTCCGTTTAAGATGATATCTGATGCGTGCTCTAAGTCTGAAACTGATTCTGCATTTGTTAAGATGTAACGGATAACTGTGTCAGCTTCGCGGAATGCTCCTGCCCGCTTCAGATATCCTGCGTATGCCAGACCTCCGTTTAGGTAGTCTGCACGGTAGGAACGGTAGAACCAGTCTTTTGCCTGACTGTCTGCTCCTGCGTTTTCAAAGGCCTCACCGATTTTGGCAAGACATACGGCATGCGGGTATGCTGAAAGAACAACACTGATAACTCCTGCAACCTCTTCCTTCGAGCGGACAGCTGAGAGGAATGCTGTATATCTGTCGATTACAAGTTCAGCGGTTTCCCAGTCTGCATCGCGCTTCATGAGCGAGTCAATTAATCCGCGGTAGATAGATGATGCTCTTTCTCCTTCATCCTTCTTTGCGGCAAGCTCTGCTGATAAAAGATGATAGACAGCGTCTGCTTCCGGTGTTATAAGGTGGGAGAGCTCGAACTCTGCGGCATCGTAGTTTTCGAGATATTTTTCCAGAAGCACAAAGGAGAAGCGGATTGCAGAGACATTCTCGTCTGAGATGTCAGCCTCTTCGAAGCTGTCAAGTGCCGAGCGGTATGCTTTTTCTGCGGCTTCTTTGTCGATTTCAGCGAGTGCTTCAAGGTCAAGTCTGAGATATGCGGTGTCTTTGGTCTCGGTCCATCCGCGAAGAGCCAGGTTTAATGCCTTCTGGAACTCGCCTGATGCGAGGAGTGCTTCGATATACTCAACGCTGAAGACATCTTCACTGAATGTTCTGCGATGCAGACTTACTGCTTCGTCTGCTTCTCCTACAGCGGTTAATGTCTTTATGAGGGTTTTTACATCCTCATCGTCTCCGCTGTTTCGAACAAGAGTTCGAAGGGCAGGAATGGCACCTCTCAAATCACCTCTTTCAATGACAAGTTCTGAGTACTGTCTGACTGCCGGTAGGTTTTCAGGGTCGAGAGTGATTGCTTTTGCAAACTCTGCTTCAGCCCCATCGTTTCCAACGGCTAAAAGGACGTCTCCTAAATAGCTGTGGACGTAGGATGATCCCGGCATTATTCGAATCAGAGACCGAAGAAGCGATTCTGCGATGTCATATTTTGCAACAGCCGCATAGCTTCTGGCTGATAAAAGCATTAATGCCGGGTCGGTGGTTCCTGATGCGAAGCTGATTACTTCGTCATATTTTCCCGCGTTGAAAAGCTCGAGGGCGGCAGATAGTGCCGCCGGGTCCGGTATGGTATTTTCCATAAATTACTGGATAACGGAGAGGATTGCGTCTGCAAATGCCTTTGCGTCGAATGGTGACTTTGCGGTGATGATGTTTCCGTCAACAACAACGTTATCAGAGACAATCTCTGCATTGTCGAGCTGTAAGACGCGGATACATGCCGGAGTTTGTAAGGTGGTTGCCTTCTTGCCGTTTAAGAGTCCTGCCTCACCGAGGATGACAGGGGCTAAGCAGATTGCTGCTGCAAACTTGCCGTTGTTTCCGATTTTGTTTGCGATATCGATGAGCTCTTCACATCTCCAGAGCTGGTCCTGACATCCGATTCCGCCGCCGATGATGATTCCGTCAAACTCGTCTGCGTTGACATCTGCGAATGCGATGTCTGCTTCAACGATTTCGCCGTGCATACCGTAACAGGTTCCCTTAACAGGTGCTGCTGTTACACATTCAACGCCTGCTGCTTCGAGTGCCTGCTTTGGAATGGTGTATGCTTCATCCATGAATCTGTCTGATGCGATTGCGAGAAGAACTTTCATGGTATAATGTTGGTTTTGAGAGTTGATAAACAACCCGTATTCAGAGGGTGGATTTTATGAATTAAGTGGTTCGTTGAACCGAAAAAAGAAGGGTTGTTATTTCTTGGAGCCAGGTGCTGCAGTTACCTTCTTTAAGTTCTCTGCAACCTCTGCGATTACTTCAATCGGGAATCCTGCAACCATCTCTTCGTCCTTGATTCCTGAGAACTTACGGGAACCGTCACATCCAAGAGAGAAGTTCGGTTTTCCGTTTAAGAGAACATATGCGGTTGCGTCAGAACAGATGGACTGAATTCCTGCAAACTCAGGATAGATTCTGCCGCCTACGTTGTAAAGAGTGCTCTGGGCAAGCTTGAGCATGGCCATCGGTTTTGCGAAGATGAGAACAACAGACGGCTCGAAGTTTGCTTTCTCGAGCGGGGCATAGATTACTGCATAGTTTTCCTGCGGAAGACTTGGAACTCCTTCCATAGTTCTTCTGGAAGAGTTGATGGTCTCGTACTTTCCAAGTTTGAAGTAGTGCTGTCCGGTCTTTAAGGTAGCTCCCTTCTCGCGAAGACCAAGAGCCCATGCTCCTCCACCGCACTGGTGTTTTGCATCGGTTGCGTAGAACACCTGTCCTTCGCGTGCGAGAGATACCATGCGGCAGTGACGTGTTGCTTCGTCGATTTCCGGAATATCTTCCGGGATGTCTTCTGGTGAAACAACGACTTTTACTGCAACCGGAGATCCTTCAAGTCCGAGAAGCTCCTTTAACTCTGCTGATATTTTCTCGAAATCTGCAATATTAACCATGTTGATATTTTGGTTGTTCATGGTATAAAGAGGTATCATTCTCGAAAAGCATATCCCGTCTCCAAAGAAACGAATATTCATGAATGGGCAGTCAAAGGTAGCAGAACTAATCTCGGCAGTTAGTTCCGCAGGATTTTTTAAGAGAATATTTTCATGGAAATCCATAAAGGAAAAAGCGGTTCTTGCCCGTATGGAAGCAGAAAATGCTGAATCCATGCATGCGGCAGAGATTCGCGAAATTACTTTCCGCTTAAGCGAGGCCGAAAAAAGAGCCCGCGATTCTGAACAGGCAAGGCTTGAATCTCTTAGAGAAGCAGATATCAGATATTCAAATGAAGCCGCCCGCTCTGCAAGACTTTCGGAGGATCTTACAACTGCCCGTGAGATGTTAGCCGCAGAAACGGCCGCAAAGCAGGCTTTGTCCATGAGGCTTTCGGATGTGGATTCTGCAAAACGTGAACTCGCATCAGAGAATGCCGCATTAAAAGCCGAAGCGGAAAATCTCGAAGCCGATGCTCAAAGCTTTAGAAATTCTCTTGCTCTTGAAACTGCCGAGAGAATGACTGCCTTATCCAGAATCGAAGAACTGACTGCCGATGTTGAAAAGACTGCGTCAGAACTTCGCTTAGTTCGAGACACTCTTGCTGCTGAATCTGAAGGAAGAAGACTTTCTGCTGAGAAGTATGCGGCATTAAAGGAAGAGTATGATTCAATGTCTTTGGCATTTGTTGAGATGCGTGAGACAAGAGCTGTTGAATCTGAGCAGTGCCGCATTGCTCTTGAAAATGCTGAAGAGTTATCTCTCAAATATGAAAAGGCCGTATCTGAACTTCAGTCCGTACGCGATATGCTGACAGCCGAATCCGAGGGACGAAAGATTGAGACTAGAAAGTATACTGAACTGAAGGCTGAGTTTGATGAGAAATCAATCGAGCTTTCTTCGGTAAAAGAGCTACTTGCAGCAGAGGAAAGTGTTAAAGAGGAACGTACAGCAGAGTATGAACGCCGTGTTGAAAAACTCAACACTTTAGTTGAGCAGATGGAAGCAGACCACGCAAAAGCAGAGGAGAGAATTCTTTCTGAGGTTGCCGAACGTGAAGAGCGTTTGTCTACTGCATGGCAGAGACATGAAAAGGATGTTGAGGATACTGCAAAAAGTATATCTGTTAAAAACGGATTTATCCGCTGTGAAAAAGGAGAATATCCAAATCCGGGCACTCCTGATAATGCTTTCCTGATTGGTGATATGTTCACTATTTTCGATGCAAAGAGTCCGAAGAATCCTGAAGAGCTCAGTAACTTCCCGCAATATCTCAAAAATCAGGCTGAGCTGATGAAAAAATACTGTAAGCATGAGAATGTGAGAAAGGATGCTTTCCTTGTTGTGCCTGCATCCACTCTTGAGGTGCTGACAACATTTATGTACGATTTAGCAGAGTACACTGTTTATGTCATCACCCCTGAGTCCATGCTTCCGATTCTCCAGATGCTTAGAACAATCGAGACCTATAATTTTGCAGAACAGTTAAGTCCTGAGGACAGGGACAAACTCTGCAGATTCATCGGCCGTCTGTCTCACACAACCAAACGCAAGGTTCAGATTGATACTTACTTCTCACGCGAACTTGTAAGCGTGCTTCGCGAAATTGACACACTGCCGGATGATTTTGCGAATGAGATTTCTGTATATGAGCAGAAGGCAAAACTGAATCCTCCGATGGAGAAGAGGGCAAAGATGATATCTGTTGCTGATGTATCGGCTGATGTTTCAAGAATAGAGAACGAAATTCTTGGCTGGTCGGTTGTGGAAGAGTAAGAACTAATTCTTTTTTTTTGATAGGCTTTGGGTGAGCGTATTTTATTTGCGGCTTTTGCTGAGGAAATGGTTGCCTGGAGCTGGTATAAAATCTAAATAAAATAGGATGAGAGTTTAAGCCTCTCTTAATACTTCTCTATCAAGCATATCCATCTTGTTTGCAACGCTTGTTAAGTCTGCAGGTACTGCAATCATGTTCAGAGCAGTGCTTACGAAGTCAAGAGCAATCTCTAAGACTACAGCTATACCGAGTGCTTCGACCGGGATTCCAAGCTGAAGGAAGAGAATGGAATAACAGGCAATACCTCCTCCAGGAACCGGCGGGACTGCTAAAGCCAGAAGACCTGCGGTCAAAATTGCTGCAAAGAGCCAGGATAAGGTCATAGGTACTGCGTAGTAGCTTGCCATAAAGACACACACGCAGAAGAAAGTTGCCGCGTGACCGCATCTGGAGAATGCTGTTGCGAGCGGGACACCGAAGTTTACCAGGTTCTTAGAAATACCAAGACGCTTCTCACAGCACTCAACATTTGTAGAGAATGTTGCAACAGATGAAGCGGTTGTGAGTGCGATGAGGAAAACCGGCATGACCTTTCTGATGAATACTGCAGGTTTTACCTTCTGGAAGATGCATGCCTCACCTAAGATTAAGATGATGTTTAAGATGACAGATATTGCAAGAACAACGAAGAGGAGCAGAAGCTCTGAAGCGTTGTTTACCATATCTGTCAGCATCAGATTCAGCACACTGATGAAGACAATGACGGGCAGAAGGGTAGTAATCCACTCCATGATGAGCTGGACCAGACTGTTTGCCTGAGCTACTAGCTGGACGATTACAGGAAGCTTCTTGTTTAAGATAAGCATTGCAAGGCCGAAGGCTACAGCAAGGAAGATAATCTGCAGAGTATTTCCTTCAACGAACGGGGATATCAGATTATCAGGGACAATTCCAAGAAGCATATCAAATATCGCAAAGAATTCGCCTCCGCCTGCACTTCCTCCTGAAAAGGAGAAGGTAAAGAACGGCAGAGCAACAAGCGTACAGATAACTAATGTGAAGTAGATTCTTCCAAAGTATCTGCCGATAACTTTTCGCCCAAGTGTGCCGAGAGTTGCTGTGTCTCCTATACTGTAGATACCCCAGATAAGGGATAAAAACATCATTGGAAGTGCCGTTGCGATTAAAAGCCCGATAAATGTATCAAAGAGAGGGCCAATCAGAACTTCGGAAAGTCCATGTCTCATGTCATCGGAGAGAGTTCTGCAGAAGAGACCAACCAGAATGCCTGAGATAAGTGCAATACCTAAGTAGATAAGCGGATTTATCTTTCTCCGCTTCGGCATGATTGTAATCTGGTTTTCTCCGTTTACGTAGTGATAAGACGGGGCAAGACCGATATTTGCAAGAAGGGTCTGAACAGAGTTTCCTCCGTTTAACACACAGTCGCTGTCATTTCCAAACGGATTTACACGTGTGCCTGCTGCGGTTAAAGTTATGTACTGTTTTCCAAGTTTTCTGCCTGACCGAAAACTGCACTCCGCCCCTTCTCCTAATCCATCAAGCCATTTATGCAGAACCTTTTCAACAACCGCATGAAGACGATCGGCAGCCTGTGATTCGATATTGTCCTCTTTTAATGTCTCGGCAGTTAAGGTGCTGATTTCCTCCACCACATCCTTTGACAGGCGGAAGTTTTTGGATTTTGCAGAAGGCGGCATGAATTGTTGCATATCATTTGCTGTGTATCAAGATTAAATGTGTGGTAGCTAAGAGGATATGAAATTAAGTGAATCTGAAATTGGATGATGAGAACAGAGATATTGGTGAGAAAAGATGCGCAAGGCGCGTAAAACCCCAAACCTTGAACATATTGTAAGCGAGCTATAACGAGTAAATAATATGCGAAGGAAGGGATTCGAACCCCAGAACTCCTATGAGAATAGACCCTGAATCTATCGCCGTTGACCTGGCTTGGCTACCTTCGCTCTAAAAGTGCTTTATAAAATTCGCTGTATGAAAATATAAATCTACTGCTTGCCATCATTTCAAAAAATAGAATTACTGAATAGAAGCACCAAGATTTCGTGCTTCATCCAGTTTGGGATTTCCTTTGATATCTCCTATGTTCATCACATCACCACAGAGAACTTTTCCGATACTCTTCCATCCGATGTTCTTTTCCAGGCGGTCATACCAGAACAAAATTTCCTCAAATTCCCAGCTTTCTGCTGCCATGAGCAAAATACAGTCCTTCTTTGGTGTGGTGTAGTCTGAATCGCATTCTGTTACTGCAAAAAGTCTGTCAAATGCAGTCTTCAACTGACCGGATATTCCCCAGTAGTAGGCAGGACTTGCAAGTACAATAATATCTGCTTTCTGATATGCCGGATAAATCAGTTCCATATCATCATTTTGTACACACGGGTGTTCTGGATCTTTTCCGCCTCCAAAGCATCCTTTGCACCCGTTGATATTCATCTTGTCCAGGAAAAATTCAGTAACATGGTGTCCTGCAGACTCTGCCCCTTCTCTGAACGCTTTGATTAATTCAGATGTATTTCCATTTTTACGCGGACTGCCGTTTAGGACAATAATATTCTTCATATATCATGATAGAACTTTTACTGTAAAGAACATATCCTGATACCGTCTGTTTATTATTCCTTAGACAACATATCAGATACTATGCATGTGTTATTTCCCACGGGACGGCAGACTGAGGCTTCTCTTTCTGCTTCTCTTCTAGGTGTTTCTGACTTTACCTATGAAATCATAGTATCCGGGGAAATAGCATCTTTCTTAACTCCTGAGCGTCTTCGAACTATTATCAAAGAACATCCCTGTGATGCTGCGGTTGTGTCAGGCATGTGTACTGCAGACTTTTCTGATGTGGCAGAAGAGATGAAAATACCAGTATACCGCGGAACACGCCACGCAGCAGACATGAGGCTTGCTGTACCTCTTATTTTGAAAGGCACTCTATCTACAACAGAACCGGCTGATGTTCTCCTGGATGAAGAGCGAAGAATCGCCGCTCAAAAGCGCCTTGTCACAATGGAGGAAGAGGCCGAAGCAGACTTTGAAATCCGCGGGGTCAAGTTTGGAAAAACCTCAAGAATCAAAGTACTCTGTGAAATAATGGATGCACACAGAAGTACTTCGCTTCGGGAAAAGGCTGAGCGTGCCTTAGCTGAAGGTGCGGATGGAATTGATTTGGGATTTGGATTTGACGCAACCGAAGAGGATGTTGTCCGCTGTTTTACTGAACTCGCTGACCTTGACTGTGTTTTGTCTGTCGATACACTGTCGCCTGAACTAATCAGGGCATCTCTCTTTAGGGCTGACATCATATTTTCTCTTACGGCAAAAACACTTCCGCTTCTTGCAGAGGAGGTGAAAAAGGCAGGGGCGGCGGCTGTAATTATTCCGCGTGACGGCTTTTCGCTTTCCGAATCTGTGCAGACAGCAACGGACTTTGGTCTTGAGAAAATATTCTCCGACCCTCTATTACAGCCGCCTTTATCCGGCATGA
>ERZ808034.124-NODE-124-length-10821-cov-5.510145_pt1 | contig 10821 bp, 17 predicted proteins | sample MGYA00380188_ERZ808034 | MGnify/ENA primary metagenome ERZ808034 (study PRJEB31490, sample SAMN06133380) | cow dung metagenome | isolation source: M12 | host: cow | place: China: Chengdu | collected 2015-05 ...
AGTTCAGACTTTATATTAAGTTCTAATTGGAAAAATAGTTCCCCCATAGTTGCAAACTATTGAACTACAACACAATTAACAAACCATTTCATTAGATTCGAGTTAAATAGCAATGGTAGAGTGCAAAGAATTTGGAAAGACCATGAGAGATTCGCACAGGTGTTAGCAGCAGATGTAGATTATACAACTCCGTATGTTCCTCAATACAACGGTAGTCCTGCTACTAAGAAATATGTGGATGATGGATTAGCAACAAAACAGAATACACTAACAGCAGGAAGCTGAATAGTAATAGATTCTAATACTAATACAATTAGTGCCAACATCCAATGAGCGTTAGTATATAAGTGAAACGTAACAGACGTAACAGACCTACCTAGTAGCTGAAACACTGTATGAGACGTATACTACGTAGAGAATGACTGATTAATGTACGCTTGGGATGGAACACAATGGACTGCTGTAGGTAATACACAAATAGACCTTAGCAACTACTTCAATGTAACTACTAACACAACAGATGACATAACACAAGGTACAACAAATCTGTTTGTTACACAAGCTATGATTAATTCATGGAACTCAAAGCAATGAGCATTAACAGAAGGAACTAACATCCAAATAAATAACTGAGTAATCAGTGCTACAGACACTACATACTCAGCAGGAACAGGAATCTGAATAACATGAACTACGATTAATAATACAGCACCATTTAGTCCAGAGAATGCTGGTTCAGTATGACAGGTGCTAAAGAGAACAAGCACAGGAGTAAGATGGAGTAATGAGTTCTTTGAGAATGTATTTGTAACACAAGCAGAGTATGATGCATTACCTAGTAGTAAGCTAACAGACTGAAAAACATATTTTATTTACTCATAGGAAGGACAGATGACAACAGTATTAAGGAACTGAACTTCATATTTAATAACGAAGGCATACCAGAACGGTCAAGAATACAATCTGTGACATTGAGACCTAGATGGATTATTCGTTCCATCATCTATGATTATACTCAATGCGTTATATAACACTAGGCGTACTCCAGCTATAAGAGAGCAACTATGAGACATAATAGCAGCAGATGGACAGAATTATTACCATTACGTATGGCTAACAGACACATCAACAACAGCATACCAAGAGTTCCATCTAGCTTGCTTCACTAAACACTTTGATTCTGACCCTAGTTTCTATGAGAGTTCAGCAAAAGGACAAGACAGAATCTGATTAACAAAAAGAGGATTTAGGATGAAACGTGACTGAAACAATGTGAAAGCTAGTGTACTATTCAGTGAAGAAGAGAATGCATACTCTCCATATAGAACACACTACTATTGCATCAATGCAACTAACGCGGCATTTACTGCAAGACAGGATTTAGGTTATATACAAGATTCTAGTGAGGCAGACATACTAGCAGCATGGACTACTTCATGTGGAATAACAGCAGAAGAGAGTGTAAGTGGAATAGGTTATACAAACCTTAGCATAGAAACATCATGAATAGAAAGCTGGTTTCATGTGAGAGCTACTTTAGTTCGTAATTCATAACCCAGATGACAGAAGCAGAGTGAGTAGCAATCAACATAGCAGGAGGAGTGACACTAGCTACAATACTAGATTACTTCTCCATGAGTTGAGAGTGAGTAATAATCATGACTGTGATGCTAGTATTAGATTTTATATTCTGACTCCTAAGTGCTAAGAGCAGAGGAGAGAAAATAGAATCTAAAATCTGGCAGCGTGGACTAATAAAGAAACTAACCAGATGGATGTTACCGTTCATCGTAGTAGCATGACTTAAACGAACAGGGATGTGATGAATAGAGGAATTAGTGAAGGTAATCGTAGGTATGATTGTCTTCTCTGAACTCTACAGCATCATCGGACACATCTATAGTATAAACTATGGGAAGGAACTAGGCGAATTAGATGCATTCAAAATGTTACTAGAGCGACTAGAGAAATTCATCAAAGGACTAATAAACAAACAAAATTTAGATTCTAAGGATGAAGAAGAATGAAAGAAAAACGACAATACAGAATCGCAAGAACAGATTTAGGTTATAAAATATGTAAAAGAAAAGAAAAAGAAGACTGAACAATGGAGTGCTGGTTTTTGTGACCAAACAACAACCGAGTACTAGAACCAAAATATGCAAAGACCTTCTATTCGGAAGATGATGCTAAAGGGAATTTAGTTATTATAAAACTGAAAGATGGCAAAGAGACTGATTAAGTTACTAGTTACACTACTAATAATTTTCAGTCTCTTCTTTTTATTTACCAATAAAACATGGTAGAACGAATATGCGAAATACTACTTAAACGATGGAATAACTTTACCGCTAAGTGACGGTTAAAGTACTACAGGGAGAAGTATAAACATTTACATAATAATAGCGTCGGAATATATGAACAGAACAATAGAGGTGAATCGCCATCACCTCATACCCTAGCTCAAAAGGATGATTAACTAACAAATATAACATTCTACAAGCTGATGTAAAAGAACACAACAGACGACACACACGATGTTGAAACGACACACCAGTAGAAGCAATATGTAGAGTACTACTACGAAATGAGAAGATTCGAACAGACAATTTCAGAGCAGACTTAATGGCAGTACTCGACAATTATATAAACAACTATTATAACAAAAAGGCTTATGATTGAGTAATCAAAAGCGAAGTACAAAACGTATTAAACCTAGAAAGAAACTAAGATGAAGTGTTACAGTCGAAGTAGAGAAGACTTTATAGAAATTTTATATACTAAATATTTTAAGATGTTTACAGAAGAAGACATGAATGGTTGCCTAGGCGATGGAATCCAGACAACCGACTACCTCCTAGAAGGATTTGATGATGCGTTACCAGACCTCATCCAGCAGGACAACATCATCTATGCTTATAACCAGTACAAGCAATCATGGAGTAAAAAAAGCTGTACGGTATTCTCAGCACTAGGTGCAATCTCAGATTTATTCAACTACGAGTTCCCACTAGACGAAATAAAGAAGGTGGATGACATGAGCTACTCCAGAGGAAGAATGAAGGACAGTGGATGGTGGACTCAGGCAGCAGTGAAACTAGTAGCAGACTATTGGAATGAACACCACAAAGACAAGTGAGAAGTCGCATACTACCGTGTAGACAAATGAAATGAGAGCATTATAAAAAACATTCTGGACAAAGGCTACACTCTGATGACTTCATTCAACGGAAATTACTCTTACATCAAAGACTACGACTCAGATGGAATCCTAAATGGTACTAAGTTCTGAGCAGCAACATTCGGACATGCAATAAATGTAAGAAAAGTGAACTGAAAGAGATGCTGTAAAGATTCAGCAGCAGGAACAGAACATAACATCTATGAGTTAGAACATCTACTCTCAGAGATTACATGCTACTCTTCTAATGCATACATCTATACGAAAGTTAAGGAAGACAAACTAGAAGACGTAAAAAGACTGAATGAGTTTAGGACATTGTTACTAGCTACAATAGAAGCGAATAGTAAATTACGGCATCTTACGAACGCACAGGATTATAAAGACAAGTTACATGCTATGAATAATTTAAACCGTGAAAAATTAAGACATATAGATGCGGAGTTGGCAAGGTATAGCTAGAAAAAATAAAGGGGAGAAACTCCCCGAAGTGCTAAACTTCTTCCACACCATCAGTCTTTTTCAGACTTGTCTTCTTTATAAAGTGGATGTAATAATTTACATAACCACATCGATGACATGGTGCTACTATAGTAAACTCCATCTTAGTCAAACACTCGACTCCAGAGCTTGTCCAAGTACAGTTGCGAGGAGAAACCTCCACAGGCTTGCCACAGTTCTGGCAAGGTTTAGTCTGTCCACCAAGGTAGGTGTAACTAGGCTCTTGCTCATCAATGTATGCCATAGTCGTAAGATTTTAGATGTGTTACACTTCTGTGTGTATAAATATAAAAAATCATGTTTCAATAAAAAATGGAGAAATTTAAAAAATTATTTGGTTATTTTACGTAGAGAAATAATAGGTACATTTGTTGTGTAAAAAATTCTAAGAGGCACAGACAATACACAGTGGAATAATTCTACACCGTTCATTATGTGTGTGTCTTAAAATTATTTAGGGTATGACATAAACAGCATACTTCGTACAAAAACAAAAAAGGAGGGGTTACACCCTCTTTTTCTGTCATAACGCTCTCCTGCGTTTCTCTGTTAGTTCGTCGTCCACAGCCATACGACAGCTTGTACAGTATTTCCTGTTTCACATTTTCTTAATAATTTTTCAGCAACGCTGACATTCCATTGTTTTTTCCATTATTGTTACTAGTTATTAAATAAAGGTTTGCTCTCACTAGTAGTTATGTCTTTCTCTATAAACTTGCCATCATGAACTTTCTCGTATTTTAACAACCTTTGCTCTAGTCTGGTTATTTGTTTAGTATATGCATCTACTGTAGCCTTCAGCCTTTTATTTTCTTCTATTAATTCCTTATATTCCATTATTGTTACTAGTTACATTATAAAGCACATCATCTCATCATAGCAGCAAAGTCATCCTGCTGGTCATCTTCTTCCTGTATTTCTTCTCCTAGTATTAACCTTCTGATTGTAGGGTTTTTCTCATTCTCTAGACAGAGCGCCTTGAATAAGCATCATCTACATTCCTCCACTCCCACTCGTCAGTTAGCATACAATCTACTAGGACTTCTATGTATTAGTAATGTCTCTCTAGGTGGCATAGGTATAAAATAAATGAAATAAATCTGATTACTCTCAATGCAATAATTCCTCAAACTCTATAATTCTATGTTCTAATTTCTCCTCATATAATTGGTGGTCTTTTATTGTTTCTTTCAGCTTTGCGTTTTCTTCCCAAAGCCATTTATTCTCTTTATATAATCACTCTCGTGTTAATTCTGCTACTGTATTTTGGTCAGACTTTTTTTTACTCATTTCACATTAACTTAAAATATAAATTCCTATTGATTATGTAGTTTAAGCTTTCTCCTATATACACATCTACTAGATTGCTTCCAGTTCTAAATCTGAAGTTCACTTTGTCTCTAGCTCAGTATAGGATGTCTTTAAGCTCATCCATTACTTCCTCATCCGTGAAAGTCTTTGGTTTGTTGTCTCATTCTCTTGGTGTTTCTAGTGGTGGCATTATAATTAAAACATAAAATAAATCTGATTACTTTCTCCAAGGCACATCTTTACCATGTACCCTCCGCCGTCTAAAATAGTATTCAAATGGTCTTTCCTTTCAACCTTTTAGTTCCTCATCTACTTTTTTTCTACAGTCAACACACCACAGTTTTCATGGATGAATGAACTTTCAACATTTCCTACAATAGTTAGGGTAATTCATGTTATGTATTTTGCATAATTAAATTCTAAAGGCATCCGCCTATACCTTTATATTGGGTCAACTCTTATTAACACATGTTATTTTTTACCTTTAATTCTTATTTTGTACTTCTCACTAAGGCGGTAGTGAGTTCGAGACGATGAAAATGGCTCTTGCACACCACCCTATAACGTTTCCGTTGTAGGCATCTCTGCACTCTTTATGGCGGCCGCACTCCAGTCTCTAAATCAGTATTCTTCTATGTTTCAATCTCATGGTATTGAAAGCTGGTAATTAATTCGGAATACTACTAGTAGTACTAGTATTACTGTTAGCCGTGCTAGTTTCTCTATTCGGTTCATTGCTCTATAATTTTCTAAATAAATCTGACATGTGCTCTCATTTTACTATGTATAACTCTGACCTGTTACCATCTCATCAGATTTTTTCTTCATGTGGCAACTTATTCAAAGCTAGTAATAATCTTCACCTGTCTTGGTAGTAGAAGTTCTCTCACAACTTGTAAACTATTACATCTGCTGTGCTAGAATATATACCACTAGGTACACCATTACACTGTGTCTCAAAACATACATCTCATGTTCTTGGGAACACACCATCAGTCTTTACCTCAAAAGTTTTGTTGTACTCAGTTCAGTTCTTCTTGAACTTAATCTTCAAATCTCGTGGCTTAAACTGTCAATCTGGTGCGAACTCTATTCATTTGATGTCTAATGAGAGATTTGCCAACAACTTTATGGCAAACTCCCTCTCAGACTTCTTTCATTCTCTTAAATCTTCTTCAAACATAATCTTTAATCTAATTTATAAATCTGAACATCAACCACTCACCTACTCAATGGTGCTAGTTGTTTAAAAGCGTGGCTTGAAAGGTCTATAACCTTGTTTGTGTACTCCTTTGGACCTCGGTCATTATGGTATACAACCACGCATCTGTCTGTACCCTTAACACACACCTTGTAGTGTCAGTACCTTTCCTTTATTCTAAGTGCCGCTGTGTCATGCGATTTACTCCATCGGTTACCGTTGAGTTTGTAATCGTACCGACTTGCACTCCCTTCTAGGAATGGTTGCTCTTGTTGTATAATAGGTTCTGTTACTAGGTCATGGTCTAGTGGTTGGTTAGGACATGCTAACAATGTGTTACCACTAAACACACAACCAAGTACAAGTGCCAAAAAACTCATCATTCATCATTAGTTTATAAAGAACGAGCTTGCAGGACTTTGTACCATAATTATTTCCTACTAGTGTATTATTCTGCCAACAAGCTCTGGTTTTGAGTCTCGGAAGACTTGATGCATCTCTTTGATGGTGTTCAACCATCCACTATATGCAGTTTAGCCACTTGCTAGGGTGGAATTAGAATGGAAGCTGTACTGAATCTGCATCTCATTCAACAGTGTCCTTGTATGCCTTACGCAATTGTCACTCAGTTACTTCATCTACTGTGTATTTCTCCTTTATTTTCTTAATGAAATCCTCTTCGTCTAAGCACTGTTTCATTCATTCAGTGTAGTTGATTACCTTCTGAAACCATCCACTAGGATTTCAATTCTCATCCTTTTTAGGAGGGTATTTCTGAGTGGTAACAGTTGGTTTTGACTTAGCAGCATTCTCTGCTTTGTTTATTTCATCAACGCTAGCAATAGAATCAATAACTCAGATTCACATCATTGCCAACGCTCTACCAACAGCACTAGTCTCAGCATTCTCTAATGCACTAGTCTTGTTGATGAATCAGTCTCACCACTTAGCTTGACTGTAACCAGTGAAGTAACGCTGAGGTTTCTCACAGTCTGGCATAACTGTTGCCTTAAATACCTCAATTCATGGCTCTTCTGTCATGATTCTTTGAGTAACAATACTTCAGTTTGGGTAAGTCTCATTGAAGTAAAGCACTCTGTCTGAAACTAGGACATACTTCTTGCCTTTGATGTCGATTGCTTTGTCTGTTAAGTTTTTAGTCATTTTAATATTTGGTTAGGGTATAAAATTAGTTTAAAATCTGAATAATTCACTCTATAGGATTTTTTAGACATGCTAGTTCTTCTACTAGGTCAATTAGGGTAATCCCTTTAATGTGTCACTCGTTTATGGCTCGTTTAAGGAAACCATAACTTAGTGACAATGCATAATGGTCGAACATGTCATCTGGAAACTGAACTGTGTTCGCACCATTGAACCATAGGTGTCACTTGTATTCCTTCCGAACTTGTGGTTCTTCAATGATTCATTCCTCTGGTTCTTCAGTCAGACTTTCTATAAAGTCCCTGTTCTCATACTCATTGATGAGTTTAAGTAATTTTTTCATGGTTATGTTGGGTTAGGGTCTAAAACTTCATTATACTCTGGTCGGTTCTCGTTAATCCAAAGTGGGTATAACGCCTTCATGAGTTTAACTAGCTTGAAGGGGTCATAGTCTTCCAAACAGTTTACTCTGGCGAAATCCTCCAAGTCATATTCTGGTTTGTAGTGCCAGTATTGGTCTAAGTACTTGATTCTCATTGTCGTTGCCTTATGTAGTTAAAATCTATTTCCTCCACACTCTCGTATGGCCTTGTCTCTACAAGAACTCAGTCTTTGTAGAACTTTACAATAAACGGTTTGCCTAGCTTAGTGTCATTCTTCTCAATAAGCACCACCGTCTCTTTGCTAACTTTAAATTCCATCTATGTTCAATTAGTTGTAAAACTTTTCATACCTTCACATGTTGTACACAGCATCAACAGCCTTGTTGTGTACGAACTTGTCCTTAGACAATATGTACCTCCTATATTCACTTCACGTTTCACTCTCTTCCTTCTGAATTGTTATAAACACATTGCTAAGGTCTTTAATTTTTTGACTACCCTCAAATGTTCATTGTCTGTTGGTGTGGTGTAACATAACTATTGCTACGTTCAGCTTTTGTACTAACTCTTGTAGTTCCTCCATACATCTATTCTGACTAGTCCTAGCACTAGAAGCATCTAGGTTTCAGTGGATGCGTGAGAATGTGTCCACCACAAACAGCTCATACCCTTCGTCTGCCTTCTTTGTTATTAACTCCTCTAAATCCTCTAGGTCAATTCAGTTAGGTTCGCTGTAGCTGTCGAAGTCTTTTAGTTTGTCTGCTATGTAATCGTCCATGTCTTTTTGTTCTAGTGCTGTAAGTGGGTTTAAATCTGTGAGGTTCTTCTTGGTTTTGCCATGAAACCATAGTCGTTTGTCCTTCCACACGTTCTTAACATCAAACTCCAAATTAATGTACAAACCCTTTCTTCATCTGTCAGCGTTCTCTTTGATTAAATCCATAGCGAATGTAGTTTTACCTGAGTTGGTCTCAGCAACTATTGTAACTAGCTCTCAACTCATGAAGCACTCAAAGTCATCGAACACTTCTCATGGGTAAACAAATCCTTTCTGCGTTCAGTTAGTTTCCTTTTTCTTTAAGCTCTTAACATCAAACTTCTTTTTCTTTTCATCTAACTCTGGATGGTTGGCGTTTAATCGATTTGAGAACTCACGCCATTCAGATGTTGTGAATTTTCTTTTCTTGTAATATTGAAGCCACTGTATGTAACTGGGTCATCCATTGTCATAACTCCCAATCATTCAGCATTCATCAATCCAACAGGAACGAGGTGTTCAGTTGATTGTTATTTGTTCAGTTCAATCTCAATTCCTCTTGAAGTCAATTATTTCTCCATCAACCCATCTAGTTCCACTAAGCTCACGCAACATTTGTTTGTTGTCTAGCCTATTCACTTTCTCCCAATAACTGTCACTACAATCATAAATTTTCTCTATTTTTTTTGGCTGTTCCACAATAACTAACTTTCAGTCTGATTGGTCTGGAAACGCTAAATCCATTTGTCACATCGTATAACGTTTCCCTGTCCCCAAATCATACCTGTATGTTACTAACACAGGGTCTCACTTCATGTGGTAGAATCAAGGAATACGCAACACCCTAGCAATGTCTTTACATACCTTAATGTCTCCGTTGTAGTAGTTTCTAAGTCAGTAATTTCATTTAGCGTATTGTTCTTCTGTTAAACTTCTGTCTGCTAGGTAGTACAAATGGAATCCGTGTACACTTTCTGCTACTAGAGATGGTTGTAATGGTGCGTTCTCAATCAGCTTTAACTGTCCCTCTTTTGTTCATTCATCAATGTCACAAATCCAAGTCTGAATTTTTTTAACACTCTTTGCGTCCCTTTGTCATGGTTCCATAGTATTTACGCTAAAGTAGATTCAGTATGGCAATAACTCTTGTAACCTAACACACTTCAGCAGGTTCTCTATGGTCATTTGTAACTTCCTTGACTGGCTTTTCTCAGACTTGTCTTGGTCGTTGAACGTTTGAATGGTACACTCCATGAAGTTTGGGTACACCTCCATCCAGTACTCTAAATTTTTGTCCATTGCTCAAACCAGTTAGCTTTTAAAACTTTCTATAAGTTCTTGCGTTTTCTCATCTCTTATTTCTGCTGCTATTGCCTTTAAGTCCACTCATTCAAAATCTTCCTGCATCTCTTCAAACCTAGCCTTTTTGTCTCATCCTGTATTCATATGCCGTTTCATTATTTCTTTAATCTTCCTTTTTTTGTAACTGTCGGTCATCGGTGTAAAATTCTTCAACCATCTTTCACTAGCTTTTACAAACTCATCCTGTTGCTTTCAGCTTTCTACTTCCCACTTTAGTATTGATGCACCTATTACTAGGTCGTCTGGATTGTGTTCTAGGAATAACGGTATACTCTCCTTTCTGCTACTTCTACCTGTTACGTGTGGGTATGTGTTCCAAAACTTTTCAAATTTTTCTTTTGTTTCTCATTCTAGTAGATGTTCGTTTGTTGTGCGTTTCTTCTTCTTACTACTAGTAGTAGATTTTCATTCGTCTGAATTTTCGAATAAGCATTTATTTTTAGTATATAAGTATTTATATTTAGTACATATAGTATTTGTGTCTAAATTTCCAGAGTCTGGCTGAACCAGAGTCTGGGTTTTTAGGACTGTGGTGGTCTCACCTTTGATTATGAAGTTTACTTGAACGTAGTGACTTATGATTTTTCAGTTCTCGTCTCTTTTTTCTTTCTGTTCTATTAGTCACAGATTTTGTAGTATGGGTTTCACATCATAAAATTTTGTCTTGTTCCGTCACATAGCCTTCATCATAAATACATCTCTACTGTATGTGCTGTCTGTTCACTGCAACCTAGCTTGTTCTAAGTACCTAATGTATAGAGAAACGGCAAAATCTCAGTTTTTTCAACCTACTTCCCTAATTTTGTCATAGGTATAAAACGTCATACTAAAAATGTCATTTACATTTCACAATGTCTCCATTACTTAGTTTTATTAAGGCGTAAATATTTTTTTAAAAATTTTGTCATTTCTTCATACTTCTCTACTGTCTCATAATCTCAGATTCATATGTACTCTTTAT
>ERZ808034.126-NODE-126-length-10758-cov-5.549761_pt1 | contig 10758 bp, 8 predicted proteins | sample MGYA00380188_ERZ808034 | MGnify/ENA primary metagenome ERZ808034 (study PRJEB31490, sample SAMN06133380) | cow dung metagenome | isolation source: M12 | host: cow | place: China: Chengdu | collected 2015-05 ...
ATGGAACTGATGGAGAGTAACCGCTGCATCGCAGAGGCTCCGTCGCTCGGAATGAACAGCGTACCCGTAACCAGCATCACCAACTTTATTCACGAGGCAAACGAGGCTTACAAGCTGTTGCGCCCATTTGCCAAACTAATGGGGCAAGTCTATGGAAACGAAGAATGAGATTTGGAAAGACATCAAAGGCTATGAAGGTTTTTATCAGGTCAGTAATATGGGCAGGGTGCGCAGCCTTGACCGTGACATCGTGACCACTTATAAGGGAACTGTCCATACAAGGCATTACAAAGGCAGGATAATAAAGCCTAAATATGCTATCGCTGGCTATCAAGGAGTGACGCTTGCAAATTCCGGGAAATACATACAAGCGCAAGTCCATAGACTCGTTGCTATTCATTTCTGTGACGGTTATAAAGATGGACTCGTTGTGAATCATAAGAATGAAATCAAGGATGACAATAGAGCCGAGAACCTTGAATTTGTGACGTACTCTTACAATAGTACCTATGGTGAGCAATTTAAGCGCAGATATGACAAACACAGCAAGCGTGTATTGAAATGCGACAAGGATGGAACCGTCATTTCTGAATATAAAAGTCTGCATGATGCAGCACGCCAGAATGGAACGAAAGCGACAGTCATATCCAGATGGTGCAAGTCTGTCTACAAACCTCAAAACGGATTCATCTGGCGATTTGCTTAATAAGTAAACCCAAAGCATCAAAATGCGTGATTAATGTATAGTTGCATTAATCACGCATTTTTTATGGCAGATTCAATACTGAGGCTTAAAGTCGAAAGCCAAGAATACGACAACAAACTGAAGCAGGCGACCAATGGGTTGACCCGTTATGTTGATCAATGCCGCAAGGTGGGCGGTACGCTCGAAGTGGTGGAGAAAGATACGCTTGACTATGTACGTGCCCTCGGACAGATGGATACCACCTCGCGAACAGCAACCGGCAAGCTGGCCGAGATGAAGAAGACATTCGTGGAACTGTCGGCACAATACAAGCAGATGACCGACGCGGAGAAGCAATCACCATTCGGCAAAGCTCTCTCTCAATCACTTGATCAACTGAAAGGACGCATTCAGGATGGAAAGTCACAGCTCGACGATATCAACAAGTCTATCAATGGCGGTGGCGGTCTGACAGGTGCGCTCGATGCCGTAGCCGGAAAGTTCGGACTGAACATCGACCAGGTGACGAAGTTTGGTGGAGTGGTTGGTGTTGCGACTACAGCCGTACAGGTGGCAAAAGATGCCTTCTTCCAATCTGAAAGCGGTATCGATGAATGGGGAAGAACGGTTGAAGGTGCGAAAGGTGCTTACAGCGTATTCCTCGATACGCTGAACAATGGCAACTGGAGCAATTTCTTCCAAAACCTTAGTGCAGCCATTCAGGGAGGCCGTGACTTGTACGACGTGTTTGACCGTCTTGGTTCTATCAAGAGCAACAACGCTGCTGCCATAGCCATCACTCAGAAGGAAATCGCAGAACTTAGACTGGCGAAGCAGCAAGGCGAGAATGTGGATGCTAAACTGAAAGCGGCCACTGAACGCTTGGCATCTCTTCAAAAGCAGAGCGTATCGGCCGGCATGGCAGCAGGCAGTCAGTCTGCTTTTCAGACCATTCGTAATGGCGTGAACAGCGTCGGTGGTGCCGGAGTCAACGATGCCACTATCAAATATGTCGTTGACAAAATCATGAAGGGTGGTCAGAGCGAATTTGATAAATATAAGCGCAACTACGAAACACTTCAGCAGCGCGGTATGGTGACCCGCACACAGACTATCAACGACAGCCAAGGCGGTACCTACGAGCGACAGTACAGGGTGTTTGACATCAACGCACTGACCAAGGAGCAACAAAAGCAATATACGCTTGCCAAGGCTATCACCGAGGGAGAGACGCGCATTCAGAAAGGCATCTCCGCTTATGCGCAAGCTGTCAGCGAAGGCACGGCATCAGCCCGCGAAGAGTTCAAGGGTAATCGCTATGCCATTCAAGGTGCTGGAGGTCGTGGTGGCTCTGGTGGTAGCAGCAGTAGCAAGTCTGAACAGACGTTTGCGCCTGACTCTATCGCCGCGCAGGAAAAGATGGTGCAAGACCTTAACAAAGCATGGCGAGAGGCTGGCAGCGGCGTGCGCGACTCTTATATTCCGCAGATTGTCGAAGCAGAAGCCAAGCTGAAGGAAATGAGAGACCAGCAGGCACTCATGAAAGAGCAGACACAAGGAAAGCTCCTGGGCGGCAGCGTCTCGACGGAAGGTATCAAGATGGGCAGTTTCGCCTTCGACGGGGAATCCTTGCAGAAGAATCTCGACTATGTGCTTGACCAAATCAAGGTGAAGCCGATAGTTGTGCCTCTCGAAACGACGAAGAACAATGTGGAGGGTATCAAAGAGGCAGCAAAGGCTACAGCAAAGGTCGTGGGCACTATCGGGAATGCTTTTAATGCCATCGAAGACCCTGCTGCGAAGGTCGCCGGAACGGTAGCACAGGCAATCGCCAATGTCGCTTTGGCTTATTCCGATTCTCTTGCCAAGACGCAAGCCGAGAAATTCAACATCTGGGGATTCATCGCAGCCAGTGCAGCAGCCATGATTTCGATGGGTACTACCATCGCAAGCATCCATCAGGCTACCGGCTACGCCGAAGGTGGTATGATCAAGGGGAACAGCTACAGCGGTGACAATATTGGCGGTCTGGTGGACGGTTCGCAGTTTGTCGGACTCAACGCAGGCGAGTTGGTGCTTACGAGGGCGCAGCAGTCGAATCTGGCGCAGTCGTTACAGGGCAACGGCGGTCAGACGGTGCGAGTGGTGGGCAAGATAGCCGGTAAGGACTTGTTCATCTGCGCCGAGAACTGGGCAAAGAGCGTCGGCAAGGGAGAGTTTGTGACGTGGTAAGACGGAGTAACGTGTTTTAAAGACATAGTAACATAATAACAAAAGGTTATGGCAGAACTTGGAAAGAACATCATCGTGACGGCAAACAATAAGGTGATCTGCGGCACGAAGGCTAATAGCATACAATGTGACTGCGAGACCATCGAGATAGCGGACGCAAACGACGGCAGCTGGGTGCATCGCGTGGCGGGTCGCAAGTCGTGGAGCGTCACCGTGAACTTCCTTATGGTGGCGGCATCATCGGGGAATACGGCTGTGAACATCCGCAGCCTGCTGAATGTCGGCACGACGTACACGCTGATCATCAAGTCGAGTGCGAGCGGAGACCAGGTGACGGGCTCGGCTATCCTGAAGTCGATGGATGTGCAAGGAGCTGTCGGGAATCTCGCCACGGGATCGTGGAAGTTCGAAGGCAACGGGGCATTAACATAAAGCAAAGAATATGGGCTACAAGATACCATTCAAATCGTTTAAGGACACAAGCTACGTGTTGGAAATCGGCAGCGGGACGCTCACCGAACTAACGGGTGGCGTTGATACGTTCGTGACGGAAGAGGATGCCGACACCGACTTCTTTAAGCCGATCCGCACACAGTCTGGCACGTTCCGTTATGTCGGAAGCGGCAGCGGCGACCGCAGCGTATGGCTGGCAATGATCCCAACGGACGCTCTCAGCATTCCCGTGAAACTGAAGGCCGGCTCAACGGTGAAGTGGCAGGGCTATATCCAGCCGGAGGTGTATCACAATGATTTCCCCGCGAACGGCAGCGTACAGGAACATGAGTTCTCGGTGCAGTGCCCGCTGTCAGTTCTCGACACCGTAGACTGCACCACCACCATCGACAACAACAACGTGGTCGTTACCATCGGCAAGTTACTGAAGGACTATATCTTCAAGGTGGTCACCGACAACGGCATTACCATCAGTAAGGTGTTCATGCAGGGACAATCCACTGCCACCCGTGCCCGATTGAACATCCTGCTGATGTGGGCCAACTTCATCGATACCGTGGAGGAGGGAAGCACGGTGCATACGGTGGCGAAATACACCTACGGTCAGTTGCTCGAAGAGGTGTGCAAGTTCTTCGGCTATACGTGCCGCATGGTGGGCGAGAATGTCTATTTCACGATGCCCGTGAGGAAAGGTAGCGACGCAAAGGTTGGATTCACCGAATACACCCTGGCACAAATAGCCACAGCCAACGCAAGCGGAACATATCACAGCCCTGAAACGTTCAACATCAACAATGGCATGTTCTGCGACACGAACAACCATGAGCAGATATTGCCGGGCTATAAGAAGGCAACGGTGCGGAGTGACATCAACGAAATCAGCAACCTGATTGAGCTGCCGTATGATGAATTATTCGATAGATATAACATCGGACAGTACGATAGCATCTGCCAGAGCGTGGACTGGTACTCCCGCGCCATCTATGCCAACCGCACACCGCAGCCAAACGCCGACAACAGTACGCTGACGTATGAGAACGACGAAGTGAGCCTGAGTTGCTATATGGAGTCTGCTCCGAGTGCGCGGGATGGTGGTGGTTATAAGAGATACTGCCGTTTTATCGCTTACGATGATGGCGATGCAGTGGACCCAGGAGCCGCACCACCGCAGTCAAAGTTGCATTTCTCATGGAAGAAGAGCGTGGAGCTGTTCAGGAGTGCAGACTATACAGGCTCAGCCAGTGCCGCTTTGTTCACCATCACATCGAAGCAGATGATGGTGCTGACGGACGGTATTCTCTATATCGACTTCAAGTGTGACCACGTATCGGCGTGGCTGGTGGGTACGGCACAGGTATCAGGTACCACTATCGACTTCCCGCTCGCTGTGTGCCGTCTTCGCATCGGTGACAGGTATTGGAACGGCTCTGCGTGGAGCAGCGATAGTAACAGCTCGTTTTATCTGTCATTCACTGCGGATGGAGCCAAGACCAACCGACCAGATTACAAGTCTCAGTATGGTGGTGACATTTTGAAAGTGCCTCAGTACGACGGCTATGGCGCACGGGTTACAGGCACAATGCGCGGCATCGTGGAGTTCCAGGTGCTCGACGTTCCTAAATGGCAGACATATGACACCAGCGTAACGCCTATAGAACTGGCTGACATCAACGGCTTCCTTCCGATGATGGACTTTGAGATTGGTTTCGTGCGTGGTGTCATCGAAGACACGAAGCATCGTGGCAACGAATACGTGGTCAATGGTGGCAGTTTCAGCCAGGAGTATAATGTCGATCTGATATTTGCTTCTGATGTGGTCTACGGACCATCGAACTATCAGCGGCACATGCCTGCCGGTCTTGGTTATATCCTGGGTATCGATAGCAGTAATTATCAGAAGCCTATCCAGAACATCAAGGACTTGCAGAACCGCAACGTCATCGCCGAAGAGGAACTGGCCACGGTGATAGCCACCTACGGCAACAAGACCCACCGTCTGATACAGATGGACGTGTGGACGAATATGGTGGGCGACGTGGTACCGTCGAAACTAACCAACACTGCCGACGTGCTGTCAGACATGGCTGGTATGTTCCCGCTCGCCATCGGCCACAACTGGCGTGAAGATATCACGACACTGACACTAATCAAAGTAAACTCAAACGACTAAGGATATGAGACTTTCCAGAGAAAAGATACAGCGGATGATTGACGCGAGCGGCCTGAACACGAACGTCCGTCGCGGTGGAGGCGGCGGTGCCGGAGGCGGTGGCGGTGTCAGCAGTACGTGGGTGGATGAGCATTATGTCAGCAAGGAGTTCTTCGCCCGCCTGTTCACCATCAACGGCACGGATGAGAATGATGATGATGTGGTCGTGGAGCCAAACGACCTCGAAACGACCATCACGAACATCCAGATGATGGTGGGCGCATGGACGGAGCAGTATCTCTCCGCTCTCGGACTTAGCGACGGCGGCAGCGGTGGCGGTGGCCCCATCGCGCTGCAAGACCTCGTGAATGTCGAATACGTCGGCACACCTTCAGGCGGGCAGATTCTCAAATACAACGGCACCACGGGAAAGTGGTACAACGCTGACGATGGTGGCGGCACCGTACAGGATGTGACGCTCGCTATGCCAGCAGGCTTCGACGTGCAGAAGACCACCAACCAAGGCACTATCGCCCTCACCGTCTCTCTCGACCGTGGCGAAGGTGCCAGTGCCCTCGGCAACAAACTCTTCCTCGCTACCCCAGTCACCGGCAGCGGTGCCCCTCTCTGGAGAACCATTACGGCTGACGATCTGCCCGACCTATCAGAGACTTATGCGACAGTAGAGACCGTCTACACCAAGACGCAAGCCGACGCGAAGTTTATGACCATCGAAGCCTTTGAGCGGCTATTCAATCCGTTGAACTCCAGCAAGGTGAAACTCACGCATCCCTATGCGTCTGGTCTCGACAGCATCAAGGCGATGGTGGGTCTGTGGACGGATGAATACCTGTCTGCTCTCGGACAGAACTCTGGGCAGGGTGGTGGCGGTGCCACATCGCTTGGCGGATTGAGTGACGTAACACTGAGTGGAACCACTTCAGGTCAGATTCTTCAGTATGATGGTAGTCAGTGGATCAACGTCAATATGCCAGCATCGGGTGTTACAAGTATCAAGATAACCGTACCTGATGGGTTCGCTGTCAATCCGACAACAGCCATCACCACTAATGGTACGTTTGCCATTTCCTTTGGCGGTTCTGTTGCCAAGAATAAAGTGCTGGCTGCTCCATCTACTGCCGCCGGTGCCCCGTCGTGGCGCGTCCTTGCCGTCGCTGATATGCCAGACCTCAGCGGCACATACCTTCCTCTGAGCGGAGGCACATTAACAGGAAACCTATACTTCAGCACAACCGGTCTTGGCGTATGGCTGAAAGACTCTGCGAGCCATCAGTATGCAGGCATCTACGACAACGGTACGAACCTTTGGATCGGATCGACGGAATCATCCGGCACCCACCACACGGGCAGCACGTATATCTCTGCCGGAAGTGGGTCCGTGTATATCAACAGACTTGTCAGCGGCACGAGAAAGGAATACAAAGTGTTGGATGCCAACAATGGTGTGACCATCGATACGGCACAGACCATCACGGGGCAGAAAACGTTTGGCAAAACGATTTTGTTCTCATCTGGTAATTTCGCATTGGCCATCAGTGCTGCCGACACATGGAATGACGGAAATTCAAACAAGCACTATTGGTACGGCTACGACCACCGCTATCATAACACTGGAGTCTACAGTACCACCATATCCGACTATTTCGGTATGACGCTAAGAACCGGCAGCGGCAACCTCAGTATGAACCAAAGCGGCAACATCGGCATCGGCACATACGCCCCGTCTTACAAACTCGATGTCAGCGGTACGATTAACTGTACGTCAATACGAATAGGTGGCTATACCATCACGGCTGATACAACAAATGTCGGACTGCGCATCAATGGTGCAGGTCTTTACGCAGACACCTATATCTCTGCCTTGGGTGCAAGCACTGGAGGCGGTGGCGGTGGCGGCGTAACACTTAACGAACCACTCTCAAGCATTAACAGTGCCGGCATTGGCTCTCCATCTGGTACGGATATGGCAATCGTATGGACAGGAAGCAGGTGGGGATACAAATCTGTGCCCAATAGCGGTGGTGGCGGTGTAACACTCAACGAGCCATTGGCAAGCATCAACACTGCAAATCTCGGATCACCATCTGGCACTGATATGGCTATCGCATGGAATGGTAGTCAGTGGATTTACAAGCAGATACCCAGTAGCGGTGGCGGCGGCAGTGGTGTGACGAGCGTAGGTATGACTGTACCGACGGGCTTCAGTGTTAATCCTGGCTCTATAGCATCTTCAGGTACGTTTGCCATCACCTTCGCAAGTGGTTATTCACTGCCGACAACAGCCAAGCAAGGCCAGTGGGATGAAGCATACAATGCAAAGCATTCGCATAGCAACAAGTCCACGCTCGATGGTATCAGCAGCACGAAGGTTGACCAATGGGACGCGGCCTATACGTGGACGAATGCCAATGGCGGTTCGACGGTGAGCAAGACGGCATGGGGAAGAACTTACTGGAGTGCAGGCGCGCCGCAGAATGTTAGCGGTGACCTGACAAGTGTAGGCAATATCACGATGACGGATGATTCGAGCGGCGCAAGAAAGATTCAGTTTGACGCTAATGACAATTTCCACATCCGCAAGATCAGTGACCGCTTCATTATCAAGTCAAATGGATCGGAGGTGATAAACATCTATAACAACCAGTTTTATTCTGCCGTCAATATCGTCAGCGCAGCAGGTGTCACGGCACTGTCGGACATACGGTATAAGGACGTGGTGGCGAAGGTGTCGCCGAGAGTGGAGGATATTGCCGGGGCGAGCATCATCCGCTATACGTGGAAAGACCGCACAGACAAGACCATCCACATCGGAGGTATTGCGCAGGAGTGGCAGAAGATTCTCCCTGAGACGGTGCTGGAGAGCGAAAGCCGTCTCACGATGGATTATGGTGTCATCGGGGCAGTTGCCGGTATCGCCAACGCTCGCCGTATCGTTGACCACGAGGAGCGCATCAAGCGGCTGGAGCGAGAGAACGAACAACTGCGGAAAGAACTTGCGGCTGTTCAGACCACCCCTAACCCCTCCTGACTCAGGAGGGGAAGCCTGAGGCAGTAAACCCACAGCGCGTTTTTGGGGGAATAGTAAAACGATAAAATATGGGATATGTCGGAAATATAGTGGTGAAGCCTGTGAGCATCTATGATGTTCAACAGGCTCTTGGCACGAGCGAGAATGACCTTGGCACTCTTTGCACCAGGACGAGCATCAATATGTGGGCGAAATATAAGCCGATCAACTATAACGCTATTGGTATCATCACGGATGCAAACCGTGCCACCAAGAACTACGGCATTAAGGACATCCCTGACTGGTCGCGTATCACCTACATGCTGTCGTTCCTCTTTGGAACACCGTCTTCGAGTAATGCGCCGAACTGTGGTATAAAACCAGCCTATTGGGCGTGGGACTGTCCGCAGGGTGGCGCATCATCGCCATACCGCCTGACGGACTTCGTAAACCCAAATTCTACGACGCAAGGCTATTTCCACAATGCGGAGAAGCCCATCGGAGCCATCAGCAGCGACACATACAATTATGGTAGTGATGGCAAAATCCGCATCATCTACGCGAACGGTGCGCAAAGTGCCAATACCATCAAACTGAGTGAACTGAGTTATCTAATCCAGTTCTCTTGGTCTACCATGTATTTCGGCGTGGCTCTTTGTCGTATAGATGTGACGCCGAACGTGAACTATATTGCTACGCAGTTCAACGGAGATGGCGACATCAATATGCAGACCGCACTGGAGCAAGGACTGTGGGTAGACATCGCTCAGGCAGACCTCCCGACGGGTATTTACAAGTGCTATCCCATCGTGTCCGAATATCCATTCCGTTTCGCCACCGGCAGTGCCATCGCTCAGAACGACAAGATGGCTGTTTGTTTATGTGACTTGTACGAAGGCATGAATGTCATATCCGTCGGTGTGACGATGGTGAAAATGTATATCGCGCAAGACACCTTCATCGCCTACTACGACTTAGACGCAAGTACCCGCGTGCTTTATGGTGGCATCACATTACAAAATCCAAACTACCAAGGTACGCTGAATGCGAGGGTGGATATTGAGGTGTTTAACGCCAACAATACTTCGTTAGGCACGAAAACCATCACTACCAGTACATCTGGTGGCGGTGTGGCATACGGCGGCAGCAAGAACTACGCCTGGCAGATGGACTTGTCCAACAAGTTGACATTGATGTCAGCTTATAGTGCTCGCGCCATCGTCACGCCTGTTGACGTAAGCAATCCACAGACTTCATCTGCCCAGTGTCTCGTGACCAACGGCAGACCAAGATAACCATTTAAACTCAAATAATTATGAATCAGACAGAAGTACACAACCCAGAACCGGCAGGCGGTGGCATGAGTGCCGTTCCGCAGCAGCCGGATGAGAAAAAGAACTACGGTAAGTATTTTGCCTTCGGCATCATCATCGCCGTGATGATTGCAGGCATCATATACGCCATTATTCGTTAAACCATTTAAAGGAACTATCCCTATGAAGAAATTGACATTCAAAACAGAGAAGGTGCTGGCGGCATATCGTTTGCTGGGCAGCGCGAAGTACGGCAAACTCGCCGACGAAGACAAGATCAAGGTATTAAAGATTTGCATCGCCCTGAAGCCTATCGCCACGAAGTACGACGAGGACTCGAAGGACGTGGCCGAGAAGCTGAAGCCGTCGGAGGACTACGACGAGCGGCTGGCCGAGGCTCAGGAGTATGAGCGCGTGAGCCGTGACAAGGACGCAGATGCATCGCAACTGAAGATGGGGCCTGCCGAGTTCAATGAGTTCGTCAAGGAGATGAACCACTATCAGGACTTGATCTCGAAGGCTCTCAAAGACGAGATGGAGAAAGAGGTGGAAGTGGAGTTCGAGCCGATCACGGAAGACGCTCTGCTGAAGCTGATGAACTCGAACGACTGGACTATCGCCGGGGCAATGGCCGTCAGCGAGGTGGCTGTGGAATGACTCGTTTGGTTATAAAATTAATATTGTTAGTAAGTGGACTAAATTGTTTTTCATGGTATTATTATTAAGGATGGGAAAGGCTGCGTCGTGAGATGCGGCCTTTCTTTTTTCGGTAAACCCACGACCGCTTTTTGTCCGAATGGTAAAGACAAAAAGATTTCAAGATATGAGTGAAACAAAAGACACGGGCTTGCGGTGGCTGAGTGTGGATGCCATCAAGACGCACTGCCGTATTGACTTC